>Ga0210377_10000107_pt1 | contig 73099 bp, 59 predicted proteins | sample PLM4_65_b1redo_FD_155480 | JGI IMG/M metagenome (GOLD analysis project Ga0210377, IMG submission 155480) | Groundwater sediment microbial communities from an aquifer in East River, Colorado, USA - PLM4_65_b1 redo | ecosystem: Environmental > Terrestrial > Soil > Riparian zone | place: USA: East...
TACGAGGCGAACGGCGACTTCGACAACGCCGCGAAGGAGTATCGCGAGGCGCTCCGTCTCGATCGCTCCAATCAGTACATTCAGAAAAACTACAGCCGCTACGTGGAGTTCCTGTCGCGCAACAAGAAACGGCAGCAGCGCCAGACCGCCGCCGCAAAAGAGACGTCCGCCGCGGGTACCGCCGCGCCGGCCGCGACCGCGCCTCAGACGAGTGCGCAGCCGGCGGCGGGTTCCTCCGCGGCACCTCCACCCACACTGCCAGCGACGACAACCGCCCCGGCGGCGCCGCCTGCGGCAACGGTGCCGCCGGCGCCGCCGCCTGCTCCCAATCCGCCCCAGGGAGGTTCCCGATGAAACGCACCGCCGCCCTGCTGCTCGCACTGGCCCCGCTCGTCGCATTCGCCGGCGTCACGGAAGTGAAGCTCAAGCTGCCGGTCAAACCGAAGCTGCAAATCTCCGGCGACGAGAAGGTCGGCATCGCTCCCTTCGTCATCGCCAGCAACCGTGAGAAGAAGAACGATCGCGCCGCGAAGGTCGACATCCAGGCCGAGTTCCAGCGCTACCTCCGCAAACAACTGACCAAGAGCACGAAGCTCCGCATCATCGACGTTCCCCAGATGCGGCTCCCGGGAACGGACATGAAGACCCTGGAGACCAACCGCGACTTCTGGAAGAGCCTCGCCGCGAAGACAGGTGCGGACTACATCGTGACCGGCATCGTCGACTTCGACATCAATGACAAGGCCGGATACCGCACCGAGGAGTACACGTCGCCGGTGGATGGGAGGACGTACTACCGGCAGGTGCTCGTGGAGACGACCGGCTTCGTCTTCGATATCGACATCGCGGTCTTCAACGGCGACACGGGCGAGAAGGCGGTCGAGGAGAATTTCCGCGACTTCAAGGAGTTCGATCAGCGCAACTACGACGAGATCCTCGGCCTCTTCGAGAATCTCCGTTCGCTCGAGTCGCAACTCGTCGGCATCTTCGTGCCGCAGGAGACCTCTGCGACGCGGTACGTCTTTACCGAATAAGGTGACCCTATCCTGAGGAGCGAAGCGACGAAGGATCTCCGGTGCACGAACGACGCTCGTCGCACAGGCGCTGCCGGTGCACCGGAGATCCTTCGCTTCGCTCAGGATACAGACTGGGGGATCCCGTGAAGCGTCTCCTCACCGCCGTCTTTCTCGTCATCGCCGCTGCACCTGCCGCCTATCCGTTCGGCCAGAACAAGATCGTCTATGACAAGTTCCGGTGGAACGTCTACCACTCGACGCACTTCGACGTGTATTTCTACAACGAGGAGAAGCCGTCGCTGCAGAAGGTCGTCGACAACGCGGAGAGCGCTTACGACGATCTCTCGCGCAAGTTCAACTTCCAGATCGCGAAGAAGATCCCGCTGATCTTCTACGCCACGCACTCCGCGTTCGAGCAGACGAACGTCGATCTCAACTTCATTCCCGAGGCGGTGGGGGCGTTCGCGGAGCCGGTGAGGAACCGGATGGTGATTCCGATCGACACGACGGACGAGAAGCTGCTGCAGCTCATCACGCACGAGCTGACGCACATCTTCGAGTACGAGATCCTGTTCCAGGGGAAGCTCGGCAAGACGGTCGCCGCCTCGCCTCCCATCTGGTTGATGGAGGGTCTCGCCTCGTTCATGGCCCAGGATGAGGACTCGAAGGATCGCATGGTGCTTCGCGATGCGGTCGTCAACGACCGCATCCCGGCGATCACCCGCAATCCGCAGGGCTACTTCGCTTATCGCTTCGGGCACGCCGTCTTCGCGTACATGCAGCAGAAGTACGGGTGGGAGGGGTTGCGGGACTTCATTTACGAGTACCGCAATACGCTCGGCAACTCGGTCGACAAGGCGCTCAAGCGCGCCTTCGACGTCGCGCCCGACGAATTCGATACACGCTTCCGCACCTGGCTTCGCAAGCGGTACCTGCCCGCGCTCATCGCCAAGGGCGAGCCGCAGGAGTACGGCGAGCCGTTCAAAATCAATCCCCAGATCGAGAGCGATGAGGCGTCGCCGGTCCCTTCGCCGTCAGGTGATCTGCTGGCTGGCTATACGACGTACAAGGAAGACGTCGACGTCGCGATCTTCAACATCCCCGATCGCAAGCTGATGAAGAACCTCACGCCCGGATACACGAGCCGTTACGAGTATCCGATCGTCCAGTCGTTCACGATCGGGGGGTCGATGGGTCGCGATCTCGCGTTCGCGCCGAATGGCGATCAGATCGCGCTGTTCGTGAAGAAGGAGCGCGGCCGCAACCTGCTGCTCCTCAATCCGCTGACCGGGACCATCGACAAGTCGGTCGCGCTCGACGTCGAACAGGAGCTGAGTCCCGCCTACTCGCCCGACGGGAAGCAGATCGCATTCGCCGGGTTCCGCGGCAATCAGCCGGACATCTTCACCTACGACCTGGCGGCCGGAACGGTCACGAATCTGACGAATGACCGCTTCTTCGACGGCGCTCCGGTCTACTCGCCCGACGGCAAGTGGCTCGTCTACTCCTCCGTCGTCGACGGGCACGCGAAGCTCTTCAAGCTGAACCTGGCGAAAACGACGGAGCGATACCAGATCACCAGCGGCGCGTGGAACGACGTCGATGCGTGGTTCAGCCCCGACGGGAAGCGTATCTTCTTCGCTTCCGACAAGCAGACCGGCCGCAACATCGAAGAGGCGGCCGAGATTCTGGAGACCGCGGAGAACAAGGCGCGTCGCGAAGGTGACACGCCGAAGGCCGACCCGACGAACTACGCGTCGTACAACATCTATTCGCTGAACCTCGAGAACGGCGATCTCCTGCAATTCACCGACGTCGTGGGCGGCACGTTCACCCCGGTCGTTTTCACCGGCGCGAACAATCGCGAGAAGATGGTCTTCTCGTCGTACTACAAGGGCCGGTGGCAGCTTTTCTCCACGGCAACCGACAAACCGCTGCACGCGGCGGAGAAGACGACGCTTCCGTCCGCGCCGCTGCTGGCGGAGAACCGGACGGCGTTCCAGCCGCCGGTGGAGGTGGCGCTCGATCCGGAAAAGATCGACAAGCCGGGCGGATTCCGCCTGTTCGTCGACGACGTTCAGGTCAACGCCGGCTTCAGCTCCGATCAGCTCTTCCTCTCGCGATCGGTGATCTTCATGAGCGACATGCTGGGGAACCGGCGCTTCATCGCCGCGCTCGACTCGGTGTCGTCGTTCTCGAACTTCGATTTTCTCTACTTCGATCTCCAGCACCGCACGAACTGGGGCTTCCGCGTCTTCGACAACCGGGCGTTCTTCACCGCGTTCGATACGATCAGCGGCCGCAATGAGCGGATCCGGCAGGCGTATCGCGAGACCGGGGCGATCGGCATTCTCAGCTACCCCTTCAACCGCTATCGGCGCGTCGATTTCGGACTTGGATACGAGAGCCGCGACTACTTCGCGGTCAACGTGCTCCAGGATCCCGCGACCGGATTGCCGGCATACGAATTCACTCCGCGGCGCGACAACTTCCCGATCGTCACGTCGACATTCACGGGCGACAGCACGATTTTCAAGTCATTCGGACCGGTGTCGGGCCGTCGTTACGAGATCAGCGCGTCGTATGCGCCCGACGCGAAGAACGGCGGGACGCTCAGCTCCGATTACCAGGCCGAGTGGCGCGAGTACCTGCAGCTCTCGTCGCGGACGCTGCTCGCGGCACGCGTCTTCGGCGGCTACTCGGATGGCAACGCGCCGAACTTCTTCTTCTTCGGAGGTCTCAATACGCTGCGCGGCTACGACTTCCGGTCGCTGATCGGCGATCGCGTCGCGTTCGCGAACTTCGAGTTCCGGTTCCCGCTGATCGACCTGCTGGCCACTCCCATCCTTCTGCTGCAGGAAGTGCGCGGCGTGCTGTTCATGGATGTCGGCGCGGCCAACTTCCAGGGACAGCGATTCCAGTTCAGGCAGGCCGGCAAGATGGCCAACGGCGTCGCGTCCGTCGGCTACGGCCTCTCCTTCAACTTCATGGGCCTGGAGCTCCACTGGGATTTCGCGAGGCATTTCAAGCCGAACCCGCTGGACACGCAACGCGGGTACAAAACGAGCTTCTGGATCGGGGAGACGTTCTGAGCTCTTATCCTGAGGAGCGAAGCGACGAAGGATCTCCGGTGCACCTGCGATTCGTAAACTCGGGGAGTGATCATCGCGGTGTAACCGGAGATCCTTCGCTTCGCTCAGGATAACCGAGGCCTACGCGGCCCGCGGCCGCCTCCTCCGGTCCGCAATCGTCTCGCGCAGAAATTTCAGCAGCGCGCGCTCTTCGATCGAATGCCCGATCCGCACGACCGGGCTCCTGCTGCGCGTCTTGCGCAGCGATTCGATCGGCTTGCCTTGTTCATATTCATCGAGCAGCCGTGGGCAGATGTACGACCTCTTGCAGACGGCGGGTGTGTTTCCGAGTTGCTCCGCCGTCTCGGCGACCGCTCTGCGGAGCTTGCGCTTCCTCTCTGTCCTGCTCGCGCCCTGTCCCTGCATTGCCAGAGCGATCGAACAGAGGAGCGTTCCAGCCCAGGTCCGGAAGTCCTTGGCGGTGTAGTTGTCGCCGACGATCGACTGGATGTAGTCGTTGACGTGCCGGTCCCTGACATCCACGACGCGATCGCCGCTCGAGAACTTGAAGAGCTCTTCGCCTTTCATTCTCTTGAGCTGCGCCACGATCGCGGCCACTTCTCTGTCGCGGATTGCCCGCTTGTGCTTCTTCCTCCACTTGCCGACGTAATCGAAGAGGAGCGTGTCGCCGCTCAGGCTGACGTGATTTCCGCGGACGGTGCTCAGGCCGTACGTCGCTTCAGCCTTCGCGCTTTTGTCGTTGCCGACGCGGAAGAATCCCTGATCGATGAGGCGCACCATCGCGGCGAGGACCTTCTTGCGATCGAGAGTGTTGCGTTTCAGATCGGCGCGGACGCGGCGGCGGATCGCGGGGAGGGATTCGCCGAACTCGACAATGCGCTTGAACTTCGCCTCTTCCTGTTGCGCGCGGAAGCGAGGGTGATAGAGGTACTGCGTGCGGCCCTTCCTGTCGACGCCGATGACCTGCAGTGGGGCGGTGTCGCCTCGCGCGATGCGGACGTTCTGCCACGCCGGCGGGATCCGCAGCCGCGCGAGGCGTGCCAGTGTCTTCTCGTCGCGAACCGCTGTTCCGTCGGAGCGGCAATAGGTGAAGCCGCTCTGCTTCGACCCTTCGCGGCGAATGCCGTAGAGGTCGAGGTACCACCGCCGCCGAACGCCCTGGGAAGCCATGATGCTCCCGAATTTTGCGAGAATGGTGCCCCTTTGGATCTCACGGAAGCTCCACAGCTTACGCAGCGCCAACGCATGATCGTCTGGGTCACGGCCGCGGCCGTGGCGTTGACGAGGCTCTTCGCGATCTCGAAGACGCTGTGGGACTGGGACGAGGCGCTCTTCGCGAGCGCCCTGCTCGACTTCAACGTCAAGCTGCATCACCCGCATCCGCCCGGTTTCCCGCTGTTCGTCGCAGCGGCGCACGTGGCGAGACTCTTCACGTCGAGCGACTTCCGCGCGCTCCAGGTCGTCAACGTCATCGCGGCGATGCTCCTCGTCCCGCTGACGTTCGCGCTCGCGCGATCGCTGCGAATGTCGTTCGCCGAGTCATACGTCGCCGCGTCGATTCTGGCGTTCCTGCCGAACGTCTGGTTCTATGGAGGGACGGCGTTCAGCGATGTTTCGGCGCTGGCGGTCGTGATCGGCGCCGCCGCGGCGCTGTTCTTCAGCCGATGGGAAGAGGGGCGGCTCTACCTCGCCGGCTGCCTTCTCCTCGGCGCGGCGATCGCGTTCCGGCCGCAGAACGCGTTGATCGGGATGTACCCGTGGCTGAGCGCATCGTGGGTCCGCATCCGCGAGCGCCGCGCGCTCGAGGTGACTGTCGGCGCGTTCGCAGTCCTCGCAGTGGCATTGCTGTCGTACACCGGCGCGGCGCTCGCCTCCGGTTCGCTCGGCGACTACATCGCCGCCGTGCGAATGCACGAGGCGTACGTCAGAACGGTCGATTCGTATCGCAATCCGGGCCGCCCGCCATTGCTCGAGGCGCTGGTGATGTTCATCAATCCATACGAGGCACTGAAGCTGGCGTCGTGCGTGTGGTCGCTCGCCGTCATCGGTCTACTGCGAATGCGGCGCGCTGCGATCGAGACCCTGCTCACGTTCGGCCCGTTCTTCGCCTTCGCCTGGATCATGCTCGACGTGTTCGGCGCCAGCCGTCTGTCGATCGGTTTCATGCCGCTCCTGGCGTTGCTCGCGGCGCAGGGGATCTCCACGATTGCGAGTGTCATGTCAGCCGGCCGGGCGTCGTTCGCCGCCGCGTTGCAGTTCGTCATGGGTGCCGCGGTCGTCGGGGGACTCATCGTGTGGACCGTGCCCGCGTTGCGAGTCGTGCGCACGACGGACTCGCCTCCCGTGGCGGCAGCGAGGTGGATCGCGATGCACGTGCCGCCTGCGGGGATCACGCTGTACGTGCACACGAGTCTGGAGCCGTTCCCGCCGTACCTGCTGCCGAATTATCGTCGCATCTTCGTGGACGACGATTTCTCGGGCGCCGAAGTCGCGAATCCGCGGAGCGCCTGGTTGGTCGCTGAAGGCCACGCGGCATTCGAGAACGGCGTGAGCTTCAGCCGCCCGAGTCGCCGACTCTGGCAGATCGTCCGCCACCGGTACTTCGATGTGTTCGTGCGGCCGCTGGCGTCGTGGGTCGTGTTCGACCGCGGATGGTACGGCCAGGAAGGTGCCCATGACGACGTGTGGCGGTGGATGAGCCGCCGTTCCGTCACGCGGTTGTCTCCCGGGAACGGCGAATTGCGGGTGCGATTCCACGTGCCGATCGACGCGGCGCCGAAGCCTCCTGTCGTCACGATCTCGATGAACGGGCAGGTGCTCGACAAGTTCACAGCCACATCAGACGAGGTCGACAAGACGTATGCGGTCGCTGGAAACGGCGCGCAGCAGAACCAGCTCGTCATCGAGACCGATCAGCCGGTCGTCCCGGCGCAGGCGGTGAAGGGCGCCGACACGCGCGAGCTCGGCCTCCAGTTGCTGGCCCTGAGCTGGCGGCCGGTGTCATGAGCGACCGACTGCGGCAGTGGTGGCGTGATCTCGCATCTGCACCCGCGCCACTGTCGCGCCGCGAGCGGATGGTTGTCGTGGTGACGACCGTGATCGCCGCCCTCTCGCGCTTCGCGGCGATCTCGCTCACGCCCTGGGACTGGGACGAGATGCAGTTCATGAGCGCACTGCGTTCGTTCGACGTTGCGCTCCACCACCCGCATCCTCCCGGGTTTCCGATGTTCATCGCGGGCGCGAAGCTGCTCACGCTCGCCGGCCTGCCATCGTTCCGCGCGCTGCAGACCATCAATATCCTCGGGGCGATGGCGATCCTTCCGGCAATGTTTTTCCTGGCGCGCGAGATGCGCGCCTCGTTCGAGACGGCAATCACGGCTGGAGGATTCCTCGCGTTTTTTCCGAATGTCTGGTTCTACGGCGGCACGGCGCTGAGCGATGTTCCGTCGATGGTGGCGATCGTCGTCGCGGCGGCACTCTTGATGCGCGGCTCCCGCAGCATGCCCTCGCTCCTCGGCGGCGCTCTCGTTCTGGCCATCGCGGCCGGCTTCCGCCCGCAGAACCTCGCCATCGGTGGCGCTCCCCTCCTCGTGGCAGCGGCGCATCAGATCCATCGCCGGCGCGTTGCGTCCGTGGTCGCGGCGGTGGCTCTCGTCGTCGCGATCACCGGCATCAGCTATGGGGCCGTGATTCATTTGAGCGGAGGGTGGGAGCCCTTCCGGCGGATTCTGAGCGAGCATCAGGAGTACATCACGGCGGTCGACTCGTTTCGAGCGCCCGGCCGGCCCGCGCTGTGGCGTGTCTTCGACGACTTCTTCATCCGCCCTTACCAGGCGCCGCTGATCAACGCGATCGTTGCGTTGCTCGTCATCGCGGGGGTGATCATGGCACTGAGCGCGCGCCGTCCCGCGTCTCTCGTGATGCTGGTGTCTTTCGCGCCGTTCTGCGTCTTCGCCTGGCTGTTCCTCGACCGGTTCAGCGTCGGCCGCTTCTCGGTGGGATATGCGCCTCTCATGGCATTACTCGCTGCGGAAGGATTGTTCGCGGCGTTGCCGCGGCGCGCCGCGATCGCTGTCGCAACTGCAACGATCGCGTTGATGGTGGTGTGGACATGGCCTTCATTGACAGTCGTGCGGTCGACGACGTCGCCTCCGGTCGCGGCAATCGACGCCATCCGGCATCAGTACCCGCGCGGTGGAGCGCGGGTCGACGTGCAGCGGACCATGCTCGCATTCGCGCAACAGATGCTGCCTGATTACGGCCAGGAAATCGCCGCCGACGCCGCGCCTGTGATTGCGTTCGGCGACCAACGCCGCGGACCCGTGGTGTTTCTGGGGGAGGGAATCGTCGGCGTGCCGCAGGCGCGGGTGTTCAGCCGGCCGGTCACACCCTTGTGGTGGCTCGCGCGGCAGCGATACTTCGATGTCTCCGTTGTGCCGCTGCGCATTCCGGCATTCGGCCCCGGCTGGTACGAGGTCGAGTCGGACGGTGCGCGCGTGTGGCGATGGATGGGAACGCGCGGATCGATCCTGCTTCCGCCGGCGAGGTGGCGCGGACGCCTGCACCTCCGGCTCTACGTGCCGGTCGACGCGTTTGCAGAACGAGCGGAGGTGACGGTCGAGCTCGACGGCCGCGTGCTCGACCGAATCGTCGCGAAGACGGCGCAGATCGAGCGCACGTACGTCGTTCCTCTGCGGCGCACGCAACCGAACGCCCTGTCGATCGAGACCAACCGCGTCATCAATCCAAGCCGCGCCGGTCTCTCCGGCGACTGGCGGGATCTCGGCGTGCGACTCGACGCGCTCGAGCTACAGCTTGAAGTCGAACCGGAGCGGCATCCAGACCTTGACGCGTTTGCCGTTCTTCACCGCCGGTGAGAAGCGCGCGGTGCGAACGGCGCGCAACGCCGCGTCGTCCACACCAAAGCGTCCGATGCCGCTGAGGACCTTCGCGTCGAGAACCCTGCCATCCTCTGACACGAGCACCGTCACGACAACAGAGCCCTGCACGTGCTGCCGGATGGCGATTGGCGGCGGCGATGGACGAATCTCGCCGAGCGGCTTCGGCGCCGTATCGACTTCCGTCACATCGACGATATCGCCTTCCTGAATTGTCGGAGCCACCGGTTGCGGCGCAACCGACTGGGTCGGCGGAGCCGTTGCGCTTTGCAGCGGAGCCTGCTGCGGCGCCGTCTCCTGTCGCGCCGCCAACGACTCGCGGCGCTGCTGATCGAGTTGCGCCGCCGACATCGGTTGATCGTCGGACGCGTGAACGGCAGCGGCGGCGGGCGGCGGAGCGGCCGCGGACGCGGTGGCGATCGGCGCATTCTTCGACAGTTGCTGCTGCAGTTGCCGCGTGTACTGCGCCTGCAGCTTCATCATCTCTGCCTGCATGCGCTGCTTCACCGCGTCTTCGAACGCTTTCTGGCGCGCTGCCGCGTCGTCGCTTGCAGAGGCAGATGAAGTGACAGATGGAGCGATGTTCGTCGCAGGCGAGGCGACGACGATCGGTTCCGGGATCACTGGCGCTGTTGGCTGCGGGACCGCTGCGGCACTGGCAAGCACGGCTTTGGCCGGCTGCGCCTGGGGTTTCGGCGCCCCGGCGAAATACGCACCGATACCGAGGACCGCGGCGATGGCGACGGCGGCGGCGATGGCGAGGGGAAGCCGTCGTCGGGGCGTCGCCGACTTCAAATCGATCGTCGCTGGAGCGGAGGCGCTCGCTTCGGCAAGCGCTTCGACGTACGGCGCCGCGCTGACCTTCGACTCCTTCTCGCGGTCGATCGCTTCGCCTTCGAGCTCCTTCTTCAGAAGGGTGCTGAGATAGAACGCGAGGTTGAATGTCGTCGCCGTGTACTTGCCGCCGTGCGCCAGCGCGGACAGCTCCTGCTTCATGTCTGCGACCGTTGCGTAACGCGCGTTGCGGTCGATCACCAGCGACTTCTCGATGATCGCGCGGATGTCGTTCGGGATCGCTGCACCGCCCATCGTCCGGGCGCTGCGGATCGTCATGTTGAACGCGCTTCCGCCCACGGGGTCCGGCGGCTCGAGTCCCGTCACGACGAGATAGAGGATCGCGCCGAGCGCGTAGATCTCCGATGCCGGCGACGGGATCCCGCTCGACTGATACTCGGGCGAGAAGTAGCGGCCGATCTCCGCGCCGATCTTCGTGTCGCGGAGCGACGGCACGATGCCGGGCCCGAGCATCTGACCGGAGACGCGAGTCTCGCCGTCATCGCTGATCCAGACGAACTGCGGAATGAGAGCGCCGTGAGTCATGCGCTCACCGGCGTATCGCAATTCGGACATCGTGGCGACCGACAGCGCGACCTTCTCCGCGATCACGATCGCCTGGTCGATCGGGATCGCGTTCGGTGTCGCGCCGGCGCCTCCGCGCGCGCGCTCGACGATGTGATGCAGCGACCGGCCGCCGGCGTATTCGTGCGCGATGAACGGCGTGTTGTCGATGACGTCGATCGTCTGCGCTTTGACGAACGAAGTCCCGGCCAGCTGCGAGGCCGCCTGCCCCGCGGCATGGGCAGCTGCGACGAGCGCCTCACGATTGCCGGCGTGGAAACGGCGGAGAGCGACGACGCCTCCGATGCTGTTTCCTTCGATGCTCGCCGCTCGCCACAGCTCCGTCAGCGCTTCTGACTCGAGCTTCTTGAAGAGGACGTACGGCCCGAATTGGTCGTAAGGGCGATTCCTGGCTGCCATCGATGACACCGCTCCCCCAAACGGTTATTTGTGGACGGACGTAAAGAATACCACGGCCGGGCCGGGCAGGGGATCGGTTGCCGGTGGAATCACAGGCTGGCCGCCATCAACGCTGCGGCGCTCCCGCGGCGGCCGCGCCGCGGTGCCGCTGGTAGAGGTTCACGTTGCGGTTGTGCTCGTCGATCGTCGAGGAGAACGCATGCGATCCGTCGTTCTTCGCCACGAAGTAGAGGTAGTTCGTGGAAACCGGCGCCGCCGCCGCGCGCAACGATGCCAGGCCGGGATTGGCGATGGGTCCGGGAGGCAGCCCGGGAACGCGGTACGTGTTGTACGGCGAATCCATGTGCAGGTCGGGCTTCCGGATGTTGCCATCCCAGCGGCCGGCCAGCTTGAGCGCGTAAATCACGGTTGGGTCCGCGCCGAGCAACATCCGTTTGCGATAGCGGTTGAGATACACCGACGCGACTACCGGGCGTTCCTGCGGAAGCTGCGCTTCGGTCTCCACGATCGAAGCGAGCGTCACGGTCTGATGCAGATCGAGGCCGGTGGTGATGTAGGCCAGCTCGCCGCCGAAGTGCTTGCGGAAGTTCTGAACCATCGCCGCGACGATCGTGCGGGCGGGCGTCCCGGGGTTGAACTTGTACGTGTCGGGAAACAGATAACCCTCCAGCGAGGTCGCCTCCGGCGCGATGTCTCGAATGAGCTCCGAATCACTCGTCGCTTTGTCCCACTCGGCGACGCGACCGAGGCCCTCGGCGGCAAACAGGCGGGCGATGGCGAACCGATCGAGACCTTCGCGCACCGTGACGCTCTTCAGGATGACGTCCCCGCGCACGAGCTTGTCGACGACATCGGCCGCCGAGATCGGATTCGAGAACTCGTACACGCCGGCTTTCAGTGAGTCGCCGCGCCGGATGAGCTGCATGTAGATGAGCGGCACATACGGATCGCGAAGAATCCGTTGCTCCTGCAGGTGACGGAGGATCGTTGCCGTGCGCAGCCCCTTGCGGATCTCGACGTCTTTCTTCGGTCCCGCGAAGCCCTTGTACGGCGAGGTGAGTGCGCGCCAGAAAAAGTATCCGCCGGCAACGGCGATGAGGATGAGGAAGACGAAGATCGTGCCGAGAGAGGCGAGGTACTTGAGGCAGCCGCGCCGTGCCGGCCGCCTTGCGGCCCGCGTTGCTATGACCTCCTCCCGGCGAGGTCATCGAGGTACGACTGCAGGATCACTGCGGCGGCGTGCATGTCGATCGAACGCTCGGCGTCGCGCCGCTTCCGACCGGCGGCGCGCAGCCGCTCCGACGCTTCAACGGTGGAGAGAGCCTCGTCCCAGAGGACGACCCGTTTGCATGTTCTCTGCCGCAGCCGGTCGGCGAAATCGTGAAAGCGCTGCTCGCCGGGGCCGCCGCCACGCCGGGCCACTCCCACCACGAAGGTCTCCGCTTCGAGCTCCCGTCCCAGCGCGTCGATCTTCCCGATGACGTCCCCTTCGTTGGGGAGAACGGAGTGCGGCGTGGCCAGGACGCCCGAATCGCTGATCGCGATGCCGATGCGCTTCGCACCGTAGTCGATGCCGACGATGGCCACCGCCCGATTGTAATCGGAGCCCCCGTGCGCAGCGCGCGCGGCTGCCTTACAATGCTGGCTCATCGGAATGGCATCGCTCGCCGGAGCCAGAGAAGCGCTCTCTGCCTCGGGATGAGCCGCGCCAGGGGTCCATTCATGAAAAACTTCAATCTCGACGCGATCCTCGAGGCCATGCTGAAGATGTCCGATCGCGTCTCGGACCTTAACTTCTCCGTGGGGCGGCAGCCGCAGGTGGAGGTCGACGGGCAACTCGCGCCAGTGAACTTTCCCGGCTTGCCGCGGCTGACGCCGTTCCAGACCGAGATGATCGCCATGCACATGCTGCGCGGCGATCGCGAGCTGACCCGCACGCTCGTCATGAACGGCGCGGTCGACCTCTCGTACTCGATCCCGCAGAAGACACGCTTCCGCGTGAACATCTTCTCGCAGCGCGGGACATATGCGATCGTCCTGCGCGTCATCCCCGACGGGATCCCGACGCTCGAAGCGCTGAAGCTGCCGAAGGAGCTGTTCAACGTCTGCTCGCTCAAGAACGGCATCGTGCTCGTGACGGGACCGACAGGGTCCGGCAAGTCGACGACGCTGGCGGCGCTGATCAATCACATCAATCACGAACACGCCTATCACATCATCACCATCGAAGATCCGGTGGAGTACATGCACCGCCACGTGAAGTCGACGGTGAATCAACGCGAAGTGGGGTCGGACACCAAGACGTTCGCACTGGCATTGCGCGCGGCACTTCGCCAGGCCCCGAAGGTGATTCTCATCGGCGAGATGCGCGATGTGGAGACGATCGAGACCGCCATGGAAGCGGCGGAGACCGGCCACCTCGTGCTCTCGACGCTGCACACGATCGATGCGGCGAAGACCGTCGATCGCATCATCGGCGTCTTCCCCAAGGATCAGGAGCCGCAGGTTCGCACGCGGTTGGCGCAATCGTTCCGCTACGTCATCTCCCAGCGCCTGCTGCCGAAGACCGGCGGAGGGCGCATCGCCGCACTCGAGATCCTGAAGTCGTCGATGCGCACCCGCGACTACATCCTCAAAGGTGAGACCGAGGGCCGCTCGCTCACCGACGCCATGCACGACGGACTCGTCGACGGCATGCAGACGTTCGACGATGAGATCGAGAAGCTCTGGAATCAGGGCATCATCACCAAAGAGGTGGCGTTGGCGTATGCCACAAATCCCACGAACCTCGCGCTCCGTCTGACCGACGAGCCGTCCGCGGTACCGGCCAAGGGCGCGAAGGGTTCCCCGGACGAATCGATGATGTCACTGCTGGAGTGAGCATTCGATGATCAGGATCGTCTGCACCTCGTGTCAGAAGCCTCTCTCGCTCGATGAGACGAAGCTTCCGATGAAAGAAGTGGCCTTCCCATGCCCCGTCTGCAAGACAAGGCTCACGGTCGATCGCCGAACGCTCGGCGCCGACGCCCCACCGTCAACCGGCTCAGGACCGATACCGGCGATGCCGCAGGTGCCCGATGCCGCGGACGCAGGTGCCGATGACGACGGATTCGGCGCGAAGGCGCTCCTCGTCGGTGCCGATCATCCTGCTCTGCGCCAGGCCGCCAAGCTGATCGGCTTCATGCCGATTCATCTTCCGACGCCGGAGCAGGCGCGCGAGTTCTATATGCAGGAGTACCCGCAGGTGGTGATGATCAACCCGGTGCAGATGACACCGCCGCCGCTCGAGTCGCTGCAGCCGATCATCTCGCTCACCTCAGCGGATCGGCGCCGGTCGTTCTTCGTTCTCTTCTCGGACAATCTGCGCACGCTCGACGGCAACGCCGCGTTCCTCTACGGGGTCAACCTCGTCGTGGCGATGAAAGACCTCGGCGCGTTCCCGCAGATTTATCGCGACGCGCACGCGCATCACGAGCGGCTCTATGCGGCGATGAATGCGGCGCTCAAAGCGGCGAACGCCTGAGCCGGCGCGAGCACGGACCAAAAAACGAAGGGCGCCCGAACGGGGCGCCCTTCTGCGTTCCTGACTCCAACGCTGGGGTTACTGGGCCTGGATGCCTTCCGGGAACTGGATGAACGAACCGTTCGAGTAGACGATGTCGCAATCGAACGCCTGCGTTCCGCCAATCGTGTAGCTGGCGCCTTCGAAGGCGTTGTCCTTACCAGCCGAGCGAATGCCGTAAACCTGGCCATTCGAATCGGTGCCGAAGCCATACAGGTCACTCCAGCCGTCCTTCTGAGGCAGGCTCTTGATGTACGTCGGCGACAGTATGGCGTCGAGCGCAGCGCCCGTCACTGGAGTGCCAGGCCACGCGAAGGTTGTGCCGGCGGCGGCGTACGAGTTCACGTCCGTTGCACGAGCTTCCCACGCGGTAGCAATCGTGCGGATGTCGGCCATCGTTCTCTTCTGCTTCGACCGCTGCATGGCGGTGAGCAGGTTCGGAATGGCGATGGCGGCCAGAATGCCGATGATCGCAACGACGATCAGCAGCTCAATGAGGGTAAAACCTTTTTGATTTCGCTTCATCGAAATCCTCCTGTCGGGTCTGGGGTACCGCAACGGCAGTACCATGATCGCCAGGAGGGTAAGTACTTGAATCCAAAAGCGATGATGCATTTGGACCGCACCCCGGCTGACATTTCTTTTTCGCGCCCTATGACACTTCGTGTCACAGAGCCGCGGAAAGAAGAAAGGGCGGCTCTCAGAGTGCCCTTCTGAGCATGACGAGTCACGCGAGACCGGCGTAGTCGAGGACGACGCGCCGCATCACCTGAACGCCTTGCGTGAAAGAGTCGATGGTCACGCGTTCATCGACGCCGTGAATCGACTGGCTCTGGTAAAAGTCCGCGGGAAACGGGAGAAAGCCGTAGCACGTGATGCCGCGCGGCCGCAGGAACCGCGAATCACTGGCAGACGTGGCGAGCACCTCGGTGCCAACGGGCACGAGCCCGTACTGGCGTCGGATCTCCTTCTCCAGAATCGCGAACAGCGGCGTCTGATCCGAGCTGATCGGAGCCGGTCCGCCTTTCCCATGCACGGTGACGACACGTGCGCCGAACGGTGCGATTTCTTTCGCGAGCCATCCGATGCGTTCGTCGGGCAGGGTGTCGGGCAGGTTGCTCATGTAAACGCCGGCGGTGAAGCGAGCGCCATCCGCCCGGATGTTCCGAACCCGCACGACATCCTGCGTGAGCGATCGGTATGCCTGCGGCAGGAGCCAGAACTTTCCAGCGGCGATCGTCCGATCGATGTCGGCCAGGAGGTCGCGATGCTCGAGGCGCACCGGCGCGATCTGGCGAAAGAAGCGCGCGATTTCCGGCAGAACGCGGTCAGGCTCGTCGCGGACGAAGTGACGCTCGAGGTGGATGCGCGCGCGCTCGAGCTGCTCCTTCGACGGCGCTGCGATATCGAGTGACACGGCCTGTTTGGAGCCGACTTCGATGCCGTAGTACGTCAGCTTCGTCTGCTCCATCTCGGTGATCCCGCCTTCCGCGAGCGCGTACTTCACTCCCGAGAAAACATCGGGCCGATGTTCGAGCAACCAGCGCGTGCCGAGAGCGCTGCCGTTCTCTTCATCCGCGGTGGCGAGAAAGACGACATCGTGCTCGGGCTGGCGGCCTCTGGTCGCGACGGCAATGAATGCCTCCAGCTGCGCGATGCCGACTCCTTTCATGTCCAGCGCTCCGCGGCCCCACAGCATGTTGCCGTAGATGTCGGCGCGGAACGGAGGGCGCGTCCATCCCTGCGGCGCGGCAGGAACGACGTCGATGTGGTTGAGCAGGAGCAGGCCTTCGCCTCCGCGCTTTCCGCGGATGCGGGCGTACAGGTTCGCGCGCGCCGGCGCCGACTCGATGATCTCGAACGGGATTCCGAACCGCGCCAGGCGGGCGCCGAGCCAGCGCGCGCCGGCGATCTCATTGCCGGGTGGATTGGCCGTATCGATTTGCACGTACTGCTGGAGCAGGCGAACTTCCGGCGTGATCTTTTCGCGCCGCGGGATGTATGTCCCGGTGCCGATCTTCGCCGCTTGAACGCGGTTGTAGACGATCAGCGCGACGACTGCAGCGGCGAGGAGCGCGACGACGCTCGCAGCAATCGCTCGCTCCCGCCGTCTCGCGTCGCGATCCGTCAACTGTCTGCTCCGATCTTCCATCGACCGCCGAGAACGATGCCCACGATGATAACTGCGATCGCGAACGCGCTGATCACGCCTCCGGCGACGACGAGGGGATTGCGATAGCGCATCGTCACGACGTGGCGTCCCGGCGGAATGACAACGCCCTGGTAGGCGATGTTCGCGGGCTGAGGGTCCGTGCGCCGCCCGTCGACCTCGACGTGCCAGTACCGGTGGCGGGTCACGGTAGCGACGAGGAACGAGCGGCCTGAGGACTCGACCTCGATCCGCGCCTCGCTCGGCCGCTCTGTCACGTTCATGATGCGGCCGCGGGCCGGAACGAATGGGGCCGAGCTGACGAATGCCACCTCCGGAATCACACCGCGTCGCCTCGCCACGGCAGCGACATCACGCCAATGGGGTGCCTGGATGAGCTCCGTGGCAAGGTAGTAGCGCGGAGACGCGACGGCGAACCGGCGAAGCGTGACCGGACGTGAAGACTCGAAATGGCCGCGGCACTCGCGCGCCACCTGATCGAAATCGCGGTAATCGAGCACGTAACGGACGTTGGAGATTGCGGCGAAAGGCTGCCACCACGCCGCGATCCCTTTCAGATTGAGGGACAACATCGCCGCGATCATGTCGCGCGTGGGCGCGAGGTAAGTCTCGTCATAGTCGCGGTTCATCGCGCTCCGGACGCCCCAGGAACCCTGAGTCGGAGGCAGGAGCCCGTTGCGATCGATCCAGTATCTTCCGTAGCCGGCCTGATCGAACTTCGGATAGAAGTAGGCGAGCAGCCAGTTGCCTTCGAAGAAGATCGAAAACTCGCTCAGCGGCCGGTCCAGCGCGGCAACGATGCCCGGCGGCTGGAAGAACTGGCGGGGCATCCGCGGCGCGAGATCCCCGTGGATCTGCGACAGATCGAGCAGACAGAAACCGACGAGCATGGCGGACCACAACTCCGTCCGCCACAACGGCCGCGTCCAGAGGAGCAAGGCCAGGACGACCGTGAGCGCCGTCGCGATCAGCCAATAATGTCGCGACAATTCCACCAGTGGTTGCGTCTCCGGCCTCTCCACGAGCAACCAGTGATCGACGAACCATCGCCGGTACGCAAGGCTCTGTGACCACAGGGTCACCACGCCGGTGCCCGCCGCGACGACCGTCGAAGACGCGAGCACCGCGATGCGCGTGCGATGGTCGCCGAGCATGAACCTGTCGATCGTTCTTGCGGCCAGCCAGATCAGCGGCAGCACAATCAGCGAGAGAAACTTCTCCGGATATCGGAACCTCGAAGCGATGCCGAGGTCGTACAACGCATCGAAGAATGGAGTGTGATTGCCGAGCGCTGCGGCGTACGCGATCGCACAGAGCAGAAGAACGGGTAGTCCTTCCCGCGGCCGCGCAAAAGGAGAAGCCATCGCGCCGATGGCTACGATCAGACCGAGATAGATGCTCAGCAGATACGGAGTACCGTGGAACTTCGAGACTCCCCAGTAGTACGGCCCCGAGTCGCGATGGCTGCCGAAGTGGCGGGGGTAGAGAAGCTCGAGCGGCCGCTCGGGGGCGGAGCTGAAACCGACGACCACTCGATACGGGAGACCGCCGCCACGCGAGGTATCGCGGAGATGATCGGAGCCCGGCAGCAACTGGACGGCGGCGACGCCGGCGGAGAGAACCGCGAGCAGCGCGAGGGCAGCTCCGTTTTTCCAGAGAATGCGCCTCCGCTCACCTGGTGAGACTGTTGCTGCATCCGCGATCGCGCAGACACCGAGAAGAATCCAGTTCTGAATCAACGACACCGGTTCGCCGACGAGCACCTGCATGCCGAGCGTCAGCGCTGCGCAGGCAAGCCAGCGCACTTCGCCTCGCTTGCGCCATCGCCAGAGGAAGAACGCCGCGAGCGGTGTCCACGCCCATACGAAGCATGTCGGCAGGATGGTCAGCAGGCCGTAGAAATAGCCGCTGGTCGCGAATGACAGCGCTCCGATCGCGGACGCCGTATATCCGCGGCCGTCTTCTCGCAGGAACAGGAACGCTCCGACCAGAGCCAGCCAGAGATGCAGGATGATGTGCAGGTTGTATCCGAACCGATAACTGCCGAGGAGAACCGGCCACTGGCCGGGATAGAAGATCTCGTAAGCCGGATTGGCAGCCATCGGCTGGCCGCCGGAGTAAAAGCGGTTCCACCACGGAAACTCGCCTGAGAGGATTGTGTCCCGCACGATCCGCTTCATCGGGTAGTGATAACGAGAGAGGTCCAGCAGGAAGAGACCACGTCCAAGGAACAGGACGTCGGCGAAAAGCACAACGACGAGCATGGTCAGCAAGAGGATGCAGACGAGCACCCGGGCGCGGTCGCTCACGGCGCACCGGTCTCCGGCCGCGGGTCGGATCCCGGCGGCTCCTGGGCCGCGGCGATTTGCACCGGTTCCTCATGAGCGGCGAGCGTGTCGCGCTCGCGTGCGCGGCGTCGAGGCGAGACGGCCAGCAGGATCAGCAGCGCGACGGTGGTCGCCGAGATCGCGCCCCCGACCTTCACGAGATCGTTGCTGTAGACCATTGCCACGCGGTGCCGCCCCGGCGAGACGATGATTCCCTGATACCCGATGTTCGTGATGATCGCGGGGACCGGACGCCCGTCGAGCGTGATGCGCCAGTACTTGTGTGGCGTGACACTCATGACCAGGAACCCCTGACCGAAGGACTCCACATCGATGACGGCGCGGTTCGCCGTCTCCTTCACCCCGCGGACGACTCCGCGCGCCGGCGTGAATGAAGGTTGCGACACGAACGCAGCGGCGAGACTCGCTTTCCCCTGCGTCAGCTTGTCGACGAAGTCCGTGCGGTTCTTGATCGAGATCATCTCGTCGGCGAAGTAGTAGCGCTGGTAGTGGCGTCCCTCCACGAACCGGATCGGCGTCGACTTCTTGAAGTCGCCCCGGACGCGCCCTCTCTCCTCCGGGAAGTTGCGATAGACGCCGCGGTACCACGCGTTCGACATCGCCATGAACGGCTCCCACCAGTCGGCGCGCCCGTTCCGTTTCACGTCCCACACGGAGTCGGTGAGATCGATCGTCGGCACCAGCGCGGTCTTGTCGTAATCGCGCTCGATGACCATCCGCAGCCGCACTCCGGCCGGCGTCATCGGAAAGAGGCCGTTGCGAACGACCCAATACACCGCGTCTCCGGTGGAGAAGTACTGCCGCGCCGGCTCCTCGGTGCCGTACCAGTCCGCCTCGTGAAAGACGCGGAACGGCTCCCGGTTCTTCGGAAACGTGCTCGCGATCGGCGGAGGGTCGAAGAAACGCCGCGGCATGCGCGGGTTGAGCTCGTTGACGACGAGGCCGAGATCGGCGGCGACGAAGATCGCCAGCGCGCCGCCCCAGATGCGGGGAGGCACGCGGCGCATGATGATGAGAAGGGCCAGCAGGATGTCTGTGCGGAGAACGGCGATGACCCAGTCGCGCCGCGAGATCGACACCATTCTGTCGGCCACCGCTCCCGCGCCCAGGCCCCACATCTTCATGAACGTGCGGGCGTAGATCGGAAACAGTCCCGTGATCGCGATCGCCAGCGACACGACGAACACCGCGGCGGCGAAGCCGATCGCACCCGCGCGCACCGCCTCGTCACCGTCGACGAGCCGCTGCAACATCTGCGCGGCGAAGATGATGATCGCGAACGCCCCCATCAGCGCGAACTTCTCCGGATAGCGGATGCTCGTGACGCCGATGTCGTACAGCGCCTTCATCAGCGGCGTATGACCGCCGAGTGCGAGGACCGCCGAGACCGCGCAGACGATGAGCACGAGACGGCCGCCGCGCGGCCGGATGAACGCACCCGCGATCGCCAGCGTGGCCACCGCCAGTCCGCAGTAGACGCTGAACAGAAACGGCGAGCCCATGCCCGGATACAGGCCGCCCGCCCAGTACCACATCACGCGATCGATGGCGATGTGTCCCAGGGCGTTCGGGTAGATGAGCTCCGTGAATTTCGCCCAGGGCATGCTCCACGCCGTGACGAGGTCGAGCTCGAAGGGCCGCGACCGCGCGGAGTCATGCACGTGATCGATCGCCGGAATGAGCTGCGCCGCGCCGATCGCGATCGCCGCGGCCGAGATCAGCGCGATCCAGAGGACGCGCGTGATCATCTTCGTCACGCGCGGCCGCGCGTACCAGCCGCGGTAGAGCGCGTACATCCCGATCAGAAATCCGGTCTGCATCACCGTCGTCGGCTCGGACACGAGACACTGCATGCCGAGCGACAGCGAGGCGAGCGCGAAGTCGCGCCGGTTGGGCTGGAGCAGAAAACGGCGCACGAACAGGCACGTCAGCGGCAGCCACGCCGCGCAGAAGAGGATCGGCAGAAGGTTCACCTCGGACAGGTACACGCCGCCGAGCCCGAAGGAGAGGGCCCCGACGAACGAAGCGAGAGATCCGAGCTCCATCGATCGCAGCAGCGCATACATGCCGAGGAGCGCGATGTAGATGTGAATGAGGATGTGCAGCGTGTAGCCGACGTTGTAGCTCGGAAGAAGGATCAGCCACGTGAGCGGATAGAAGACCTCGTGCTCCGGATTCGCGGCGATCGGCTGGCCCGCGGAGAAGAGGCGGTTCCAGTACGGGAACTCGCCGCCCAGAGCGATGTCGCGCAGGACCTGTTTGGTCGGGTAGTAGTAGCGCGTCAGGTCGCGCATGTAGAACTGGTTGACGCCGAAGAGAACGTCCGCGAAGAACAGGGTGGTCAGGAGAACGAGCGCGATGACCGCGATCCGGTCGTAGCGCGGTGACGCCGCAAGGAACGGAGCGGGAGGGGCGACTGGTGCGGGAAGAGGATCCAGAGCCGCGGGTTCGGTCGCCTCGTACACCGCGGCGGATTGTACGCTACCGCGACGGCTCGACTGCCGCGGCCGGTGCACTCCCCGCAGGCGCGCGATCGCGGAAAATGCGGTGTGACCAGATGCCCTTCTTATGCAGCTTGTAAAGGAACATCGTCTTCAGGATTTCCAGCCCGTAACGGACCGATCGCCAGAATCCGATCTGCGACGCCTCGTCGAAGTACCGCGTCCGGATCGGCACCTCGCGGATCAACATTCCTTTCGCGACGCCCTGCGCGATGATCTCCGTGTCGAACACGAAGTCATCGGAATTCGCTTCGAAGTTCACCTTCTCCAGAAAGCGCCGCGTATACGCACGAAAGCCGGAGTGATACTCGGAGAGGAACACGTAGAACGTGGCGTTCTCCACCATGGTGAGGAAGAGATTCGCCCAGTACTTCCACTTCGGCATGCCGCCTTCGATGGGCCGCCCCCCGAGCATGCGCGATCCGAACACGGCATCGCAGTCTCCGCGCTGCAGAGGCGCCACGAGATCGGGGATGATTTTCGGATCGTACTGATGATCCGGATGGACCATCACGACGATGTCCGCGGCCATCTGATCGAGAGCGGTGCGGTAACACGTCTTCTGATTGCCGCCATAGCCGCGGTTCCGCGGGTGCACGACCGTGCGGATGCCGAGCTTGTGCGACAGCTCGACGGTGTTGTCACGCGAGCAATCGTCGACGAGCAGGATCTCGTCGACCCAGTCCTTCGGGATGTCATCGAAGGTGGCATGGAGTGTCTTCTCGGCGTTGTAGGCGGGGAGAACCGCCACCACCTTTTTCTCGCGCAGCGGCATGGGCTGTGAAGATAACACGCGTGTCGCGAGGGGGGATTCCTCGCCATGTGACTGGTGGTTGGTGAATATGAGGCATGGGGCATGAGGCATGCGGCATGGGTGCTTCGCTTCTACTCATGCCTCATGCCTCATGCGTCATTGCTCACCGGTCACCGGGGTCCCAGCTCCTGTCGCACCGCTTCGCTGACCGGCACGCCGGCGGCGTCGCAGGCGTGCGCAATGGTCTCGTACGCCTCGCGCCGTCGTCCGTCGCGCAGCATGTCGAGAATTCCCTGCGCGATGATGCTGTCGAAGAAGCGTTTGCGATCGGCGTCCGTCGGCAGCGTCTTCTTCGCCGCGGCGCGGAGCGTGCCGAGGATGCGGTTGACCTCGTCGTACTCGGGGCCGACGAACTTCTGCAGATCTTCCTTCAGCGTGCGGGCGAGCGCCGGCGATTTGCCGCCGGTCGAGACCGCGATCTGAATGGAGCCCTGCTCGACGATGGCCGGCACGATGAACTCGCATAGGTGCGTCACGTCGACGACGTTGACCGGGATCTTCCGGCGGCGGCAGTCGCGCGCCACGCGCGCGTTGATGCACTGGTCGTCCGTCGAGGCGATGACGATCGACGCTCCTTCGAGATCTCCCTCCTCGTAGGTCTTGCGGCGCACCAGCAGCGCCTTCTGCGCGGCCCACTGCTCGATCTCATCCGTGCACTCCGGCGAGACGATCGTCACGCGCGCGCCGTACTTCATCATCGTCTCCGCCTTGCGCGCGCACACGTTACCGCCGCCGACGATCAGCACGTCGCGATCTTCGATGTCGAGGTAGATCGGGTAGTAGGGGTAGTTTTTCTTCACGGCAACATCTCAGCGCGATGGCGTCAGGTCGTGATGTGTCGATTGCGTGACTGGTGACCAGTCACCAGCGGCAGCTACTCAGTAGATCGGGAACCGATCACAAAGTTCCTTCACTTCCTTCTTCACCTGCGCGGTCACAACCGCATCGCCCCTGCTGTCGAGGACGCGGGCCATGAGCTGGGCCATCGTCCTCATCTCCGGCTCGCGGAGGCCGCGGGTCGTCACGGCGGGTGTTCCGATGCGCAGTCCCGACGCGACCATCGGTTTCTGCGTGTCGAACGGAATCGTGTTCTTGTTGACCGTGATGTTCGCGGCCTCGAGGATGTTCTGCCCGTCTTTGCCGGTGATGCCCTTCGAGTAGACGTCGGTCATGAACAGGTGGTTGTCCGTGCCACCGGAGACGATGCGGAATCCCGTTTCGGCAACGGCGGCGCAGAGCGCCTTCGCATTGCGGATGATCTGCGTCTGATACTGCTTGAACTCCGGCGCCAGCGCCTCCTGGAACGCGACCGCCTTCGCGGCCACGATGTGCACGAGCGGGCCGCCCTGCACGCCCGGGAAGACGCTGCGGTCCAGATCCTTCGCGTACTGCTCCTTGCACAGCACGAGTCCGGCGCGCGGACCGCGCAGCGTCTTGTGCGTCGTGGTGGTCACGAACTCCGCGTACGGCACCGGCGACGGATGATGTCCCGTCACCACGAGCCCGGCGATGTGCGCGATGTCGGCCATCATCAGCGAGCCGGTGCGGTCGCAGATCTCGCGGATCCGCTTGAAGTCGATGATGCGCGAGTACGCCGAGGCGCCGCAGATGATCAGCCGCGGCTTGTGCTCGTCGGCCAGCCGCTCCATCTCGTCGTAGTCGATCCGCTCGTCCTCTTTGCGCACGTGATACGCGACGACCTTGAAGTCGCGGCCGCTGTACGACAGCGGATGACCATGCGTGAGGTGGCCGCCGTGCGAGAGGTCCATTCCCATGATCGTGTCGCCCGGTTTCAGCACGGCGAAGTACACGGACATGTTCGCCTGCGAACCGGAGTGCGGCTGAACGTTCGCGTGCTCCGCGCCGAAAAGCCTCTTCGCGCGATCGATGGCGATGCTCTCGACGATGTCGGTCGGTCCGCATCCGCCGTAGTAGCGCTTGCCCGGATACCCCTCGGCGTACTTGTTCGTGAAGACCGAGCCCATCGCCGTGAGAACGGCTCTCGAGACGTGATTCTCGGATGCGATCAGCTCGAGCGTGTCGTTCTGCCGCGCCGTCTCGAGACGGATGGCGTCGGCCACCTCGGGGTCGACGTCGTTCAACGTCCGATGGAGAAACTCGTGTCCGGTGGCCGCCCGTTCTGCCTCTCTGATTGTCGTCATCGCGCCTTCGTCTCCTCGGCCGCGAATGTTACTCCGAAAGGGAGTCGAAGAATTCGATGGCCGCGCCCGCCAGGTACAGCGATCCGCCGATGAAAATCGCGTGCTCGGGAGCGCGCATCGCGGCGCTGAACGCCTCGTGCGGAACCCGCAGGGCTGTCGCGCCGATGTTCATGGCCCGGGCGGCCCCGGCCAGCGCTCTGGCATCTGCGGAGCGCGGAGGGAACGGCTCCGTCGTGATGACCCGATCGAACAGCGGGAAGAGGTCGCGCGTCACGGCGTCGATGTCTTTGTCGCCCATGATGCCGAAGACGAGGAGGCGCGGAGTCTCGATGCGGTCGCGGATGAACGGAATCACGGCCTTGATGGCATGGGGGTTATGGCAGCCGTCGATCCAGATCGTCTTGTCGCGAACGCGCATCCGTTCCAGGCGGCCGCGCCAGAGCGTGTTCGCGACGCCGCGCTCGATCGATTCGGGGGTGATCTTCGGAAGAACGCCGCGAAGCTCTTCGGCGGTGCTGACTGCGAGAGCGACGTTGCACCGCTGAAACGGTCCGGCGAGCGGCGTTTGATGTTCGCCGTCGACGGCGATGAATCGATTGTCGAACTTCTTCGCCCGCCGGCGCAGGATGTTCAGCACCACGGCATCATCGTTCGACGTGAGGACGACGGCGCCGCGATGGATGACGCCCGCCTTCTCCGCGGCGATCTTCGGAATCGTGTTGCCGAGGTACTCCATGTGATCGAAGCCGATGGGCGTGATGACGGCGGCGATCGGCCGCACGACATTCGTGGCGTCGAGCCGCCCACCCATACCCACCTCGAGCACGGCGACGTCGCACTTCGCGAGTGAGAACGCGATGAACGCGACGACCGTCAACGCCTCGAAGTAAGTCGGCGTGATGCCGATCGCCTCGGCCGCGGCGCGGAGTTGCTCGACCGATTGCTCGAGCAGTTCCTCATCGAGGTCGCGTCCGCCGATGCGCCAGCGCTCGCGGATGTCGACGAGGTGCGGCGAGGTGTAGAGGCCTGTCTTGTATCCCGATTCCTCGAGGATCGAGGCGATCGTCGCCGATGTCGATCCTTTTCCGTTTGTTCCGGCGACGATGATGGAACGGTAGGCACGCTCCGGACGGCGGAGGTGACCCAGCAGTGCGCGGATGCGGCCGAGGCCGGGGCGAATGCCCGAGCCCTGGAGGGATTCGAGATAATCAAGTGCTGAGTTCAAAGTGCTGAGTGCTGAGTCACGCCCAGCCGCGAACTCAGGACTCAACACTCAGGACTCAGCACTATTTTCCCGTGAAGATCTTGAGGAATCGCGCGATGGCGGGCTTCATCTCGGCGCGTGAAACAATGAGATCGACCATGCCGTGCTCGACGAGAAACTCGGCGCGCTGGAAGCCCTCGGGGAGCGTCTGCCGGATCGTCTGCTCGATGACCCGCGGGCCGGCGAATCCGATGAGCGCCTTCGGCTCTGCGATGTTGAGATCGCCGAGCATGGCGTAGGAAGCCGTGACTCCGCCGGTCGTCGGATCGGCCAGCACCGAGATGTACGGCAGCCGCGCGTGGGCGATCCGCGAGAGCACCGCGGAGATCTTCGCCATCTGCATCAGCGAGAGGATTCCCTCCTGCATGCGCGCGCCGCCGGAGGTGGAGACGATGATCAGCGGCTGCTTCTTGTCGAGAGCGCGCTCGGCGGCCTGCGTGATCTTCTCTCCGACGGCCGAGCCCATCGAGCCGCCCATGAAGTTGTACTCCATCGCGCAGATCACGACGCTCATGCCGTCGAGCTTTCCTTCGGCGCACAGCACGGCGTCACCCTTGCCGACGCGTTGCTCGTAGACCTTCAGGCGGTCGCGATAGCGCTTCGTGTCGCGGAACTCCAGCGGATCGGCGGAGCGGATGTGCGTTGCGAACTCCTTGTACGCGCCGTCATCGAACAGCATTTCGAATCGCTCGCGCGCGGTCAGACGGAAGTGGTAGCCGCACTTCGGGCAGACGTTCAGGTTCTGCTCGACTTCCTTGCGGTAGACGATCTCCTTGCACTCGTCGCACTTGACCCAGAGGCCCTCGGGAATGGCAACGCCCTGCTTCTTCTCGGTCGGCTCTTTGGGCTTCTTTTCCTTGCGGAACCACGCCATGGGCGGCGACTCTACTCACTCGCCGCGATGGTGGCAAATGTCAGAATGTCGAGCATGAAGGAAGGCGCATCATTCTGGGACCGCGAGGTCCACGAACGAACGCACACGGGGTGGATGAGCCCGGAAGCGATTCGTTTCTACATCAATGAGCGCGTCAGTGGCGATCCCCATAAGTGGCCGCTCGACTGGCTGCAGCGGCGCTATACCGGACGGTGGGAGCGAGCGCTGAGCATCGGCTGCGGTTCCGGTGCGCTCGAACGCGATCTCATCCGGCGCGACATCGCACAGAGCATCGATGCTTTCGATGCTTCCGCGGCTTCGGTGGCGGTCGCGCGGCAGGATGCGGCGGGCGAGCGCATGCTCGATCGCATCCGTTACTTCGTCGCCGACTTTAACCGGCCGGCCCTTCCGGACGCACGCTACGACGCCGTGTTCATGCACCAGTCGCTGCATCATGTCGAGAAGCTGGAGAAGCTGCTTCGCGCGGTTCTGCAAACGTTGAAGCCCAATGGGATTCTCTACCTCGACGAGTACATCGGCCCGTCCCGCACGTTCTGGAATGACGACAACGTCGAACCTTACGCGCGGTTGTACCGCTCGATGCCGCGCTCGATGCGCCGGTGGGATGAACTTCCACCGCCCATTCAACCGGATGACCCGACGGAGGCGTTCCGGTCCGGAGAGATCCTTGATCAGCTCGCGCTCGGTTTCACAACCGAGGAGTTTCGCGGATACGGGGGGGCCGTTCTATCGATCATCGGTCCCGGTCTGAACATTGACGATCTACCGGGCGAGACGATGCGACAGCTCATCGAGCGCGATCGGACGGCGCAGCCCGCCTTCTACGCTGTCATCGTCGCGCGGCCGAAGCGCGGCGTTGCGCGTGAGCTGGCGCGGCTCCGTTACTTCATCGAGCCGAAGCTGAAGCGTATCGGCCGCGAGTCTCATCACCTCGCGCGGCGGCTGCGGAGGCGATGACGAGGCACATGAGCGCCGTCAGGAGCACGCGGTCCGCGGACGTCGCGATCCAAAAGCGCGGATCCTCGCCGTGGAGATAGAAGAACAGGATGTAAGCGACGACGAGCGCCCCCACAGCCAGCGGAAATGCGGCCGCTCGCCACCGTCGCGTCAACAGGAGAGGAGCGGCAGCCGCGATCCACGGCAGGAAGAAAGCGCCGTAGCTCGCGCTCTTCAGAGACTGCAGCAGTACCATCCCGGCAGCGGCGAGGTTCAGCGCGCCTCGATTGGCCGCGTACGCGTCGAGAAGATGGTGGTGCGCGCAGAATGCGATCCACCCGCCGAGCACGACCGCGGAGGGAAGCAGCAGCGTGACCGTGGCGAGCGGTTTGCGTCGAAGCGCTGCGTGCACCGCAACCACGGCGATGGCGAACGCGGCCCCTTCGAATTTCGTGAAGCTCGCGCCGCCGAGCGCCAGCGCGGCGATGACCACGCTGTCGAGCCGATCTCCGCCGAACGTGAGCGCCGCCAGGGCGATCGTCTCGAAAAGCAGAAGCGGCGGATCGGCTCCCCCGGCCACCCGGCCCTGCGCGAACCCGTATGCGAGCACCGCGGCGAGCAGCAGAGCGAAGCGCGACGCGGCGTCATCGCCGAGGGCCGCGCCTGCCAGGCCGCGAAACGCCTCCACGGTCGCGTAGAAGAACAGAGCAGTCACCAGCAGCGCGCCCCACCATGAGAACCCGTGCGAGCCGAGACTGCCCCACGCGTAGACGAGCGGAACGAGCGGCGGGTAGTCGGGATGCATCAGGTAGTAATGCTGAAAGCCGAGGAAGTCGGTGTCGATTCTTCCGGTGATGTGAAACTGCTGCGCCTTCGGCCCCCAGAAGTGAATCAGATCTCCGTTCGTCTCGCGCGCGTCGAGGGCGCCATAGAGCGTGATCGCCACGAGGAGGAGGATCGCGATGTCGGTCCATTTCCATCGCCGCCCCGCGCCGCGGTCGCGCCAGGCATCGGGCGGCGCGGCGAGCGCGAGAAAAAACAGCGGACTGCCGAGGCTGACGCGGTCCCAGGGCATGCCGATGAGCGACTCGATGAACATCAGGATCGCAGCGGTCAGACAACCGATCGCGAAGACGATCGCGAACCGTGCGCGCCGGTCGAGCTCCGCGACGAGGGGAATCCTGCAGGCCCACGCGCCGGCGATGACGACCAGCAGCGTCGCTGCGAGGAACGCCACCTCCTTCATCGCTCGACCTTGTACAAACGCCCGTGCGGCACCTGAGCGATCAGCCGGTAAGCGGGATGCGTGAATGGCTCATCGATCGCGATCACGTATTCGGCGAGGAGCGGCCGCGGCGTGTCGACACGCGCCGTGAACGCGGGGAGAACGCGATTGCGGGGAAGCTGTCCGACGGCCGTGAGAAAGCTCGATGTGTCGTACTGCTGCTGGCCGGCCAGAGGCCGGAAGCACGCCACCTCGGCGCCGCGCGGAATGAATCGCGCCAGCCGTGGAATCACCTCCAGCGGAGTACGCGTCGGATTCGCCACCCACGGCGCATCCATCCTGTCGGCGTGATCGACGATCGTCCGCGGCGCGTCCAGGTACGGACCGCCGCGCGACCACAGACGGACGATCGTCGCAACGGTGAGGACCACGAAGGCCGTGGCGATCACGGCACGGATCACCGCATCGGGCAGCCGTTTCGGGGACGGCCATTCGGACTGTGCTGTCATTTAGCTCTCAGCTCTCAGCTCTCGGTGGCGACGCCATCAGCTCCTCAAAAGGTTAATCCTGAGAGCTGAGAGCTGAGAGCTGAGAGCTGAGGTCAGATCTCGCGGAAGATGTACGGCCGAAGGGCGTCGATGTTGTCCTCGAGCTTCGTCGCGTTCAGGTAGCGGAGCGTTGCTGCAACGGAGGAGAGCAGCGAGTTGCCATCCTGCGGCGTGTAGCAGAAGCCGACGACCTTGCGCGGGTTCGGCACCGCCACCGTCGAGAGCGGGATGACCGTCTGCGAGAAGATGCGGCCGAAGTAGCCGTGGTCGCGTCCGAACGAGAAGACCTGGTTCACCGATCGGCGGTTCGTCACCGCCACCCTCGTGTTGCAACGCAGCGCCGCCTTCATCTCCTCGGCCGTCGTGTCGAAGCCGAGCTGGAGATCGAACCAGAGCGTGTGCATGTACTGCGTGTTGAGCTTGATCGCGGAGGAGTAGACGTTCAGCCTGTGGCCGAGGGTCTGGAAGAGGTGGTAGGCATCGCGCGCGTGATGCGTGCCGAATTCCGGATCGTCGTGCTTGCCCGCTTCCGGTGAGGCGATGAAGTCCTTCGCGTCAGACACGTCGTTCGCGCGCCGCATGCAGACGAAGCGGCCCGCGTCGAGCGACAGCTTCCCGTTCTTCGTGCCGAGCGTTTTCAGCAGCACGGAGATGTTGTGCGTGTTGCACGAGACGATCTGGACGAACCGGTCGTCGGGACTCTGCACCTCGTCGTTGATGCCGCGTGCGTACGGTTTGCCGAAGCCGAACTCGGAGCCCTGCGCCAGGAAACCCTTCGGACCTTTGCAGCGCTCGTAGTACTTCCCCTTGTTCTCGTTTCCGGCGGGCGTGCAGTCGACGACGACCGTGGCGCGATCGATCGCCTCCTCGGCCGTATACGAGACGCGATGGCCGAGCTTCGCGAAATCGTCGCGGACCTCGTCGTCGGCCGCGAGCCGCGCACCGCGGTTGATGAGCTGGTTGACCTTGGCGTGATCGTTCGCCGCCGGAGTCCGCTTGTGAAACGTCACTTCGTCGATTCCCCAGCGTTCTTTGAAATCGCTGAACAGGCCGATCAACGGCTCGCCGATCGTGCCGGTGCCGACAATGTGCACGATGTTTTTTTTCGCCATATTGCACTCTCGTCCGGCGCGGATTCTACGGGAGGCATGCGGCATGAGCAATGCGGCATGCGTCGAGCGAAGCACTCATGCCGCATGCCGCACTGCCGCGTGCCGTATCATCGCCCTTCCATGGCCACGAAGTCAGACACGGGCGAGAAGTTGATCGCCTCGAACAAGAAGGCGTTTCACGAGTACTTCGTCCTGCAGAAGGTGGAAGCGGGGATCGCGCTCACAGGGACGGAAGTGAAGTCGCTGCGTGAAGGCGCCGTGAATCTGAAGGACAGCTACGTCGCGTTTGAGCGCGACGAGGCGTTCCTCACCGGTGCACACATCTCGCCCTACGCGCATGGGAACCGGGAGAACCACGATCCCGAGCGGAGGCGCAAACTCCTGCTGCACCGGCGTGAGATCGACAAGCTGCGCGTACAGGTCGTCGAGAAGGGCCTCACAGTCGTTCCGCTGCGCCTCTATTTCAAAGGAGGCCGCGTCAAGGCGGAGATCGCCGTCGTCCGCGGAAAGAAGCTCTACGACAAGCGGGAGACGGAGAAGAAGCGGGAGCTGGATCGCGAGGCGGCCGCAGCGGTCAAGGTCGGCCGTTCGTGACGTGGCCCCCCCCACCCGTGCGGTGTACTGTGGCTGCTACACCACACTTGTGAGTCGCCGGAGGGACACAATTCCATCCCTCACGCAAAACAGAAATTTGGCTAAGTCTATTCATATCAGCAATATCCGGCAGAACGATCGTTCGGCGAGCTGATGGCACCTCCCTCGCTCCGGGTAGGTGCGGCTATGCACGTACAACGGAAGACGATCAGCGCGAACGTCGGCATCACAGGGATCGGTCTTCACTCAGGCATCTACACGCGACTGGAGCTCCGACCGGCCCCGGCCGGGAGCGGAATGACCTTTGTCCGCTCGGATCTCGACGGCCTTCGGATTCCGGCGGTTCAGGCGTCGACGACAGCGCTCGACTACGCGACGACCGTCGGCAGGGACGATGTGTCGGTGGGCACCGTCGAACATCTGCTTGCCGCACTCGCCGCGTGCGGCATCACCGATGTCGACATGCACATCGACGGGCCGGAAGTGCCGATCATCGACGGAAGCGCGCTGCCGTTCATGCACCTCATCGACGCGGCCGGCGTGAAGCCGCTCGGCGCGACGGTTCCGGTGCTGCGCGTCACCTCTCCCATCGAAGTCGCCGACGGGGAGAAGAGCATCCGCATCACGCCCGCCAGCCACCTCGCGATCAAGTACCGCATCGACTTCGACCACGCCGCCATCGGGCGCGAGGCGTTCTACTTCGACTTCCAGCACGACAACTTCCTCCGCAAGATCGCGCCGGCCCGCACGTTCGGGTTCCTTCGCGACGTGGAGAAGCTGCGCGCCGCCGGGCTCGCCCGCGGCGGCACGGTCGAGAACTGCATCGTTCTCGACGACAATGGCGTGATGAACGGGCCGTTGCGTTTCCGCGACGAGTTCGTCCGCCACAAGATCCTCGATCTCGTCGGCGACCTCGCGCTGATCGGCCGTCCGATCGTCGGCGAGATCACCGCCTATCGCGCCGGACACGCGCTGCACTCGCGCTTCGTCGAGAAAATCCTGGAGGCCACCGTGAGCGCGGATGAGGCGGCGAGCTTCGCCGCACCGCGGCGGCGCGCGGAATCGTTCGCGTAACTCCGGTTGTGTGGTAAAAAAGCCACACCGTGAGGTCCTTCGCACTCGGCGTTTTTCTCCTCAGCCTCTCCGCTGTCGCGTTTCCTGCGCCTGATCCGCATATCGAGGAGCTCACTGCCGTTGCGAACGGGCCGGCTGTTTCCGTTCATTTCACGCTGGCCGACGCGTTCCACAGCGACGAGACGACGCAGGCGCTGCAGAGCGGACTGCCGACGAGCTTCACCTACGTCGTCGAGGTCTTCCGCGACCGTCCCAACTGGTTCGATGAAGGCGTCGGCCGTTCGCGCATCGAAGTGATCGCCACGTTCAACTCCGTCACGCGCGAGTACCTGCTGAATTACCGGCGCGATCGCCGCCTCGTCCGCTCCGAGACATTCAGCGATGTCGAGGCGCTGGAGAAGCGCATGACGACGATCGACGAGCCGGGTCTCTTCGACATCGGCCAGCGCCGTCCTTACAAGATCAAAGTGCGCGTGAAGGCGGACCTCCGCCGCGGATGGCTGCTGTACCTCATCCCGTGGGAAGTCTCGACGCGATGGAGAGAAGTGCGTCTCCGGTCGCCTGAGGGGGCGACGCCGTGACGATCCGCGAGGTGCTGCTGCGCTACCGCAAGGACCCGCGCGTCATCATCACGGTGCCGCTGGTGATTCTCGCCGCGACGAGCCTCGTCTACTACCTGATTCAGCGCGCGAAGGAGCTGTCGCCGGAAGCGCTGAGCAGCCAGGTGCTTCTCTTCGTCCTCTGGAACATCAACGTCCTCCTCATCCTCGGTATCGCGTTCGTGCTGCTGCGCGGTGTGGTGAAGCTCGTGCTCGAGCGTCAGCGCGGAATCATCGGCTCGCGCTTCCGCACGAAGCTCGTCGTCACTTACGTCGCGACGTCGCTTCTCCCGATCCTGCTGCTGTTCTTTGTCGCGACGGACCTGCTGCGCGTGTCGATCGACCGGTGGTTCACGACCCCCGTGCGGAAGATCCTGCAGAACGGCGAGGCGATCGCGCAGATGGCGCAGGATCAGGCGGCGTCGGTCGCGGCGGGAGCGGCCGCCGAGATCGCCTCGTCGCCGGGCGCCCGCGAGGCTGGCCAGATGGATTCCGTGCTGTTGCACGTCCGGCAGTTCCACGACGTCGATGTGGTCGGCATCTACCGGAAGGGCGTTCTGGTCAAGCTCTTCGCCAATCCGCGCGCTCCGATTCAGGAGGTGCCGGAGCCGCCGATGCGCTTCTTCGACGAGGTTGCGGAGAAGGGGCGTGCGGTGAAGATCGACGTCGCACCGAGCGGGAAGTGGATCCGCTCCGCGGTGCGCATGGGCTCGGGATCGGACGCCGCCGTTGCCGGCGTGTTCATCCCGAACACGATGAGCCGGATGATCGACGAGTCGATCATCGCGCACAAGAATTTCCAGCAGCTCGACTCGCAGCGGCCGACGCTCAAGGCAGGCCAGACTTCGCTGTTCCTCGCCGTCACGCTGGCGATTCTGTTCGGCACGCTCTGGACTTCGATGTACGCGGCGCGACGGATCACCGTGCCCATCAAGGCGCTCGCCGAAGCGACAGGGCGCGTGGCCGAGGGAGGGTACGGACATCGCGTCGACGTGACGGCGACGGACGAGGTGGGGCGGCTGATCGAGTCGTTCAATCAGATGTCGAAGCAGATCGCGGAGCAGCGCGAGGCGCTGACCGAGACGAACCGCCGGCTCGATGACGAGCGCGCGTTCATGCAGACCGTGCTCGACAGCGTCTCGACCGGCATCATCACGTTCACCGCCGACTGGACGCTTCTCTCGATCAATCGCGCCGCGCTGCAGATGATGCAGACCGACCCGCCGCCGACGCACAGCTCGCTGCACGATCTCCTCACGGGCGATCTCGCACCTCTGGCCGACGCGCTGGCGGATCTCACTTCGCGCGGCGCGCGCTCGCGCGAGGTCACGCTGATCCGCGGCGGCGAGCTCCGCTACCTCGAGCTCTCCGTCGGCGGCCTCGGCGCCGGCGAGGAGGGTTGGGTGGCGGCGATGGAGGATTCGACGCAGCTCGTCCAGGCGCAGAAGCTCGCGGCGTGGAACGAAGCGGCGCGGCGCATCGCCCACGAGATCAAGAATCCGCTCACGCCGATTCAGCTCTCAGCCGAGCGGATGGCGCGCAAGTTCGGCGCCTCCGATCCGGCCATCGAAGAGGGTTGTCGCACGATCGTCAGCGAAGTGAGCCAGTTGAAGCGCATGGTCGACGAGTTCTCGCGTTTTGCGCGCATGCCAGCCGTGCACCTCCGCCACGCGCAACTCGCGGACATCCTTCAGCAGGCGGCCACGCTCTATTGCGACGTGAAGCCGGGGGTGAGCGTGACCGTCAACGTCGACCCCGACATCGAGCTGCTGATGGATCCCGAGCAGATCCGCCGCGCCGTCGGGAATCTGTTGAAGAACGCGGTCGAGGCGACCGAAGCAGGAGAGATCCGCGTGTCGGCGCGGCGCGCGCCGCACCGCGTCGTCATCGAAGTCGCCGATCCGGGACGCGGCGTCCCCGACCGCGACAAGGAAAAGCTCTTCCTGCCCTACTTCTCCACCAAAGGCCGCGGCACCGGCCTCGGCCTCGCGATCGTGCACCGCATCGTGCGCGATCACGACGGGCAGATCTCCGTTCACGACAATCATCCGCATGGGACGCGATTTGAGATTGAGTTGCCGGCATGAAAAAGCTCTCAGCTCTCAGCTCTGAGCTCTCAGGCCGGCCGTTCCTGAGAGCTGAGAGCTGAGAGCTGACAGCTGAGAGCTCTGATCCAATGGCGAAGATCCTTGTAATTGACGACGAACCCGCAATTCGCAGCACTCTTGCCAGCATCCTGGGCGATGAGGGCCATCGCGCCGTTACGTGCGAGTCGGGAGAAGAGGGGATCGCGCAATTCGCGCGCGAGGAGTTCGATCTCGTCATCCTCGATCTCTGGCTTCCCGGCATGGACGGAATGAACGTGCTGCAGCGGTTCCACAACGCGGGAGGGCCGCCGGTGATCGTCATCTCCGGTCACGGCAACGTCGACACCGCCGTGCGCGCGACGCGCCTCGGCGCGTACGATTTTCTGGAAAAACCTCTCTCGCTCGAGCGCGTGCTTCTCACCGTCGGACACGCGCTGGCCGATCGGAAACTGCGCGAGCAGGTGCGCGACCTCAATCGCACGCTCGCGCTCGAGGACTTTCTCATCGGGGATAGCGATCCGATGAAGAAGCTCGATCAGCAGATCCGGAGCGCAGCGCCGACCGCCAGCCGCGTGCTCATCACCGGCGAGAACGGCAGCGGGAAGGAGATCGTCGCGCGCACGCTGCACCGCCTCTCCGCGCGTGCCGATCAGCCATTCATCGACGTCAACTGCGCGGCCATTCCCGAGGAGCTGATCGAGTCCGAGCTGTTCGGGCACCGCAAGGGAGCCTTCACCGGCGCGATCGACGATCGCAAGGGGAAGTTCGAGCTCGCCGACGGCGGCACGCTCTTCCTCGACGAGATCGGCGACATGAGTCTGAAGACGCAGGCGAAGGTCCTGCGCGTGCTGCAGGAGCAGACGTTTCAGCGCGTCGGCGGACAGCAGACGATCAAGGTCGATGTGCGCGTGATCGCCGCGACGAACAAGGATCTGGAGACCGAGATCGCCGCAGGAACGTTCCGGAGCGACCTGTATTACCGGCTGAACGTGCTGCCGATCGAAGTGCCACCGCTGCGCAATCGCGCGAACGACATCGTCGTTCTCGCCGAGCATTTCCTGAGACGGTTCGCCGCGGAGACGGGCCTGCCGAAGAAGCGGCTGTCCGCCGGGGCCGCGGCGAAGCTGAAGGCCTATCACTGGCCGGGTAACGTGCGCGAGCTGCGGAACGTGATCGAGCGGCTGGCCATCCTCGTTCCCGGCGACACGATCGCGGCGGAGGACGTGCAACTCGGCGCGCGGTCCGAGCCGGCGACCGCGATTCCGCAGAACCTCAAGCTTCGCGAAGCTCGCGACGAGTTCGAAAAGCAGTACATCCTCTCGCGTCTTCGCGAGTACGGCGGCAACGTCAGCCGCACCGCCGACGCCCTCGGCGTCGAACGATCGAATCTCTATCGGAAGCTGCACGCTTACGGGATTCGGGTTGAACGGGGGTGAGCTCCGGGCTCTTGGCTCTTGGGCCCACCCTCCCAAGAGCTCGCAAGAGCCAAGAGCCAAGAGCCAAGAGCCAAGAGCCAAGAGCCAAGAGCCAAGAGCTGAAATACACCTCAGGCCATGTTCGTTACCTGCCACGCCGGCTTGACACCCCGAAAAGAGGGTCTTACCCTACGCCGGCACTTGCGGGCATAACTCAGTTGGTAGAGTGCGACCTTGCCAAGGTCGATGTCGCCGGTTCGAGTCCGGTTGCCCGCTCCAATGGATCATCCTCAGAAGGCCGCCTGGCGCGGCCTTCGTCATTTCAGGTGCGCCACTTCCACGGGCGTCGTGAATCGCTGACAGGGCGGAATGCGTCGGGAAAATGCGTGACGATGAAGCGGCGCCCATTCCAGAAGAGCGAGAGGACGTCATACCGGAGCTCGATGTCCCGGACTCTCGCCGTCGTGAGGTACTGGTCGGCGAGCCGCACGAGCCGCATCCGCTTCTCGCGGTTCACCGCGTCGTGTCCCTCTCCAGCCGTGAGGCTCTGGCGCGTCTTCACTTCCGCCACCACGAGAGTCCTTCCCCGGCGGGCGATGAGATCAATCTCCCCGGCGGCCAGCCGCACATTCCTTCCGACGATGCGATAGCCGCGCAACCGGTAGAACCACGCGGCGCGGCGTTCGCCCGCGCGTCCGAGATGCGCGGCCGCCATCACGCGCTTCCACAACATCCATCCGAGGTTACCTCGGTCGCCGTGATGTTCTACGTGCGGTGGGCTTCGAGGCAGTTTTCTTCTTCTTCGCCTTGGGCGCGATCGACTGGCCGTACTCGAGTGCCCGTGCCACCCAGCGCTCGAGCAGAGTCCGATCCTTCATCACCGGCGGCGGCACGACGACGTATTCGCGCATCGGGCGTCCCTTCATCGGCTCGAACACGTGCGCGCCGGAGCGGATGATCTCCTCGCGCGCATCGTCCGGCAGACGCAGGATCATGCTGTCCTGGAACAGGCTCATGAACATGTTGCCGTTCACGAACGCGGCGGGATAGCCGAACATCATCCTGCTGTCGACCGGCGGACCAGGCGTGACCGATTCGAATGTGGCGATGAGTGCTGGCGGAGATTTCGTCCACGGCATCGGCGTAGCATATCGTTTCGACGGACGATGACCTCCGCTGCGGCGGCGGTCACTTCCTGTGAAAGTGCCGTTCGATGTCGATGTGCTTGATGTCGACGATGATCGGCCGTCCGTGCGGGCACGCGAACGGGTTCGATGAGTCGAGCAGCTCGGCGACGAGACGGGCCATCTCCTCGCCGCCCAGCGTTCGATGGACTTTGATGGCCGCCTGACACGCCAGCGACGCGCAGACTTTTTCCCGCACGCGGTACAGATGGGGCGACTTCTCGTCGATCGATGCGTCGATCAGCTTGCGGAGGAAGTTGCCGACGTCGCCGCGCACGAGCTCCGGCGGGAGCGCGGCGATTGCGAACGCGTTCCCGGAGAAGCGCTCGATGTCGAATCCGACGGCGCGCAGCTCCTCGACGTGCGACTCCAGGACCGCCGACTCCGCCGCGCCTGCGTCGTAGAGAATCGGCGTGAGAAGCTGCTGGCTCGCCGGCTCGTGCTTCTCGATGCGTGCGAAACAGCGATCGAAGAGCACGCGCTCGTGCGCCACGTGCTGGTCGACGAGGCGCAGGCCTCCCGGCGTGTCGAGAAGGATGTAGCTCATGCGGTACTGGCCGATGATGCGGCCGCGCAGATCGCCGAGGTCGGGAGGCGCTTCGGCATCGGCGAGCGGAGCGGCATCGGTCGCCAGAGCCGTGGCGAGGGGAGGCTGCACCATCGCCTGGCGGCGGAACAGCGGTGTGAACTGCGCCGTGCTCGGCGGGACCGGTAACGCGAGCGGCTGCGGCGCGAGCAGATACGGCTGCTCGGGACCGGCGCTGCGGATCTGCATCGGCTGCGGATCGCTCGACGTCAGCAGCGCCCCGCCCTCTTCGGCGCCCGCGAGGGCGCGGCGAATGCCCTGCTCGACGGCGACGTGCACGTGCGACGAGTCGCGGAACCGCACCTCCGTCTTCGCCGGATGCACGTTCACATCGACCTGCGCGGGAGGCAGCTCGAGGAACAGCACGATGGCCGGATGGCCGTCGTCGTCGAATGCGTCGGCGGCGCGACTCGCGGCGTGCGTCAGCACGCGGTCCTTCACGAGCCGTCCGTTGACGAAGAAGTACTGATTGCGGCGGCTGCCGAAGCGCAGGCCGCGCGTCGCGAATCCGTGCGCGCTGACGTCGCCGATCGCCGCTTCGATGGCGGTGAGGCTCGGTTCGATGTCGGCGCCGATCACCTGGATCACGCGATCGCGATCGGACGCGGCCGGCGGGAGATCGAGGACGACGCGGCCGTTGTGCTCGAGTCGGAACGCGCGCGATGGAAACGGCAGCGCGTACGACGAGACGACGGTGACGATCGACCGGAACTCGGCGTCGGAGCTGCGCAGGAACTTGCGCCGGGCGGGGACGTTCTCGAACAGCTCGCGCACGACGATCGTCGTGCCGCGATCGCGCGCTGCAGGCCGGACCGCTCGCGTCCCCGTCAGCGGATCGCACTCGATCTCCGTCGCCTCCGCTGAGGCTCCGTCGCTCGTGGTCAGGAGAAAGCGCGAGACGCTGGCGATCGACGGGAGCGCCTCGCCGCGGAATCCGAGCGTACGCACGCGGGTCAGGTCGTCAAAATCGCGGATCTTCGAGGTGGCGTGGCGCTCGATCGCCAGCACCGCATCGGCGCGCGACATTCCCCAGCCGTCGTCGCGTACCTCGATCTTCTGCTTCCCGCCGTTCTCCAGAAGGACGTCGATTGTGGTCGCGCCGGCGTCGATCGCGTTCTCAATCAACTCCTTCACCACGGACGCGGGCCGCTCGACGACCTCTCCTGCAGCGATCTGGTTGATCAACTCCGTCGGCAGGAGATGGATGGGCATGAGCGATTATGAATTGAGAATTGAGAATTGAGAATTGAGGATTGAGGATTGAGGATTGAGAACAGCCACATTCTCAATTCTCAATTCTCAATTCGCAAGACAATCTTCCCGAACGCGCGGCGCTCCTCGAGGATCCGGTGCGCCTCCGCGATCTCAGCCAGCGGCATGACCCGGTCGACAACCGGCCGCAACCGGCCCGCCTCCACGTGCTGCAGGATCTCCCGCAGTTCGGCCAGGCTACCCATCGTAGAACCGAGAATCGAGAGGAGCTTGAAGAAGATGAGCCGGATGTTGATCGTCGCCTCGCCGCCGGTGGTCGAGCCGCACGTCACCAGCCGCCCGCCGCGCGCCAGCGAGCGAAGCGAGCGATCGAACGTGTCCGTGCCGACGTGCTCGAACACGACGTCGACGCCGCGCTTTCCGGTGAGCGCGCGAACCTCCGCGAGGAAATCCTTCTCGCGATAGGGGATCGTGGCGTCGGCGCCGAGCTCACGCGCGCGCGCGCACTTCTCTTCGGTTCCCGCAGTCGCGTACACCGTTGCGCCCCACAGCTTCGCGATCTGGATGGCGGCGCTGCCGACGCCTGACCCGCCCGCGTGCACGAGCACCGTCTCGCCCGGCCTGAGGTGCGCGCGGGCGACGAGCATATGCCACGCCGTCTGCATGTCGAGCGGCAGTGCCGCCGCCTCCTCGAACGACAGCGATTTCGGCTTCGGCAGCAGGTTGCGCACGGGCACGGCGATCCGCTCGGCGCAGCCGCCGTTGCGCGTTTCGCCGAGGATGCCGAAAGCGGGGCAGAGGGAATCGTTGCCGCTGAGGCAAGCCACACACAGACCGCACGAGACGCCGGGCGCGACGAGCACTTCGTCGCCGGCCTTCCAGCCGGCCGTGTTCTCGCCGACCGACGCGATCACGCCGGCGACTTCCGCGCCGGGGATGATCGGCAGCGGGAACTTGTGACCGGGAACCCCGCGCCGCACCCAGATGTCGAGATGATTCAGCGCCACGGCGCGAACGGAGACGATCGCGTCACCGGCACCGGCCGTGGGCTCGGGTACGTCGGTGATCGTCAGGATTTCCGGACCACCGTGTTCGCGGACGACGATCGCTTTCATGGTTGGGGTCAATTGAAGATTGAAAATGGAAAATTGAAAAAAAAGGCGGAGCTATTTTCAATTTTCCATTTTCAATTTTCAATTCTTTTCTGGGACTGGCACCTCCGTTGCTCGACTGAACGAACCGTGGCCCGCAGACTCTCCGCGCTTCTCGGCATCGTCGTTCTCGTCGGCCTGGTCCTGGCGCTGATGTGGAACGTCTACCGCCATCATGAGGCGTCGAAGGTGCGCGAGGAACCGGCCATCGTCTCGGTTTCCTTCCGTTGCGCCTGAGCTCGGCTAAACCTTCAGCCACGCAAATAACTGCTGTTGGAAACGCGCTACCGCACTGTTCGGATCGAGAAGAGGAATCTTCCGTTCTTCAGATCGCGGCACTCTGTCGGCTTCGGCGACGCACAGCCTGGTGCACGCAGCGTATGGGCGAACAGGACGCTGAGCAGCACATCGAAGTCGCGCAAGCTCAGACTCATCTCCGTTCCGAGGCCCGCATCCACGACCGAGCTGTTCGACTTCCCGATGTCGCCGTAGTTGTAACCCACCGCTCCGGCGCCGAGGTAGCCGATGCCGTACATCGTGTTCCAGTGCAGCAGGAACGTGCGGAAGTCGCGGTTTCTGAAGACAGGGAAGAAGTACTCGTTCGTGACGTGAAACTCGTGCGTCCCCTCGCTGTCGACGCTGTTCTTGATCGAGCGCAGCGCCTCGCGGCCGCCGAGGCCGAACATCTCGTAGCGGGGAATCGAATACTGCTCGATCGGGTCGAGCTCCGCGGCGTTTTCTTTCTTCTTCCGCGTCACGAATGCGCCGATGTGCGCGCGTGCGACGAAAAACGTCGTCGAGCTGGCGTCGAATCGCTTGAGGACCTCCGATTCGAGTTTGGTGTACTGGTAATCGCCGGGGCCGATCTTCGCCGATTCGGTCAGCGCCGCGGCGAAGCCGAGCTTCTGCGGTCCGAGCTCGCGGAACGCGGTGAGCACGGGAGTGATGCGGCCGCGGGACTCGCCGACGATCGCGTTCATCCGCTCGTCGAACTGCGTGCCGAACTGATAGCCGAGCTTCATGTAGATGTTGTTCTTGCGGTTGTCGGGGTCGCTCACGTTGCCGAACGTCAGGCGATCGTCCTGCATCAGCCAGAAGTAGCGGTTGTTGTAGTCGCGGGGAGACTCGAGGAGCAGCAGTCCGCCGCGCACGCGCTCGAACTCCTGCTTGCTGCGGCTTCCGACGTCGGGAAATCCGATCGTGTCGAAGATGCCGAGCTTGTAGGTGAAGTTTCGCGCGTAGTACTTGTAGCGGAGGAACGTGCTGATGTCGCCTTCGACAAACTTGTATTCGATCTGGCTCTCGAACAGCACGTTGCGAATCAGCTTCCGGATGCGGATGCTCGCCTGTCCTTCGGGCAGATAGACGTTGACGTTCGGAAGCGAGTCGCGCCGGTCGTAAGCGCCACCCGCAGCGCCGGAGAGAATCGACGGTGGCGGTTCCGGCGGCGGTGGCACGGACGGATTCGTCTGATCGACCGGCGTCTCAGCCGGAGCCGGCGGTGTTGACGGTGGTTGCGGCTCGGGCGGAGGCGGTGTCTGCCGCTCCGGCGGCGGCGACTGCGGCTGCGGTTCCGGCGGAGTCTGCGCCAGAGCGACAACGGTGACGAGCGACATTGCAGCGACTGCCGCCCCGGTGCGAAGGATGAATACGAGTCGTTGTTTGATCATGCGCAAGTGTGTGAGGATCGGTCACTCAGCCTGTGGTAAGCTTCTGAAGCTTGAGACCTTTACGGGAGTGAAGATCGGCGGCTCTGGCACATGTTTTGTAACGCGGCCGCATTATATGCCGCGGCGGACACCGTGCGTATCTTTTAGGAGGTGTGACTTGTTGCGTCTCAATCATCGGTTGCTGTTGCCCCTGTTGTGCATTGCTCTCGTTGTGCCGACACTATTCGGCCAGGGAGTGACGATGACCCGCGAGGATCAGGTCAATCTCGTCGCTCCGACAGGCAGCGGCGAAACAGGGCTCTTCACCACCGTCACCGGCGATACTCTGCGCCGCGGAGATCTTTCGTTCGGCATCTATTTCCAGGACTTTGATCTTTTTGCCGCTCCCGCGCGGGAGCTCGCTCCTCCGAGCGCCCGTGATTACCGCGATATGAGCTATGACCTCTATCGCGCCAACGTCTCTGTCGGCTTCGGCCTCTCGGACCGGTGGGAAGTCTCGGCTTCTCTTCCGTGGGACCGGCTGCAGAGCCACGGCGGCGATCGCGTAGGCTTCATCAATGGATGGCTCTACCGCGGGAGGTTCTCTGACAGCGGTGTGGGCAATCTCCACCTCGCCACCAAGTTCGGTCTCCTCCCGCGGGGAGGTCCATCGAAGTTCGCGATCTCCGTCTTCACCGATCTGCCGACCGGCGACAAGGACAGCGGCATCAGCACGGGGAACGGCAACTTCGGCCTCGGTGCGCACTGGACGCGCGGCATCGGCACGCTCGCCGGAAGTTACGTCGTCGTCGGCGATCGCAACGGAAGCCACAGCAACATCGGCACAGGCCGCGTCTCGCTGCCGAACGAAATCCGCGTCGACGGCGGTCTGAACATCCCGCTGGGATTCTGGCGCACGACGAACTGGATCAACGAGGTCAACGGCGTCTTCTACAGCGGCGGTGACGCCAAGCCGAAAGCGCCGGTGTACCTCCTGACCGGCCTGCGTCACTGGTTCGGCAACAGCGGTTGGGCGCTGAATGGCGGCCTCCGCTGGAACGCGGCGAAGTTCCAGAAGGACCATGGCGAATGCCGTTTCACTGAGCTCGACGATTGCGCCCTGGGCGGACTCGTCGGCCTGACGTTCGCACCGATCCATCTCGCGGCCGTTGCTCCGCCGCCGCCGGCACCGATTCCGGTGCCGCCGCCTCCGCCGCCTCCTGCACCCGCGCCGGTCGCGCCGCCGGAGCCGCCGCCGGTCGCGCCGCCGCATCAGCCGACCGAGCTCCGCACGGACGAGATTCACTTCGAGCCGGGCTCGGCGCGTCTGACGAACATCGCCAAGGCGATCCTCGACGACGTCGCGCTGCGCATGAAGCAGGAGCCGACGTCCACGGCGATCGTCATCGGCTACACGGATAACCGTGAGGCCACCGGTGCGAACGCCGATCTCGACCGGCGTCGAGCCGAAGCGGTGCGCGATTACCTCGTCAGCCGCCACGGCATCGACCCCGCGCGCATCACCGTCGAAGGACGCGATGCCCGCGAGCCGGTCGGCGACAACGCCACGGCCGAAGGCCGCCTGCGCAATCGCCGCGTCGTCATCCGGCTGATCATTCCGTAGTTGTCACTTGGAGCTCCTTGCGCCCCCGTCGAGTTTCAACCGGCGGGGGCGTTTTTCTTGCGGCGATCGTTGACGGTTGACCGTTGGCGAGGCGGTGCTTCGCGAGTGCGACGCGGCACCGCACTTGCGTCACGCCGCGGTGATCGTCGACTGTTGAGCGTTGACCGTTGGCGAGGCGGTGCTTCGCGAGCGCCACGCGGCACCGCTCTTGCGACACGCCGCCCTGACAACGGTCAACGGTCAACGAGGTCTTACATGAAACGCTGCGCACTCCTCCTCACCATTCTCGCCGCCTGTACGACCACAACGCCGCCGCCGCGCACGTCGCCACGGCCACAGCCGCAACCGCCGGTCGCATCGCCGAACCGTTTGACGCCTGTCCGGTCGGTCGAGCGCGCGATTGCCGAGCCGCGCATTCGCGTCGGGCTGCTCAATGACCAGACGGCGGTGATCTTTCCGCGCATCGCCGACGGCTACTATCTCGTCACCGATGCCGGCCCTTCGATCCTCCGCCGCGGCTTCACCGATACCGCGCCGCTGAGCAACGCGACCGTGCGCTTCGCGGTCCAGGTCTCGGCGATCTCGGACAAGCCGAGCGCCGATGCATACATCGAGAAGATCCGCAGCGAGACGGGACAGCGCGTCGATGCTCTCTTCGATCCGTCCGCGTCGAACGGCGGCCTCTATCGCATCCTGGCCGGCGATCTTCCCGACTCACAATCCGCGCAGCCGCTCCGCGACCAGTTGCAGCAGCGGGGTTACGGCACGGGAATGCTCATCGTGCGTCGTCCGAGCGATCAGCCGTTCCTGCGACAGCATCAGATCGTCGACGACGAAGGCGATCGCTACACGATCACCGCCGACTCGCTGCTCGTGCTTCCGGTGACTGCCGAGACGGTTGCGATCGATCAGAAACCGTATCGCACCGCGGCGCGGGTGACGATCAACCCCCGCGGTCTCTTCAACGTCATCAATGAGCTGAATCTCGAAGACTATCTTCGCGGCGTCGTGCCGGCGGAGATGGGCTCGCGCATTTTCGACGAGCTCGAGGCTTTGAAAGCGCAGGCGATCGCAGCGCGAACCTACGCCGTGCGCAACATGGGGCAGTTCCGGAGCGAGGGGTACGACATCTGTCCGGGCCCCGCGTGTCAGGCGTACAAGGGTTTTTCGGGCGAAGAGGCGCTGGCGGATCAGGCCGTGCGCGACAGCGCGGGACTGGTGATCACTTACGGCGGCGAGTTGATCGACTCGCTCTACACCGCGACATGCGGCGGTGAGACCTCCGACGTCGGCACGATGTTCCCGGGACGGAACGAGCCGTACCTGCGGCGCGCACGATGCGTGGAGATGGAGATGACCTCGCTCGACGGACGCGCCGACAGCGGCATCCTCACCGAACAGCAGGTGAATGCGCGTGTGTTCGCAGCGGTGGCCGGCGTTCCGGAGAGCGGCACATCCTGGGCTTCGCGCGACGTCGCCCTGGCGGTCGCCGCCGCGCTGCGCGCGATCGGGGCGAGCGCGGCCGCGCTGCCGCCACCCCCCTCCAGCCGGCGCGGCGATGTGCTGCGCTATCTCGCCGCCATCATGAATCTCGACGCGAACGCCCGCACGCTCACGCTGCCCGAGGATCGCAAGTACTTCTTCCCGCAGACCGGCGATCCCGACGCGGCTGCCTATCAGGCCGCGGCGTTTCTCATCAAGTTCCAGGTGCTGCCGACGCAGGAGATCGATCGCATTGATCTCAACTCCGCGATGCCTCGCGAAGAGCTCTACGCGCTGCTCGGCTCGTGGCTTCGCAAGCACGAGGCGCTCGACGAGATCACCGGCAAGATCTCGGCCGTGAACGGCCGAACCGTCACGCTGAAGACCGAAGGGAAGAGCACCACCTTCGATCTCCCAGCCGGCATTCCCATCTTCCGCCGCCTCGGCGAGCGCGATCAGGAGTACCGCACCGTGCCCGTCATGATCGGCGATCGCGGCTATCTGCACCGGAGCGCCGGGCGCAATGTCGCGCTGATCGTTCACGCGAATTACGACGGCGCATCATTCGATCGCACCTCGAGCTTTGCCGACTGGACGCGCAGCTACCGCGCCGACGAGCTGGTGAAGTCGATCAGCAACCGCAATCCGATCCGGCAGCTCGTCGACCTGAAGCCGCTCACGATCGACGCGTCGAAGCGCATCGCCGAGCTGCAGGTCACGGCTGAGGGCGGACGCACGTTCGTGCTGCGCGGGTTGCCCGTGCGCTGGTCGCTGAATGTTCCCGACAATCTGTTCGTCATCGAGAAAACGAAGGACCCGGACGGCGTCGATCGTTACACATTCTTCGGCAAGGGATGGGGACACGGCGTGGGCATGTGCCAGGTCGGCGCCTACGGCATGGCGTTTCGCGGATGGAAAGCCGATCAGATCCTGAAGCGCTACTACACGGGGGTGGAGATCGTGCCGATGGCGCAGGTGCGGACGCGGTAGCGAGCGGAGCGCCTTACGGTTCGCCGCCCAGGACCAGAGTCGCCAGCGCGACGCCGATGCGCCGATCGAGCAGCCTTCCCGTGTCCGCGCTGAGGTCGAGGAGGTCGAATTCGCCCTTGTCATCGGGCCGGCGGATGATCCAGCCGATCGCCTCGTAGCCGATGCGGATCCGCACGTTCGATTCCCATCGACGATGGAACTTGCCGGCGAATTTCCGCATCAGCGCGCGGCCGAGCGATTCCTCTCCGGCGTCGGCGATCTGACGGTCGCCTTCAGGCGTCGTGATCTTCCATCGATTCCGCCCCAGGCGGGAGACGATGCTGCGGCGGATGAGGGCGAGCGATTCTCCTTCCGGCGTCAGCACCGAATAGGCGACTTGCGGAAATACGAAGCGCGACTTCTGCGCCACGACGAGCGCCGGAACATCGCCTTCCATGATGTGAACGTTCGTCGGCGGAACGAGCATCGCGATGAACAGCGCGAAGAACACGGCGAGCATGGCCGCGACGATGGCCGGCAGCGGCCGTCCCTCCGCGGCGAGAAACATTGCGCCGGCGACGCCGGCCACGGCGACGATGCCGGCCACGAGCGCCGCGACGATGCCGATCGCACTTGCGAAGCTGGTATAGGTGAGAAGCGTGTCTCCCGTCTCGCTGCGGATCGGAACGCTCTCGCCGGCGCGGGCGCCGCTGACGAAGTGATAACGCGATCCCGCGAACGCCGCCGCTTCGTGAAGCGTCGGGGTGGCGGACGGGGGACGGAAGGCGGGATTGGTGCCGCGGTCGACGTCGAGCGGCTCGGTGGGCGGGCCGTTGCCCCGTTCAGTTCGAGGAGTTACTCCGCTTTTTTTTTTAAGTCGTCACCGTCGTTCATCTTCTCGATCGGCATGGTGCTGCTCGGGACGGCGGAGCCCTCCGCCGAGACGCCCTGCGGCAGCGGCTTCTCGAACGCCTCGGCGCCTCCCGAGGCGTCGGCTTCGGTCGGCAGCTCCTCGCTGAACCGCCCGTAGCTGTTGCCCATGCGCAGCTTGGCTCCATGAGTCAGAGGTGCGACGCGGATGCGCTTGCCGTTGACGTAGGTCCCGTTCGCGCTGGCCAGATCGTGAAGCACGAAGAACCCGCGCTCGAACACGATCTCCGCGTGGTGCCGCGACACCTTGGGGTCGCGGAGGATGATGTCGTTCCCCGGATCCCGGCCGACCGTGAACGGCCGGTGGGTCTGCAGACGGTAACTCTTTTCGGTACCGTCGAGGCCGACGAAAAAGATCCGAGCCATGCGCAGGAGAGTTTAGCAGGGTGCCGAAAGTGGCGGTCCCTGCACGTTCGACCCTGCCAGGGATGTCCAGAGTGCTGAGTGCTGAGTCTTGAGTGCTGAGTCCCACCCTTCCACCCGTACTCAGCACTCAGCACTCAGCACTCAGCACTCGGGTTCGGTGTGCTATCCTCCGCCGGCTCTGCCGAATCGGCGATGAACGTCAAGAAACGACTGCTCGACCGTGCCCGCATGCAGCGAGCCATCCGCCGCATGGCGATCGAAGTGGTGGAGCGGAATCGCGGCATTGACGACCTCATCATCGTAGGAATCCGCAGCCGTGGCGTGCCGATCGGGGAGCGCATGGCCAGGGAGATCGAGCAGATGGAGGGCGTGCCGGTCCCGTTCGGCATTCTCGACATCACGCTCTACCGCGACGATCTGACGACGATCGCTCCGCAGCCGGTGGTGAAGCCGACGAAGCTGCCGGAGCCGATCGACGATAAGGTCGTCGTGCTTGTCGATGACGTGCTCTATACCGGCCGCACTGTCCGGTCGGCGCTCGACGCGCTGATCGACTTCGGCCGGCCGAAGCGCGTGATGCTGGCGGTGCTGATCGATCGCGGCCATCGCGAGCTGCCGATCCACGCCGACGTGATCGGCAAGACCGTGCCCACCGATGCCGACGAAGTCATCAAGGTCAAGCTCGAAGAGACCGATGGTGAGGATGAAGTGCTGATCATGGAGAAGTGAGCTCCTGGCTCAGAGCCAACGGCCCGAATGCGCACACAGACTTCCTCCCTTCGCAGCAAAGATCTCCTCGGCATCGAGCCGCTCACTCCGGAAGAGATCACGTTGATTCTCGACACGGCCGAGGGGTTCAAGGAGGTCAGCGAGCGCCCGGTCAAGAAGGTGCCGGCACTCCGCGGACAACTCGTCATCAACCTGTTCATGGAAGCGTCGACGCGGACGCGCGTGTCATTCGAGATCGCCGAGAAGCGCCTCTCTGCCGACACGCTCAACTTCACGGCATCGGGATCGTCGGTGGAGAAGGGCGAGACGCTCATCGACACCGCCGAGAACCTGATGGCGATGCATCCCGACATGATCGTCATCCGGCACAAGCATCCCGGCTCGCCGAAGATGCTGGCCGACCGGCTGCCCGCATCGGTGATCAACGCCGGCGACGGTGCGCACGAGCATCCGACGCAGGCGCTCCTGGACGCGTTCACGATCCGGGAGCGGCTCGGCCGTCTTCAGGGCGTGAACGTCTCGATGATCGGCGACATCGCGCACTCGCGCGTGGTGCGGTCGAACATCCATCTCCTCACGAAGATGGGCGCCCACGTGACGCTGGCCGCGCCGCCGACGCTGATTCCCGCGGAGATCGAGCGGATGGGCGTGCGCGTCGTCGGCTCGCTCGACGAGGCGCTCGAAGGTGCCGACGTCGTGATGATGCTGCGCATCCAGCTGGAGCGTCAGGGCAAGCTGTCGTTGCCATCGCTGCGCGAGTACTACAACACGTTCGGCCTCACGCCCGAGCGGCTGCGCCGCGCGAGAGAAGGCGTGCTGGTCATGCATCCGGGACCCATGAATCGCGGCGTCGAGATCGCGTCCGATGTTGCCGATGGACCGTATTCGGTGATTCTCGAACAGGTGACGAATGGTGTGGCCGTGCGCATGGCGGTGTTGTATCTGCTCGCCGGAGGGCACCTTGCGGAGTGAAGAGGAATGTTGAATGTTGAATGTTTAATGTTGAATGTCGAATGGAATGCTGAATGCGCGATGCATTCAACATTGAGCATTCGACATTCAACATTCAACATTTCTCGTCACTCATGAATCTCCTCATCACCAACGCCCGCATCGTCGACCCCAGTCAGGATCTCGACGCCAAGCTCGATCTCCTGATCGAGGGCGGCCTCATCGCGCGCGTCGACAAGCGCATCAAGGCCGATGTCGAGACAATCGATGCGGCCGGTCTCGTCGTCGTGCCGGGCCTCATCGATCTGCACGTGCATCTCCGCGAGCCGGGGCAGGAGCACAAGGAGACGATCGCCACCGGCACGCGCGCGGCGGTGGCCGGCGGCTACACGGCGGTCTGTGCGATGGCGAACACGGTTCCGCCGAATGACGAGCGCGCCGTCACGGAGATGATCATCGCCGAGGCGGCGCGCAACGGAGCGTGCCGGGTGTATCCGGTGGGTGCTGTGAGCCGGGGATTGAAAGGGGAGGAGATGGCGGAGCTGGCGGATCTCCGGGCCGCCGGTTGCGTCGCCGCGAGCGACGACGGAAAGCCTGTATCGAACGCGCAGCTCATGCGCCGCGCCCTCGAGTACTGCTCGATGCTCGGCATCCCGGTCGTCGCGCACGAGGAAGATCCGCACCTCAATGAAGGCGGTGTCATGCACGAGGGCTACTACTCCACGCTCCTCGGCATGGCCGGGATCCCGGCCGCGTCGGAAGAGACGATGGTCAGCCGCGACGTCGTGCTGGCGAGGTTGACGCGGTCGCATCTGCACATCGCGCACATCTCCACCGCCGGCGCGATCGATGCCGTGCGCCGCGCGCGCGACGAGGGCGTGAAGGTCACGTGCGAGGTGACGCCGCATCACATCGCGCTCGAGGACGCGGCGTTGCAGTCGTTCTCGACGAATCTGAAGATGAATCCGCCTCTCCGCTCGCGCGATCACCGGGAAGCGGTGCTCGAAGCGATCGCGGATGGCACGATCGATGTGATCGCCACCGACCATGCGCCCCACCACTTCGATGAGAAGAACCTGGAGTTCGATCTCGCGCCGTTCGGCGTCATCGGGCTCGAGACGGCGTTCGGCGTCTGTTACGAGCGGCTCGTGAAGCCGGGCCTGATCGATCTGCCGCGGCTCGTCGATCTGATGTCGTGTGCGCCGGCGCGGGTGTTCCGTCTGCCCGGGGGCACGCTGGCGGCGGGCGCGCCGGCCGATGTGACGCTGCTGGATCTCGAAGCGCGCTATCAGGTGACGAACACGTTCCATTCCAAGGCCTCGAACTCGCCGTTCATCGGTGAGACGCTGCACGGCCGGCCGTCGATGACGATCGTCGGCGGCCGGGTGCGATTCGACGGCCGGGCGCGAGCGGTTGAGCCGAAAGCGAAGAAACGCGCGCGGCGATGAAGCGGATCGTGATCGTCGACGACTCGCCGTCGTATTGCGACCTCTGGTCGAACTTCATGCTCGACCGCTATCCCGATTCGGCGAACGTGGAGACGTACGCGCATCCGTATGACGCGCTGCCGAAGATCGATGCGTCGGTCGATCTGCTGATCGTCGATCTGGAGATGCCGGGCATGGACGGGAAGAAGTTCGTCGAGTACGCGCGGCAGAAGGGTCTCTCGCCGCGCCGCATCGTGGTGACGTCGTCGCATTCGGCGGATGAGCTGCACGAGCGCTTCCGCATCGGTGAGACGATCGCGGTGATCAACAAGACCGATCCGCGTCAGCAGGAGGCCTTTCTGATGATCCTGGATTCCGTGATGCGGCGGTGATTTCTGGTTGACGGTTGACGGTGGACGCCTGCATCGTCGACGTGCCGTTTGCGCTGCGTTGTGTGAGTTCGTTGGCCGTTGACCGTTGGCCGTTGTCCAGGCGGCGTATCGCAAGTGCGGAACAGTCGCAATCTTGCGATGCGTCGCCTGGACAACGGTCAACGGTCGACGGTCAACGAAAACCACGCCACGGAGCGGTCACAGTGCGAAGCGCGACGCTGGGCCTCGTCCACCGTCCACCGTCAACTTCGTGAATCAGGCGTTGATTTCCCGGCGTTGATTTCCCGGCGGCTGTGACGCAGCACGCATCGCCGAACACACATCCCTCTATAATCACAACGCCGTGCCCACTGCGCCCAGCCCAACGCCCACCGCAGCGCCGCAGCACCACGCTGCAGTTGCGCTCAATGACCTGTTGATCTACATGGCCAAGCAGCAGGCCTCGGATCTCCATCTGAAGCCGATGCGGCCGCCGCTGATCCGCATTCAGGGAAAGCTCGTCGCCGTGAAGACCGAGCCGCTGAAGCCGGCCGATCTCGAGAAGATGCTGCTGCCGCTGCTCAACAAGTCGCAAAAGGAGAAGTTCGATACGAAGCAGTCGGTCGACTTCGGCTACGGCGTTCCGGGCGTGGCCCGCTTCCGCGCGAACCTCTACATGCAGCGCGGTACCGTCGGCGCCGTCTTCCGCCGCATCCCCATCCAGATCCTCGGCATCGATGCGCTGGAGCTGCCGCTGGCGATCCGCGACATGACGCAGATCCCCGACGGACTCGTGCTCGTGACCGGTCCGACGGGCTCGGGCAAATCGACGACGCTCGCGGCGATGATCTCCGAGATCTCGGAGAAGGAGCCGCTGCACATCGTCACGATCGAAGATCCGATCGAGTTCCTGTTCATCGACCGGACGGCGGCGATCTCGCAGCGCGAGGTCGGCACCGACACGCCCAGCTTCAAGGAAGCGCTGCGCAACGCGATGCGCCAGGACCCCGACGTCATCATGGTCGGCGAGATGCGCGACCTCGAGACGATGCAGACCGTGCTCACCGCCGCGGAGACGGGACACCTCGTCTACTCGACACTGCATACGAACAACGCGGCGCAGACGATCGACCGCGTCATCGATGCGTTCCCGCCCGATCAGCACAAACAGATCCGCGCGCAGCTCGCCCTCGTCTTGCGCGGCATCGTCTCGCTGAAGCTCATCAAGACGATGGAAGGGAAGATGACCGCGGCGGTGGAGATCCTCAAGAACTCGCCGCGCATCGCCAAGCTCGTCGAGGACGGACTGACGAAGGACATCCTCGAGGAGATGGAGGGCTCCGTCGGTCATTACCGGATGCAGTCGATGAACCAGTCGCTGATCGCGCTGCTGGTCCATCAGAAGATCACCTATCAGGACGCCATGGCGCTGGCGAGCGATCCCGACGATCTCTCGCTGAAACTGCGCAAGCTCTTCCCGCAGATCGAAGAGCGCGTCCGCCAGGGAGGAGACATGGCGCCGAGCTACTCGGATTTTTCACAGATCACGGAGCTGATGGACATCAAGCGCCTCTACGAGGAGCAGGAGTCGCAGTGGCGGCAGCGCCTGGCCGACAAGGACGAGCAGGTCGAGAGCCTCCGTCACGACCTCGAGTTCACGCGCCAGCAGATCGAGCAGTCGAAGGGCGGCTCCGGCGCCAAGGACGAGGAGATCGCGCGCATGAAGGGGGACACCGAGCGGCTCCGCGCCGACGCGCAGGCGAAGATCGCCCAGCTCCAGGAGCGCATCAAGGAGCTCAATCAGAAGCTCATGGGTGGTGCGGGGGCGCCGCCGAAGCGATAGAGTTGCCGGGAACCGGCAACCGATGGCCACCACGCCTTCCAGACAACTCGAAACCTTCCCCAATCCGAGTCGCGAACGCGACTACGAGATCTCCTTCGAGGCTCCCGAGTTCACCTGCCTCTGCCCGATGACCGGGCAGCCCGATTTCGCGACGATCCGCATCCGCTACGTCCCGGACGAGAAGTGCGTGGAGCTGAAATCTCTGAAGCTGTATCTCTGGTCGTACCGCGACGAAGGTGCGTTTCACGAAGCGGTGACGAACCGCATCGCCGACGACATCATCCGCGCGATCGATCCGCGTTTCCTTGAAGTGGAGGGGGATTTCTACGTGCGCGGCGGGATCAAGACCGTCGTGAAGGTGTCTCACCGAAAGGGTTGACGGTGGACAGTGGACGGTTGACGAGGCCCAGCGTCGCGAGAGCAGGACGTTCTGCTTCGTAGCATGTTTTCGTTGACCGTTGACCGTTGACGGTTGTCGAGGCGACGCATCACAAGATTGCCACTGTTCCGCACTTGCGATACGCCGCCTCGACAACGGCCAACGGCCAACGAAGTCAAGCAACAAAGCGCTCGTTGCGCGGCTAGCGACGCTGGGCCTCGTCCACCGTCCACCGTCAACCGCCAACCCCGACATCCCTCCTCAGCCGCCACTCGCGATTCACGCGCTCCACGAACCACGACGTCCCGCTTTCGAGCCATTCGGTGAGGATCTCGACGCTCACTTCGTCCAGCGTCTCCACGATGGAGAGGCTGGCCGCCTCCGCGATGCGCGCGATCGGCTTGCTCAGCTCGGCCACGGCGCGCGCGGAGCGGGCGATCATCGTCGCCACGTCGACGTCACGCTCCATCGCGATCATGCGCGATGCGGTGAGCGTGAGAAGCGCGGACGCGTTCCAGTTCGACTTCTCACCGGCGCGAGGCGGTACCACGATGTCGCGCATTCCATGTTCATCGGCCAGCGCGGCGATGTGGCGCTCGGTCGCGATGTGAATCGGTTCGAGATCGGTGTGGAAGAGCATCGCGTACGTCTCGTCATCGAGGCTGAGCGATTGGGCGATGGCCTGCTTCGCCGTCGGGTCGAGCTCCACCGCGGCCGCGGCGAAGAACGCCGCGCCATGCGTCGATGCAAGCTCGCACAACTGCGCCAGCGCCTCGAGGTTCGTCGTCACCGGATACACGACCGGCACAACGAGTCCCCATCGGCTTGAAGCGCTGGCCGCGCACAGCGACTCGATGCGGTCGAAGTCGAGCGGCCACACGGAGATCGCGACGACCGCGTCCTTCGGAACATCCACCGGCACCGCGCCGTGCGAAGACGCGAGAAACGTCACGCCCAGGTTGGCGGCGGCACAGAAGCGCAGCGCCTCCTCACCGCGGCGGAACACGACTTCCGCGAACTCGGTGGCATCGATCAGAACCGGCCCCGCGATTGCGTGCCGCTCGCTCAATCGCTCGAGCTCCGCGGTCGTGTTCTCGCACACCGACACCTCGGCGCGCTCGCTCCACGAGGCGCGCATCTCGAAGGTGTCGATGGTCACGGGCGTTCCGCGCCGGCCGCCGTACGGAGACATCAGCGTGGCCGACCACCATGGTGGCTCCGGAGCCGGCAAACGCCGCGTGTGCAGGTTCGCCGACTTGCGGTAGAGGATCAAACCGATTTCCCGCCGAGGTAGGGAGCGGCGAGCGCGCGGATGTATTTGCCGATCATGTCGAACTCGAGGTTCACGCGATCGCCGATGCGTGCCGTGCCCAGCGTCGTGCGCCGAAGCGTCTCCGGGATGAGCGCCGCACCGAACGTGCCGCCGTCGGGTTCGACGATCGTGAGTGAGACGCCGTCGACGGCGATCGAGCCCTTGCTGACGACGAGCTCCGCATACTCGGGCGGGAAGCTCCAGCGGTGCACGGCGAACTCACCTTCGCTCTCGATCGACACGAGCGTGCCGACGGTGTCGACATGTCCCTGCACGAGATGGCCGCCCAGGCGGTCGCCGAGGGCGAGGGCGCGCTCGATGTTGACGCGCGCGCCATTGCCGAGCGATCCGAGCGTCGTCCGCGACAGCGTCTCCTCCGAGAGATCCGCGACGAGCACGCCCCTGTCGGGCAGGACGGTGAGGCACACGCCGTTCACGGCGACGCTCTCGCCGCGCAGGAAGGGCCCCTCCCCCTGCTCCGTCGTGCTGAGGCGCAGACGGGCTCCCGACTCGCGCTTCTCGAGCGTTTCGATGACGCCGCTGTGAAGGATGATTCCTGTGAACATGGCTCGCGGTACGCGTCACGCGGCGCGCGTGACCTACATCGGGTAAGCGGTCAGCATCAGATCCGTCCCCACGAACTCGGCGCGATCAAAGCGAAAGCGGTACGCCTCTGTCAACCGGGCCACCGCCTCGCCGCTGAAGATCGATGGCGCGTCGGCGCCGCCGACGACCGCCGGTGCGACGAACACGACCATCTTCTGCCAGAGCCCGCGGCGGATGAAGTCGGAGTGGAGGAGTGAGCCGCCTTCCACGATGACCGAGCGAATCCCGCGTTCGTACAGCGCATGCAGCACCGCGCCGAGATCGAGGCGTCCCGAATCGCTCGGCATCCCCACGACTTCGACGTTCTCCGGGATGTCGCTCGACGGGCAGGAGGTGAAGAGCATCGTCCGGCCGCCGTCGCGGAAGACCTGCGCGTGCGGCGATACGGAGCCGTCCCCGTCGAGCACGACGCGCGTCCACGGCGTGGCGGCGGTGTTCCGCTGCAGTCTTCGCGTCAGCCGCGGGTTGTCCGATTCAATCGTCCCGCGGCCCACGAGAATCGCGTCGTACTCCTCGCGCAGGGCCAGACTCCGCTCCTGCGCGTCACTCGATGTGATCCACTGACTCTCTCTGGCCACCGTGGCGAGCTTGCCGTCGAGCGTCATGCCGGCCTTCAGCAGAACGAAGGGGACCTTCTGCGTCGCTGCCCAGAGAAACTTCTCGTTCTGCCGGCGTGCCTCGGATTCGAGGACTCCGGATTCGACTTCGATTCCGGCCTCTCGCATGCGCGCCGCGCCACGGCCGTCCACGAGCTCATTCGGATCGAGGGTGGCGATGACCACGCGCTTCACGCCCGCCGCGATGACGGCGTCGGCGCAGGGCGGAGTGCGCCCGTGATGGGCGCACGGCTCGAGCGTCACGTACATCGTCGCGCCGCGCGCGTCGCCGCAGCGCGACAGCGCATCGACTTCAGCGTGCGCCTCGCCGGCCCGCCGATGCCAGCCTTCCGCGATCACCGCGCCATCGCGCACGATGACGCAGCCGACCATCGGATTCGGGCTGACGGAGTAGCGGCCCTTCTCCGCGAGCTCGAGCGCGCGGCGCATGTATGTTTCGGCGGACACGGATGCGATTGTAGGACACGGCATGCGGTACGCGGCACGCGAGGTGAGAGGCGCTGGCCACGCCTGCCGCGTGCCGCGTCATCGCGTGCCGAAAAACAAGAACGCCCGGCGAGGACGCCGGGCGCTCGACCAAATTCGAAAGACAGAGTTCAAGGCACTTGCAGAACGCGATAGCCGGAGAACGACCGGCCGCCGCGTGCCGGCGTCGTGACGTACATGCGGATGTACTGGCCGCTCTTCACGCGATCGACCGCGGCGCGGAACTGGTCAACGCTGTTGACCTTCTCCCCCTGCACTTCGCTGATCACGTCGCCTTCGTTGATGTTGGCCTCGCCGGCGGCGGAGACTTCCTTCACGCTCGTCACGACGACGCCGCGGAGAGAGTCGTCGATGCCGTACATCTGGCGGAGACGCGGGGTGAGCTCGTCGGTGGAGATGCCGAGCTTGTTACGCGTCGGACCTGCGTCGTTCTTCTCGCTCTCATCCGTGGGCTCTCCCTCGATCGGACGCTGCGCCGTCTTTGCGGTCAGCGTGCGGCGCTGGCCGTTGCGGAGCACGGTCACCTGCACGTTCGTGCCGACCGGCTGGTAAGAGATGTAGTCGATGAGCTCGCGATTGTTGCGGATCGGCCTGCCGTCGATCTCGACGATCACGTCGCCGGCCTGCAGACCGGCCTGTGCGGCCGGCTTGCCCGGCTCGACGGACTGCACGAGCGCGCCGCGCGTCTCATTGAGGCCGAACGCCTGCGCGATCTGATCGGTCACTTCCTGGATCTGCATGCCGAGGTAGCCGCGCGTCACCTTGCCCTGCTTGAGCTGCGGGAGGAGGCGCTTCGCGGTCGCGATGGGCGTCGCAAAGCCGAGGCCCTGCGCGTTGCCGCGGATCGCGGTGTTGATGCCGATGACCTCACCGGCGATGTTGAGAAGCGGACCGCCGGAGTTGCCGAAGTTGATCGCGGCGTCGGTCTGGATGAAGTTCTCGAACGAGCGGGTCTGCTCGCTCAGGCCGAGGGCGCGCCCCTTCGCGGAGATGACGCCGACCGTGAGCGTGTTCTCGAACTGGAACGGATTGCCGACGGCGATCGCCCAGTCACCCTTGCGGATGTGGTCGGAGTCGCCGAGCGGAATGTTCGGCAGAGGCTGGTTGACGTCGATCTTCACGAGAGCGATGTCGGTGGCCGGGTCGCGGCCGATGATGCGCGCGTTGACCGTGTGACCTCCGTTGCCGTTCTCATCGGCGCCGTAGTGCACCTGAACGCGAGTCGCCCCCTCCACGACGTGGTTGTTCGTCAGGATGTACCCGTCGGGCGAGATGATGAAGCCCGATCCGCCGCTGACCTGGCGGCGCTCATCGTCACCGTCGTTGTCGTCGTTGTTGCGGCCGCGCGGGCGCTGCGGGTTGGGGAAGAAATCGAACGGGTCGATTCCGAACGGATGCTGCCGGCGCAGGTCGCTCGTCTTCACGATCTCGGTCGTGGTGATCGAGACGACGGCCGGCATGACGCGCGCGGCGACGTCGGCGAACGACGGGATCGTGACTGTTGTGACCGGCGCCCCCTGCGAGGTCGTGATCGTCGGCGTCGACTGGGCATTGGACTTCCGCATGATGCCGAGGTCGGCGCTGATGATGACGCCGAACGCGATCGAGGCAATGATGATCGCGATCGTCGACAGAATGCGTTTTGTGGACTGATTCATGGGTGGCTGACTCCTCCTGGTAAATACGTGGACCGTTGAGTGTTTGAGTGGAAACGCCGGTTGTGTAGACCTTCCGGGGAAAACTCCCGGGTCATTCTGGCCCGCGGGCACCGAAAGTGCCAGTGGTGCCGCATCCGCCGCTCATAGTCTGACGAAGAGCCTGCGGAAATGTTTCGCTGCCGGTTCTACGAACCGTGTCACGAAATGTTGAACGGGCGACGCCTGGTTGCAGAAGAGGCATGAGGCATGAGGCATGTGCGGCTGGCGGAGCCACTCATGCCGCATGCCTCATCCCTCATGCCTCACAAAGGCAAAGGCCCCGCTTTCGCGGGGCCCCGGCAACCAGGGCATGTGTGGGCAGGACTACGCTGTCCTGCGACCGACGATCAGGCGATAGATGAACAGCAGAACGATCGCGCCGATGATCGAGCCGATCCATCCGGCGGTCTGCTCCTGGCGTCCCATGAGAGTCGACGCGAGGAAGCCACCAACGAACGAGCCGGCGATGCCGAGGAGTATCGTGACGATCCAGCCACCTGGATCACGTCCGGGCATGAGGAACTTGGCGATGGCACCAACCACCAGACCGAATAAGAGCCACCCGAGGATATTCATCGTTTCCTCCAGATTGAGGTCGGCGATGCCGACACTTTCTCATTGAGCAACAGGAATGCCAGACTGAGCGATGACGAAGCGATCACATGGTTTAGCCGTCGAAGAGCCGTGTTTTCGCTTACCCTTGCCCGCCCATGAGCCGACGTAAACGCCTGGCCATCCTCACCGGCGGCGGCGACTGTCCCGGCCTGAACGCCGTGATCCGCGCCGTCGTCCGCACCGCCACACGTGTCCACGACTTCGACGTCCTCGGCGTTCAGCTCGGGTTTGAAGGGCTGATGACGAAGGCGACGATTCCTCTGACCGCCGATTCGATCCGCGGCATTCTCCCGAAGGGCGGCACGCTCCTCCGCACGACGAATCGTGGCAATCCATTCCAGTATCCCGTCTTCGAGAACGGCGTTCAGATCCCGGTCGACCGGTCGCAGATGGTGGTCGACAACATCCGCGCTCTCGGCATCGACGGCCTGATCGCCATCGGCGGCGACGGCACGCTCAAGATCGCGCAGAAGTTCTGCGACATGGGCATGCCGATAGTGGCGGTCCCCAAGACGATCGACAACGACCTGGCCGCAACCGACTACACGTTCGGATTCATGACCGCGGTCGAAGTGGCGACCGATGCCGTCGATCGCCTGCACACAACCGCGGAGAGTCACGATCGCGTGATGCTGCTGGAAGTCATGGGGCGCCACGCCGGGTGGATTGCGCTTCACTCCGGCATCGCCGGCGGCGCCGATATCATCCTGATTCCGGAGATCCCGTACCGGCCCGAGTACATCGTCGAATCGATCCGTTCGCGACAGGAGGGAGGATCGAAGTTCGACATCATCGTCGTGGCCGAGGGAGCGAAGCGGGAGGGTGGGGAAGAGAGCTACCTCGACACCAGCCGCCGTCGCCTCGGCGGCATCGCCTATCAGGTCGCGTCGGACATCGCGCGTCACATCGATCTCGAGATTCGCGTGACGGTGCTCGGCCACATCCAGCGCGGCGGGTCTCCGATTCCGTACGACCGAATCCTCGCCACGCGGTTCGGGACCGCGGCCGCCGACCTCGTCGCGCAAGGCGACTTCGGGAAGATGGTCGCGCTGCGCGGCGACACGATTGTCTCGGTCCCGATTCGCGATGCCGTGTCGAATCCGAAGTACGTCGATTCGGACGGCCAGCTCGTGCGCACGGCGCGAAGCCTGGGCGTGTCGTTCGGCGACGGCAAATAGGTAGAATGCACCCCCACTCGAAATAGGAGAGTTGAATGGCTGGAAATCTGATCGATTACCGTGTGGAAAAAGGCGTCGCGATCTTCGAGTTGAACGATCCGCCGGCCAATACCTACACGTACGAAATGAACAAGGAGCTCGACACGTGCATCCTCACCGCCAGGATGGACGACGAGGTCCACGTCATCGTGATGCGCGGCGCGGGAGACAAATTCTTCTCCGCCGGCGCGAACATCAAGATGCTTTCGGAAGTGACGCCCGGCTTCAAGTACTACTTCTGTCTCCATGCGAACGAGACACTGCTGCGGCTGGAGCAGACGCCGAAGCTCGTCATCGCGGCGCTGAACGGACACACCGTGGGCGGCGGGCTGGAGATCGCGATGGCCGCCGATCTGCGCATCGCGATGAAGGGCGCCGGCAAGGTCGGCCTGCCCGAGGTCACGCTCGGTGTGCTGCCTGGGACAGGCGGAACGCAGCGGCTGTCGCGCATCGTCGGCAAATCGCCCGCCATTCAGATGATGGTGGAGGGCGGCCTGTTCGAGTTCGAGCAGGCGCAGGAGATGGGCATCGTCAACTACGTGTGGCCCGCCGAAGAGAACGGGAAGAAGTGGTGGGACCGCGTGATCGAGTACGCGCAGAGCTTCTGCCCGCCGAACAAGGCCGCGAAAGCGGTCGGCCGCATCAAACGCGCGGTGCAGACGGGGTGGGAGATTCCGATGGAGTCCGCGCTGGCCGTCGAGCGCGAGCTGCAGCAGCAGCTCTTCCAGAGCGAGGACGCCAAGGAAGGGCTGGGGGCGTACAACCAGAAGAGGAAGCCGGCGTTCAAGGGGCGATAGTCTCTTCAATCCCGAGCGAAGCGAGGGATCTGCTGTGCCCCGGCGACGCATGTGCGTAGCTGAGGCACAGTAGATCCCTCGCCTTCGGCTCGGGATAAACTAAACGAATGCGCCATCGAAAACTCCACGGCACGAACATCGAAGTCTCCGAGCTCGGCTTCGGAACATGGACTGTCTCCACCGGATGGTGGGGGACGTACACCGACGACGAGGCGCGGCGGATCATGGAGCGCGCGATCGATCGCGGGATCAACTACATCGACACCGCCGACGCGTACGGCAACGGTCGCGGCGAGACGATGCTCGAGCCGCTGCTGAAGAAGCATCGCCATCTCGTCGTCGGGACGAAGTTCGGCTACGACTTCTACAACAATCCCGAGCGGCCGCGCGGCCAGCGCGAGCTGCCGCAGGACATGTCGCCGAAGTTCATCCGCTTCGCATGCGAGCAGTCGTTGAAGCGCATGGGCGTCGATCACATCGATATCTATCAGCCGCACAATCCGCGCGTCACGGTGCTCATGCAGGACGAGCACTGGGAGACGCTCGAGGCGCTGAAGAGCGAGGGCAAGATCCGGTCGTATGGTCCTTCCCTCGGGCCGGCGATCGGATGGCGCGATGAGGGCATCTACTCGACTGCCGTGCGCAAGGCGCCGGTCACGCAGATGATCTACAACGTGCTCGAGCAGGACCCCGGGCGCGAGTTCATGCTCGCGGCGGAGCGCGGCGCGTCGTATCCGGCGGTCGCCGATGCGATGAAGGGCGAGACGAGCAAGAAGACGTGCGCTCCGACGAGCGCGTTCGATCCGTCGTTCCGCGCCTGGAAGGCGAATCCGAAGCCGCAGTTCCTCGTCCGCGTCACGCATTCTTCGGGGATGCTCGAGGGGAAGTACACGCTCGAGACGAAGTTCGATGCGGACGACCACCGCTCGCATCGCCCGCGCGCATGGCTCGTCGAAGGTCTGCAGAAGATCGAGAAGCTCGAGCCGCTGCGCAAAGAGCGGGGCGTCACGATCGGTCAGTTCGCGCTGCTCTGGCTCTACGCGCATCCATCGATCATCTCGGCGCTGCCGAACATCTACAACGAGGAGCAGATCGAGGAGTTCGTGGCGGCATCGGACCATCCGCCGCTCAACGACGCGGAGATGGAGCGGATTCACCAGCTCTACGTGCGCAACTACGACGTGGTGCCGTACGTCGAGGAGGCGGCAGCGGTCGGACGGTGAGCCTGGGTCGGTCCGCGGCGAGAGCGCCCTGGCCGCAGAGGGTCGCCGTAACCATGCATCGCGTGCCGTGTTGTACCATCCGGCCGCCATGACCGTCACCGCAGAAAAGGCCGCCTCCATCCCCAGCAAGCTCTTCATCAATGGCGAGTTCGTCGATGCCCAGAAAGGCGCGACGTTCGCCACGTTCAACCCCGCCACCGAAGAGAAGATCACCGATGTCGCTTCGGCTTCGGCCGAGGATGTGGACAAGGCGGTGAAGGCGGGGCGCGCGCAGATGGAGCCCGGCTCGGAATGGCAGAAGATGAAGCCGCGCGATCGCGCGAAGGTCATGTGGCGTCTCGCCGATATCCTCACCGCGCGCGCGGGTGAGATCGGCCGCATCGAGACGATCGACAACGGCAAGCCGATCTTCGAATCGCAGTTCGTCGATACACCGGCGGCCGCGGAGTGCCTCTACTACTTCGCCGGGTGGTCGGGAAAGGTCACCGGCGATACGGTTCCCGTGCAGGAGAACGCGTTCACCTACACGCTGCGCGAACCGGTCGGCGTCATCGGCGCGATCACGCCGTGGAACTTCCCGCTGATGCTGGCGGTGTGGAAGATCGCTCCCGCGCTCGCGTGCGGCAACACCGTCGTCATCAAGCCGGCGTCGAACACGCCGCTGTCGCTGCTGAAGTTCGCGGAGTACGCGAAGGAGGCGGGACTCCCGGCCGGTGTGCTCAACGTGATCCCGGGTCGCGGCAGTGTCGTCGGCAACGCGATCGTCGATCATCCCGGTGTCGATGCGATCGCCTTCACCGGCTCGACGGAAGTCGGCCGCGAGCTGATGGCGCGCGCCGCGAAGACGTTGAAGAAAGTCTCGCTCGAGCTGGGAGGCAAATCGCCGAACATCGTTTTCGCCGACGCCGATCTCGACGCCGCCTCGCGCGGCGCCCTCAACGCGATCTTCTACGGCAAGGGCGAAGTGTGCGCGGCCGGCTCGCGCCTTCTCGTCGAAGAGTCAGTCCACGACGAGCTGATGTCGAAGGTCGTCGAACGCGCGAACAAAATGGTTGCCGGCGATCCTCTCAATCCCAAGACCCGCCTCGGCGCCATCGTGTCGAAGGAACAGATGGACAACGTCATGCGCTACATCGAAGCCGGCAAAAGCGAGGGAGCAAAGCTCGTGGTCGGCGGCGAGCGCGCTGACATCGGCACCGGCAAGGGCTACTTCGTGAAGCCGACGATCTTCGACGACGTCGATCCGAAGATGAAGATCGCGCGCGAGGAGATCTTCGGCCCCGTGCTGGCGACGATCCGCTTCAAGGATCTCGACGACGCGATCGCGAAAGGCAATGCCACCGTGTACGGACTCGCCGCGGCCGTGTGGACGCGCGATATCTCGAAGGCCCACCGCGCCGCCCGCGCAATCAAAGCGGGGACGGTCTGGATCAACACGTACAACCTCTTCGACCCGGCGCTTCCATTCGGCGGGTTCAAGGAATCCGGCTTCGGCCGCGATCAGGGGAGGGACGCGCTGGAGAAGTACACGCAGACGAAGTCCGTGTGGGTGAATCTGTGAGGGTGGGTGGGCGGTGGGCGGTGGCCCCGGCCCTGTTTCGCTGCCGCTCACGTTGCGCTGTGGGCTCGTATTCGTTGACCGTTGACCGTTGACCGTTCACCGTTGTCGACGCGGTGCATCGTTCAGGCATGAGGTGTGGCACTGGCGATCCGCCGCCCTGCCAACGGTCAACGGTCAACGGTCAACGAAGACATGCAACGCAGGGAACGCGGCTCTCGCGACGCGGGGCTTTGTGCATCGTTCACATGAGGTGTGGCACTGGCGATCCGCCGCCCTGCCAACGGTCAACGGTCAACGGTCAACGAAAACATGCAACGCAGGGATGAACGCGGCTCTCGCGACGCTGGGCCTCGTCAACCGTCCACCGTCAACTCATCGCATCGCCTCCGCCCGCCCGGCGTTCGCGGCGTTTGCCAAAAGACTCTGCCGCGAGGCATGCGAACTGCTCACGTGCTGTACAATGCGCAACTCTTTTAGAGGGAACGATATGCGAAATCGAACTTCGATCTTTTGTCTTGCAGCGGTCACTGTTCTCCTCCTCGGCTGCCAACCGAAAGGAGAAAACGCCGGCGGTGGCACCGCGTCGGGCGGAAACGAGATCCTGATCGGAGAGTATGGCTCGCTCACCGGTCCGCAGGCCACGTTCGGCCAGTCGACGCACAACGGAATCATGATGGCGATCGACGAGATCAACGCGAAGGGCGGCGTGGGCGGCAGGAAGCTGAAGGTTCTCACCGAAGACGATCAGTCGAAGCAGGAAGAGGCGGCGAACGCCGTCACGAAGCTGATCTCGCAGAACAACGTCGTCGCGGTGCTCGGCGAAGTGGCATCGTCCGCATCGATCGCCGCTGCGCCGATCTGCCAGTCGAACAAAGTGCCGATGATCTCGCCGTCGTCGACCAACCCGCAGGTGACGCAGAAGGGCGACTACATCTTCCGCATGTGCTTCACCGACGACTATCAGGGCCACTCGATGGGCGACTACGTCTCGAAGGCGCTCGGAGTGAAAAGGGCCGCCATCCTCACCGACGTGAAGAGCGACTACTCGCAGGGCCTCGGTCACTTCTTCGAGGAGCGCTTCACGCAGCTCGGCGGAAAGATCGTCGGACGCGCCAGCTACGCGAACGGCGACAGCGATTTCAAGGCCCAGCTCACGTCCGTCAAAGCGACGAATCCGCAGATCCTCTTCGTCCCCGGCTATTACACCGACATCGGTCAGATCGCGATCCAGGCCCGCGACCTCGGCATCTCCGCGCCGCTCGTGGGCGGCGACGGCTGGGAATCGCCGAAGCTCATCGAGATCGGTGGCAAGTCGCTGGAAGGCTCCTTCTACTCGAACCATTACTTCTACGGCGATCCGAATCCGATCGTCCGCGACTTCGTGCAGAAGTACAAGGACCGTTACGGCCAGACTCCCGACGCGCTCGCCGCGCTCGGATACGACTCGGCGAAGGTGCTCGCCGATGCAATCCGCCGCGCGGGAAAGACCGACGGGCCGGCCATCCGCGACGCGATCGCCGCAACGAAGGGCCTGGAAGCCGTCACGGGAACGATCAACATGGGCCCCGATCGAAATCCGGTCGGCAAGAAGCTCGTCATCGAGGAGATCAAGAACGGCCAGCTCGTGTTGAAGGCCCCGTTCGAGCCCCAGGGCTCGGCCCCGGCGGCTCCGACGGGCACCGCAGCCACGACATCCACGCACTAGTGTCGTTACACTCCACCAGGCGACAGGGCGCGCGGCACTCCGGTGCCGCGCGCCTCAGCCGTGTGCCTGACGAATGCAGACGCTCCTACAGAACCTGCTGAACGGTATCGCAGCCGGGTCGATCTACGCCCTCATCGCCCTCGGCTACACGATGGTGTACGGCATCCTCAAGCTCATCAACTTCGCGCACGGCGACGTCTTCATGCTCGGCTCCTTCGTCGGCTACTACGTCGGCGGCTGGTTCTCGAGACACATGCATGCCGAAGGCGGCGCTTCCAGCTGGGCTACTGCGGGCGTGGTGATGCTGGCGTCGATGATCGTGTGCGGCGCGTTCGGCTACCTCAACGAAAGAATCGCCTATCGGCCGCTGCGAAAGGCGCCCCGGATCGCGTCGCTGATCACGGCCATCGGCGTCTCGTTCTTTCTCGAGTACGGAGGACAGTTCGTTTTCGGACCCGACCCGAAATTCTTTCCGACGCTCGTTCCAAAGCACGTTCTGAACTTCGGCGGGATCACGACCACGAACTATCAGTTGATCGTGCTCGGCGTGGCGCTGCTCTTCATGGCCATCCTGCAGTACATCGTGTACGGCACGAAGTTCGGCCGCGCGATGCGCGCGGTGTCGTTCAACTACGAGACCGCCTCGCTCATGGGCATTCCCACCGATCGCATCATCTCCTTCACCTTCGTCCTCGGATCGGTGCTCGCGGCGGTGGCCGGCATTCTCTACGGCCTGGCGTACCCGAAGATCGATCCCCTGATGGGCGTCATGCCCGGACTCAAAGCGTTCGTCGCGGCGGTCCTGGGCGGCATCGGCAACGTGCCGGGCGCGATGGTCGGCGGTCTCCTGATCGGCGTGGTCGAAGCGTTCGTCGGGGGCAGCTCGTTTTCGAATTACCGGGATGCCATCGCGTTCGTGATTCTCATCATCATTCTCCTGTTCCGGCCCAGCGGGCTGTTCGGGAAATATGAACCTGAGAAGGTATAGATGAAGCGAATTGAGAATTGTGAATTGAGAATTGAGAATTGCTGCGCTCTCGCGGCGCCGTTTCTCAATTCTCAATTCTCAATTCTCAATTGGGCGGCGGGGGTCCGCTAGTGCCCCGCCCCTGGTGGCTGCGCGACCTGATCTTTCTCACCGCCTACGTCGGCGTCCTCATCGGCCTCTCGTACGGATTGACCGCGATTCCCATCAACGGCATGGCCTACTACAACCGCATCATCGTGATGATGGGCATCAACATCACGCTAGCGGTGTCGCTCAACATCATCAATGGACACGCCGGGCAGTTCTCGCTCGGACACGCCGGCTTCATGGCGGTGGGCGCGTACTTCGCCGCGTTCCTCAGCTTTTATTACTTTGCGCCATACGTCGAGAAGGTCCCCGCCGGGACCGGTCAGTGGCTGGCGCAGAACGGTTCGCTGGTGCTGGCCGTCGTCTGCGGCGGTGCGTTTGCCGCGCTCGCCGGATACGTCGTCGGCCTGCCGTCACTGCGACTGCGCGGCGACTATCTCGCGATCGTCACGCTGGGATTCGGCGAGATCATCCGCGTGCTCATCCTGAACATCGACAAGATCGGTGGCGCGCGCGGCTTCTCCGGCATCCCGGCCTGGAGCAATTTCTTCTGGGTGTTCTTCTTCTGCGGGCTCACGATCATCATCTCGAACCGGCTCGTGAACTCGTCCGTGGGCCGTGCGTTTCTCGCCATTCGCGAGGATCAGATCGCCGCGGAGGCGATGGGCATCGACTCGACGAAGTACAAGGTGAAGGCGTTCATCATCGGATCGTTCCTGGCCGGTGTCGCCGGCGGGCTGTTCGCGCACTACACGCCGGCGTATCTGAACCCGACGATGTTCACGTTCATCAGGTCATTCGAGCTCATCGCCATGGTCGTCCTCGGCGGCCTTGGCTCGATCACCGGCTCGATCCTGGCGGCGATCATCCTCACCGCGCTGCCGGAAGGCCTGCGCTACGTGAAGGACTACATGCCGGGAGGCAAGGACCCGCGCATGGTCGTCTACTCGATCATGCTCATCGTGCTGATGCTCACGCGCCCGCAGGGACTGTTCGGCCGCCGCGAGCTGTGGGACGTGCTCGCGCGCCGCAAGGACAGGGCCCCCGAAGACAAGCGTGACGAGGGCGATTCGATCGACAAAACGAAGCGCGATCCCGCTCCTCCGGTGACCTGATGGCGAACGGCGAACCGATTCTCGAGGCCAAGAACGTCACGATCCGTTTCGGCGGGCTGACAGCTGTGTCGAGTTTCGACCTGACGATGGATCCAAACGAGCTCGTCGGTTTGATCGGGCCGAACGGCGCCGGCAAGACGACGATCTTCAACATGCTCACCGGCGTCTACGAGCCGGCCGAAGGCGAGATCCGCATCAGCGGCCGCCCGACCGCGCACCTCAAGCCCCACCAGATCACCGCCCTCGGCGCGGCGCGCACGTTTCAGAACATCCGGCTCTTCAAGGAGCTGACCGTGCTGGAGAACGTGGAAATCGGCGGGCACATTCACTACACGTACTCCGGAACGGCCGCCGTTCTGCACACGAACCGTTTTCATGAAGCGGAGCACATCGCCAGGGAAGAGGCGATGCGGCTGCTGGACACCTTCGATCTGCGAAGCCGCGCGTATCAGTACGCCAAGAACCTCCCCTATGGCGACCAGCGGCGTCTCGAGATCGCGCGTGCGCTTGCCGCGAGGCCGAAGCTCCTTCTCCTCGACGAGCCGGCGGCGGGGCTCAACACGGGCGAGACGCTCGCGCTCATGAACACGATCCACGGCATCCGCGACCGGTTCGGCTTGGCGATCCTCCTCATCGAGCACAACATGGAGCTCGTGATGGGCATCTGCGAGCGCATCCTCGTGCTCAACTACGGCCGCACGATCGCGCGCGGAACGCCGGAAGAGATTCAGAAAGACCCGGTGGTCATCGAAGCATACCTGGGCGAGCCGGTGGAGGTCTCGGAGCTGTGAGTCCGATCCTCGCCGTCCGCGATCTCGAAGTGGCTTACGGAACGATTCCGGCGCTGCACGGAATCGACCTCGAGGTCGAGAAGGGCGAGATCGTGACGCTGATCGGCGCAAACGGCGCCGGGAAGACCACGACGCTGCGCACGATTTCCGGCCTGCTGAAACCGCGCCGCGGACACGTCATGTTCAACGATCGCAACGTCACCGGCGTGAAGCCGCACGTGATCACGGCGATGGGCGTGTCTCACGTGCCGGAAGGTCGCGGCATCTTCGCGAATCTCACGGTGCAGGACAACCTCGAGCTCGGCGCGTATCTGCGGAAAGACAAGATCGCGGACGCCGAGTACGAGCGCGTCTTCACGCTCTTTCCCGTTCTCAAAGAGCGCATGAAGCAGAACGCCGGAACGCTCTCCGGTGGAGAACAGCAGATGCTGTCGATTTCACGCGCGCTGATGTCGAAGCCGTCGGTTCTGCTGCTCGACGAGCCGTCGCTCGGCCTCGCGCCGCAGGTCGTGCAGGCGATATTCCGCGTCATCCGCGAGATCAACGCCGAAGGGACGACTATTCTCCTCGTCGAGCAGAACGCGCATATGGCGCTGATGACCGCGAACCGCGGTTACGTGATGGAGACCGGCCGCATCGCCCTGCACGATTCGACGAAAGCGCTGCTGGCGAGCGATCGGATCAAGAAGGCGTATCTGGGCGGTTGACGCTGGACGGCGGACGGTGGACGGTGGACAAGGTCCTGCGTCGCTGCCGCTCGTGCTTCGCTCTGTTGCACGATTTCGTTGACCGTCGACCGTTGTGCGTTGTCGAGGCGGTTCGCTGGTCAGGCGATGGTCGCGCCGTTCGCGACGCGCCGCCCTGACAACGGCCAACGATCCACGGTCAACGAGTCCGTGCTACGCGGCGAAGCACAACGCTCTCGCGAATCCAGGGCCTCTGTCCGCCGCGGCGGTTCGCTGGTCAGGCGATGGTCGCGCCGTTCGCGACGCGCCGCCCTGACAACGGCCAACGGTCCACGGTCAACGAATCCGTGCTACGCAGCGAAGCACAACGCTCTCGCGATCCAGGGCCTCGTCCACCGTCAACCGTCCACCGTCCACGCCGTCCACCGCCCACCCGAGCCGGCGCAGTGATGTGCGCCTGAGTCTTGCATTGAATCACCGTCGAAATCGCCAGCAATTCGAGAAGGAGGACGTATGCAACGATCGAACGGATACCGCATCGCGATCGCGCTGCTCCTGAGTACATTTCTGACCGGAGTCTCATTCGCCCAGACCACGTCGAGCGACACCATCGCTCAACGAGAACGGGAGGTCCTGAACCAGGCGCAGCTCGCGCTGACCGCGGCCGAACAGGCCGGTGCACCGGCGTTCGCCAAGTCGCTGTACGACGAGGCGGCGTTCCGCCTGCGCACGGCGCAGGAGAACTGGAGCTCCTCGAAGGCGAGCGCACGCGAGGAGGCACGTCTGCGCGCCAACGAAGCGCTCTGGGCGGCCCGAGCCGCTCTCGCGAAAGCGCGATGGATCGGCACCAACAGCGCCATTCGCGGCCTGCAGGCGGACATCACCCGCTTCGGCGGGCGTTCCGACGTGACCGTCACCGACGAGCCGCCGTTGATGGCGATGGATCGCGGGACCACATCGAAGGACCGTGTCGCCGTTGCCCAGGCGGCGATCGACGCCGCGAAGGCGGTCGGCGGGGAGCAGTTCGCGGGCGATGATCTGAAGACCGCGCAGCAGACTCTCGAGTCGGCGAAGAAGATCGCCAGAGTCAACAAGAACAGCGAGACGGCCGACTATCTCGCGTACGTCGCCGAGATGACGGCGCGGCGCGCCTTCTACCTCGCGAAGGCGAGCGAGTCGGGTCGCTATCTCCCCGGTCTGCAGCTCGAGCGCACGCGCTTCGCGCAGGCCGAGAGCGAGCGCCTGGCCGCCGCGGAGCGCACCCAGCGCGAGGCCGCGCAGCGCCAGGCCGAAGAGCTGCAGCGGCAGCTCGCCGCCGAGCAGGCGAATCGTCAGTCGCAGCAGGAGCAGTTGCAGCAGTTGCAACAGCAGGTCGAGCTGAACCGCCAGACCGCGCAGCAGCAGATAGAAGCCGATCGCGCCGCACGCCGCGAGGGCGAGCGCCGTCTCGATGAAGTGATGGCTCGCTATGAGGCCGCGATCTCCAGCGGAAGCGCCGGAGAAGCGGAGTCGCTGCGCCGTCAGGTCGAGGATCAGCAGATCGCGCTGCGCGCCATTCAGGAGCGCGAGAAGCTCAACGAGCAGGCCATGCAGTCCCAGATCGAGCGCCTTCGCGCCGATCTCGAGAACGCGCAGAAGCAGGGCACCGCGAGCTCGCAGCTCCTCGGCCAGCGTCAGGCCGAGCTGCAGCAGCGCGAGCTCGAGCTCCAGCAGCTGCGCAAGGAGCGCGAGGCCGACATCGCCCATCGCACCGAGACCGAGAAAGCGCAGCAGGCCGCGATTGCCGAAGCGACCGCCAAGCGCCAGGCCGCTGAGGCACAGGCGCAGGCGCTGGTGAAGCAGGTCGAAGCGGCGCAGCAGGCCACGCAACAGGCGCAGCAGGCTGCACAGGCATCGCAGGCCGAAGCCGAAAAGGCGAAGCAACAGGCGCAGGCCGCCCAGACAGAGCTGGAGAAGACGCGTCAGGAGCTCGCCGAACGTGAAGTCGAGGCGCGCCGCATGCGCCTGCAGAACGAGCTCACAAAGGTCGCGAACACCACCAGCAACGACCGCGGCATCATCGTCACGCTGCCGGGCATCTTCTTCGACACCGGCAAGACCACGCTGAAGCCGGGTGCGAAGAGCACGCTGCGCAAGATCGCCGACCAGCTCAAGAACGGTGAGGACATCCGCGTCAATGTCGAGGGTCACACCGACGGGGTCGGAACGGAAGAGAAGAATCTCGCCCTTTCCCAGCGACGCGCCGAGGCAGTCCGTGATTTCCTCGTCTCAGTCGGCGTCCCGGACGACCGCGTAATGGCGGTCGGCAAAGGCGAGAGAGAGCCCATCGCCACGAACAAGACCGCTGCCGGACGTCAGCAGAACAGGCGGGTGGAGCTGGTCATCAACCAGTAACTGGAACACCCGAGGAGCGCCGCGCTCCAGAAGGCCGGCGCTCCTCGAACCCTAACTTCCCCTCTCCACCGTCGTCTAACCCCACGAATTACGACGGAGGAGAGTCATGCACCGACTTCTGGTCACTGCCCTCGCTGCGCTTCTCATCGTTCCCGCTGCTCTTGCGGGCGGTCGTTCCGGGTTCAACGTCAGCATCTCCACCGACGACTGGGAGGAGATCACGCGGTGCGATCAGATCCGGGTGACGATCGACGACGAGCCCGCGGCACGGGCCGAGGAGAAGATCGATGGCTCCGCGCTGCGCTCGCTGACAGCGCGCGCCGATCAAAATGGTGGCGTGCGGGTGGTGGGATGGGATGGGACCGGCTACGCGATCACCGCATGCAAGGCCGCTCGCAACGCCGCGGATCTTGCCCGGATTCACGCGTCCCTTCGCGGCAACGAACTGACCGCGGACGGTTCCGAGGATCTGCGCGCCGTCCTCTACTTCCTGGTGCGCGCGCCGCGCAATGCGGTGCTCACGCTCGAGGCGAACAACGGCGAGCTGGCGATCCACAACGTGATCGGCAACGTCACCGCCACGACGACGAACGGCCCGATCTCGATCAAGGGGTCGTCGGGGACGATCAGCGCCGAGGCGCAGAACGGACCGATCGCGCTGTCTGGTGGGTCGGGAACGGTGAAGCTGAACGCGCAGAACGGCCCGATCTCCGTGAAGCTCGCCGGTTCGGCGTGGGACGGAACGCTCGACGCGCACACGCAGAACGGACCGCTCTCGCTGAAAGTGCCGCGCCACTATCGCTCAGGCGTTGTCGTCGAGTCGGACGGCCACAGCCCGTTCAGTTGCCGCGCCGAAGCGTGCCGCAATGCGATCCGGAAGTGGGGCAGCGATGACGACGACGACAGCGATGACGATTCTCGCCGAGTCGAGCTCGGATCCGGCGCCACGGTGGTGCGCATGTCCACGCACAACGGGCCGGTGTCGGTGAGAGAGCGCGACTAGGCACAGTCAATCCTGAGGCGCGAAGCGCCGAAGGATCTCCGGTGCGCCTGCGACGATGGTGCGGATCGCGATGCTCGTGCGGGGACCTCAGGTGAACCGGAGATCCTTCGGCCTTCGGCCTCAGGATGAACGACCACTCACGCTAAACTGTGAGAGTTTGGTCCGTCCCGCGCACAAACTTCTTGCGGTTCTGGGAGTGACGTTCGGCCTCGCGGTCACGATCGGCAACACGATCGGTGCGGGCATTCTGCGCACGCCGGGAACCGTGGCGGCACATCTGCCGACGCTCGTTCCTTTCATCTCCGTCTGGGTGATCGGCGGCCTCTACGCGCTGCTCGGCGCGAACGCCCTGGCGGAGCTCGGAACGATGATCCCACGCTCCGGCGGCCAGTACGTCTTCGTCCGGCGCGGCCTCGGTGACTACGCCGGATTCGTCGTCGGATGGTCCGACTGGCTGTCGACCTGCGGCACGACCGCCGCCGTGTCGATCGTCATCGGCGAATACTCTGTGATCCTCTTTCCGGAGCTCGTCGCCCATCAGGCCATCGCGCTGCTCGTGGTCGGCCTTCTGACGATCATCCAGTGGTTCGGCATTCGAGCGGCGGGGACCGCGCAGAACGTGACATCGCTGCTGAAGGTGGTGGTCTTCGCGATTCTCATCGCGGCGTGCTTCTGGGTCGGCGGGCGCAATCCCGGGACCGCGTCATTCGAACCGGATTCGGAAGGCTCGGTGCTGCTCGCGTTCCTGCTCGCGCTGCAGGCCGTGATCTACACGTACGAGGGCTGGTTTGCAGTGGTCTATTTCTCCGAAGAGGTGAAGGAGCCGGCGCGCAACATTCCGCGAGCAATCCTGGGCGGAGTCGCTCTGGTGATCGTCATGTACCTTCTGATCAACCTCGCATTTCTGCGCGTGGTGCCGCTGGGGACGATCGCAGGGGAGAAGTTCGCGGCCGAGGCGGTGACGCAGCAGATGTTCGGGCTTCACGCGAACACGGTCGTGCGCGTGTTGACCATCCTGGTGCTGCTCAGCGTGGCGAATGCGCGCATCCTCATGGCTCCCCGCGTGCTCTATGCGATGAGCAACGACGGCCTCTTCTGGCGCGGCGCATGCGAAGTGAACGCCGGCGGAACGCCCGACGTGGCTCTGATGATCAGCAGCATGGTGGCCGCGGCGTTCATCGTCACCGGCACGTTCGAGAGCGTCGTCGGCAAGCTG
>Ga0210377_10000108_pt1 | contig 73003 bp, 71 predicted proteins | sample PLM4_65_b1redo_FD_155480 | JGI IMG/M metagenome (GOLD analysis project Ga0210377, IMG submission 155480) | Groundwater sediment microbial communities from an aquifer in East River, Colorado, USA - PLM4_65_b1 redo | ecosystem: Environmental > Terrestrial > Soil > Riparian zone | place: USA: East...
AGACCGCACACGGATGACCAAAGGCCATGCTGGACGTGTCATGGCGTGTCTCAATAATCTCGTGATCGGCCTGGTGTTTACCAAAACCCAATTTGCTTATCTCCCACATGCCAGACGCTTTTTCGACACTCATCCCTCCCACGCTTTCGCTCTCATCTCTCGACTTTAAGAAAGCCCTGTTTAGGTCAATAACATCTGCTCGACTGCAAAAGACACCATATCGTGGATCGCATGACCGTCCACAACCGTATGCGAGATCTGCCCTTCCAACGCGAGCGAAACAATGCCATGCACCTGTCCCCACGCCGCAACTGCCATCATCTCCGATGACGTGTTACGCATGATGCCTGCCTCCTGACATGCCCGTACCACATCCACCACCCGTTGGAATGTCCTGTGTGAGATTTCCACAAAGGCAGGATATTCCTTTTCCTTCTCCAACACACCTGAGAACATGATCTTGAAGGTATCGCTATTGTTCAACGCAAATTGAAGATATGCCAATGCGCCCTGCTGCAATTGTTTTTTGGGGCTCTTTGGATATGCTAAAACCGCAGCATCCAACTCAGCATAGAGCTGATTGAAACCTTCGGTGGAGATCGCCGCAATGAGTGACTGTTTATCGGGAAAATGCGAATACGGTGCCGAATGACTCACCCCCGCGCGTTGCGCCACCTTCCGCAAACTGAGACCTTCAATTCCTTCTTTGGACAAAATCTCAACGCCAGCTTTGATCAGAGCATTTTTCAAGTCACCATGGTGGTAATTTTTTCGTGGCATGGGTAAATCTTATATCTAAATCTTGACAGTGTCAAGATAATATTCTAAAATCTTACCACTGTCTAGTTTGTGCACTGCGGAGGGCACATAAATATGTTTGAGCTGCAAAAGAAAGCAATTGTTGAAACCGCACAGGTGCTTGTGCGAAAGGGATACTTGATGGCAACCGGCGGGAATCTCTCCATGCGTATTCCCGGGCAGGAGGCATTCGCCATCACCCCATCCAATTATGATTACATGAAAATGACACCGGACGATATCTGCATTTTGGATTTCAAACTGACGATGATCGACGGTCATCTCAAGCCGTCAGTTGAATCAGCGATGCATGGAGCGGTGTACCAGGCCCGGGCGGATGTGAACGCCATTGTCCACACCCATCAAGCCTACGTCAGCGCGTTGACGTTGATCAAGACCCCGATCCCTGCCTTGTTCGATGAGCAGGCGCGTTTTCTCGGTCGCAGCGTGGACATCATCCCCTACGCCCCGTCGGGAACAGGAATGTTGAAGAACACCGTCGCCAAACATGTGAAGAATCATAACAACGCCTTCATGATGCAAAACCACGGCGCGCTGGTTTTCGGTCACGATATGGAACGCGCTGTCCACAATGTTGAAATTTTGGAAAAATGTGCGCTGGCATATCTGCTGGCAATTTGCAGCGAACGCAAGATCAGCAAAATCCCATTGGCTGTGCGCGAAGTTGCCTTTGCAAAACTGCGCAAGGATCAGAAGAAAATCGAAAAGGGTGAGGAAGTAAAAAGCGGAGAATAAAATGAGCGAACAGAAATACGCGATCAGTGAATATCACGATACCAAAGAAGTTTATAAAAAGCTGGATAATCTCGTCAGCCAGCCGCTACGACATATCCAGCGCGAGAAGATGCAGGAATTCCTTTCCTACTTTGAAACTCAATGCAAACGTTCAAAAGAGTTAACCGACGAAGCGAAGAAATATATCCCCGGCGGCGTTCAGCATAACCTTGCTTTCAATTATCCTTTTCCCATTGCCATCGAAAAAACGGACGGCGCTCACTTATGGGATGCGGATGGCAATCAATACATTGACTTCCTGCAGGCAGGCGGACCCACCGTGCTCGGCAGCAACTACGTTCCCGTGCGTGAAAAAGTTTTTGAGATGTTGAAAGAGTGCGGACCTGTCACCGGCTTGTTCCACGAATATGAATTGAAACTGGCACAGCTCGTCAATCGCTTCATGCCTGCCGTGGAAATGTTCCGCATGCTGGGTTCAGGCACCGAAGGCGTCATGGCAGCGATCCGTGCGGCGCGTACCTATACCAGAAAGAAATATGTCATCAAAGTTGGTGGCGCCTATCATGGCTGGAGCGACCCGATGGTCTACGGCTTGCATGTTCCGGGCACGGGGCGTTTGGAAGCGAAAGGCATTCCGCGCGGAGCGAGCGCATCCACGGAGGAGTTTTTCCCGAACAGTCTCGGGGCGTTGAAACGTCATTTAATGATTAACAGACTGCGGGGTGGGACTGCCGCGGTCATCGTCGAACCTTTGGGACCGGAATCAGGCACACGCCCAGTCCCATTTGACTTCAATCAAAAAGTGCGTGAACTATGCGATGAGTTTGGTGCGCTTCTGATCTTCGACGAGGTTGTGACCGGCTTCCGAGTGGGCTTGGGTGGCGCTCAGGGCTATTTCGGCGTCAAACCCGATCTGACAGTTTTCGGCAAATGCATCACGGGCGGATATCCCATGGCAGGCGGCGTGGGCGGACGCGCCGAGGTGATCATGCGTTTCGCAGCTGGTATCGGTGGGGTTGGTGAACGCGCTTATGTCGGCGGTACGTTATCAGCGAACCCTCTTTCGTGTGTAGCAGGTTATTACTCATTGCTGGAGATGGAGCGGACCAATGCGCCTGTTATCGCTGGGCGTGCAGGCGACAGACTCACCAAAGGACTGCAAGCCATCATTTCAAAATATGACCTTCCTTTTGTGGCATATAATCAAGGTTCCATCGTGCATCTGGAAACATCAGGTGTGATGCTGCTCGACCTGCGCAATCCAATTCGACTTGCTCGCGAACTGAAACCGCGCAAGCACATGATAGAAGAGATGGGCGCGGCATACATGTCACAGGGACTCGTCACGCTGGCAGGCTCGCGCATGTACACATCCATGGCGGATACGGATACAATTATTGATGAGGCTCTGAATAAATTCGAGACAGTGCTGGTAGCTTGCGTTTAAAGGATCATCATGGCAAACAACTACAAGCTTTACGGGTATAGATGGGTGGTGCTGGGCGTCTTCATGTTCATCAATCTGACGATCCAGATGTTGTGGATCACCTATGCGCCCATCACTGGACCTGCGGCGGCGTTTTACGGCGTAACCGATTTGCAGATCGGCTTTCTGGCAATGTCTTTCATGATCGCGTTCATACCGTTGTCAATTCCAGTTTCGTGGGTAATTGATACTTATGGATTTAGACTCGCGGTCAGCATTGGCGCAATATTGATGGGCGTCTTCGGTCTCCTGCGTGGGTTCGCTGGCGCGAATTATTCTCTCGTTTTGTGGAGTACGATCGGGATCGCGGCGGCTCAACCATTCCTGCTCAACGCGTGGACCAAAGTCCCTGCCAATTGGTTCGCCATCGAACAACGCGCCACTGCGGTCGGCATTGTGACTCTCGGCAATCTCATTGGCACGGCGCTTGGCTTGGTGCTCACTCCCATTCTTATTGAAACGATTTCCATTCCCACCGTTCAATTGATCTATGGCGGTATTGCAGCGTTCTCATCCGTCTTGTTCATCCTGCTTGCGCGAGAGACACCTCCCACCCCGCCCGGACCCGCTGGAAGCGAAGTCCGTTCTTTGATGTTGGATGGATTGAAACACGCCGTCAAGGTACGTCCATTCTGGTTTAGTCTTGCGGTTTCATTCATCGGATTGGGAATTTTCAACGGCGTCACAACCTGGATCGAAGCAATGATCCGTCCGCGTGGATTTACACCCACCGATGCAGGCACTCTTGGCGCGCTGATGATCGTCGGCGGTGTAATCGGGGCAGTTGTTATTCCAGCTTTATCCGACAAACAACGCAAGCGACAACGTTTTCTGTATGTAGCCCTTATCGGCGCGATCCCCGGCATGATCGGATTGACCTTTGCAACTGCAAGTTGGCTGTTGTTCACATCCGCTTTTGCGATGGGATTCTTCCTCGTCAGCGCCATGCCGATTGCTATGCAGTATGCGGCTGAGATCACACATCCAACACCCGAAGGCACATCCAATGGTTTGATGCAATTGACAGGTCAAGGAGCTGTTGTGTTCGTGTTTATCATGGAAGCATTGAAGACATCTGACGGTTCATTTACGCCTGCGTTGTTGCTGGCAATCGGGTTACTCATCGTCAGTGCAGTGCTGGTCACACAAATGAAAGACCCACAAAAATAAGCGATTCTGATACACTCATTCCGATGGTCAACATATATCTAGCCATATAGATTAAACGTCCACGGAGGTAATCTATGAGTTCGGTATCTTATCAAGAAAATACAGCAAGAAAAAACACGCCCTTGCAACTGGCAAAGGCAGCTGTCTTATTACTAATTTCACTGGGGTTATACCAGTTTACAAATAATTTTCCTTTTTACACGGTCTTTGAACCTCAGAGTGCTGGGTGGATATTTTGGGTTAGTTATGCTAACGATCTGCTTCAGCCATTTGCTTTTTATTTCTTTCTTTGTCTGGGTGAGCGCTGGCTGAAGACATGGCAAGTACGCGCGCTGATAGCGTTTGCTATTCCTGTCCTCCTGGAATTTGGTCAACTGCTCTATCAGTTGTTCTATTACCGTTTTCCAGTAGCTCATTACTTCGGCGCATTTGACCCAATGGATATAATCATGTATGCAACTGGTGTTGGGCTGGCGGTGGTACTGGAGCAAATAGTTTTAGCAAGAAAGCTTAAATTCTGGCACCAATAGCACATCACACACTTCACAATCATCCTGAAAGAAAGAAATAATGCCCGAAATTTTCCCTGCTGATATTCAACCTGTCCGCCCACTATTCCATGAATTAGAACGATCTCACTCATTGGTAACAGCCTTCTTTGAAGGTTGTGCCACTGCGCGATTGTTTGTCGATGATACCGTCACGCCGCAGGCAGGCGTGATCGTCTGTAACAGCCGCGTGTTGTGCGCTGGCGATGCATCTCAGGCAGATTTTCTTGACGAAATGACGCATACCTTCTCTGATGAGTTGATTCCCGCTCATCGTGCGCGGGGAAATGATACGTATCTGGTCTATGCTTTCGGTGACACCTGGAATACTGCCCTCCAGCGGATGTTTACCAATTGCAAGACTTATCATGGCACGCGTCAATATTATGAGATCACTGATTTCACTCCTAAAATTGACCTACAACTACCTGACGGCTTTTCGATGCAACTGATCACACAGGAGTTTTTATCCAGTGATGTAGCTGGATTGGATGCGGTGCGGGAGGAGATGTGCTCGGAACGCGCCTCGGAGGAAGACTTTCTCGCACGCAGTTTTGGTTTGTGCCCTGTTCATTCCAATGAAGTCGCAGGTTGGTGCATGTCCGAATACAATGTCGGTGAGCGTTGTGAGATCGGGATCGCCACAGCTGAAAAGCACCAGCGCCAAGGTATCGCTACTCTGGCTACATGGTCATTCCTCGCTGAGGCACATCGTCGCGGATATCGGCGCGTGGGCTGGGACTGCTGGACACGGAATGAGGCGTCGGCTGCCACAGCGCGCAAAGCAGGTTTTACTTTCATCGAAGAGTATCCGGCTGTTGTCATTGAGTTTTAATAGAGGCGTATCCCCATGTCAGAATCCACCATCCTCGCAGTTGACCTTGGAACATCTGGAATGAAAGTCGCGCTGATCACGATCAGTGGGAAAGTGATCGGTTGGGAAAGTGAGCCTGTACAGCTCGTCATCACGCCTGATGGTGGCGCAGAACAGTCACCTGAGGAATGGTGGCAGGCGTTCCTGTCAGCGGCGGGACGGTTGATAAAGCGGAATCAGGATTCGGCTGTGATCGCTGTCTGTGCGTCCACACAAGGCGAAGGGACGGTAGCGGTCGATCAAGCAGGAAACGCTCTCAGCAACGCGATCCTATGGATGGACATGCGCGGCGCGCCCTATTTACGAAAACAACTGAGTGGATTGATAAACATTGACGGCGCGGGGATTTCGAATGTGTTGCGCTTCGTGCGTTTGACGGGCGGGATGCCTTCGATGACTGGCAAAGACCCTGCCGCGCACATGCTTTTTATTCGCGACACAATGCCTGATGTGTATGCACGCACGTATAAGTTTTTGAACGTGCTCGATTACATCAACCTGCGATTGACGGTCGAGTTCGTCGCGAGTTTTGATTCGATCGTGACTTCCTGGGTGACCGACAATCGCAATCCTGACTCAATTCAATATAACGATTCATTGATAAACACGCTTGGCATTGACCGCGAAAAACTTCCCGAGATCGTGGCGTGTACAAAAGTAATCGGTAATCTGCGTAGTGATGTTGCGAAAGCAATTGGGCTTTCATCGAACGTAAAAGTTGTAGCAGGGGCAATTGATAACACTGCCGCAGCGATCGGCGCAGGCACAGTCGAAGATTATCAGCCACATCTTTATATCGGCACATCCTCGTGGATGGCGGCGCATGTGCCTTTCAAGAAAACGGACATCGCTTCGAGCATGGCGTCCATTCCGTGCGCGGTACCGCATCGTTATTTGCTCACTGCGCTTCAGGCAACGGCAGGCGGTAACCTCACCTTCCTGCGCGACAACATCATCTATCATAAGGATGAGTTATTGCAGGAGGCGGACGTGCCCGATATTTTCAAAGTGCTTGATCAAATTGCGGACCGCGTCCCTGCGGGTTCGCATGATGTGATGTATACGCCGTGGATTTGGGGCGAGCGCGCGCCAGTGGAAGACCGCACGCTGCGTGCCGGACTCTATAACCTGTCTCTGAACAATACGCGTGAAGATATCATTCGGGCATTTCTGGAAGGTATCGCTTTCAACACGCGTTGGCTGCTTTCGCCTGTTGAAAAATTTCTGGGGCGTAAAGTGAACAGCATCAACATCGTCGGCGGCGGCGCGCAATCAGATGTGTGGTGCCAGATCTTTGCGGATGTGATGAACGTGGAGATCAAACAGGTTGCCGACCCGATCTATGCCAACGCACGCGGCGCGGCATGGATCGCAGCAGTCGGTTTAGGTGAAATAAAATTCAGTGATATTTCACAACTGGTGCAATTCAAACGGACCTATAAGCCACAATCACAAAACCGCGCACTGTATGATGAGAAGTTCGATATCTTCAAACTGATCTATAAGCAAATGAAAGACATCCACCACCGTTTGAATGGATGATGGATATCTTTACATTGGAAATGTCATTCTGAGCGACCATAAGGAGCGAAGAATCTTTCCTCTCATTTGAAGTCTTCTTTGCATGCCAGAGATTCTTCGTCGCTTCGCTCCTCAGAATGACATAGATACAATCTCAATCACCTTGCGAACGGATCAATTCTCTAACCCAGTAACCACTGTCCTTGATAGTGCGCTGCTGGGTTTTATGATCCACATGTACCAAGCCAAAACGTTTTGAAAAACCACTGCTCCATTCAAAGTTATCCACCAGCGACCAGATGAAGTAACCACGCACATCTGAGCCTTCTTCGATGGCTTTTGAAAGTTCTGCCAAATACAGCTCAAAATAACGTTGACGTTGCGTATCTTTCACATGTCCATTTATAACAGGGAGCGAATCATCAGTGCCGTTTTCAGTGATGTAAACGACCGGGTTGCCATATTCTTCGCGGTAACGTTTGTTCAATTCGCGCATGCCTTCGGGATACGCTTGATGTCCAAGTTCAGGATGCGAAATTCCAGGCGGAGGATCGCGATCCACCCAGGCGCGAAAGAAGGGCAGATACCAAACGTACCGGGCATATTGACGAGTGTAATAATTCACGCCTAGAAAATCGAATGGACGTGCGATCACTTTCATATCATCGGCTGCGATCTTCGGACGGAAGGGCCACATCCGTTGGAATAAAGCTTCGGGATATTGACCTTTGTACAATCCATCCAGATAAAAGCGATTCATGAACAAATCTGCGAAGCGAGCTGCTTCCTGATTTTGAGGCGTATCAGCATACGGATAGATCGGGAATTGACTGAGAGTAATCCCCACTTGCGCATCGGGCACAAAAGCACGTACACGCTCAACCGCCAGCCCATGACCAAGAAGTTCATGATGTGCTACTTTGAAATATGTCCACGGGTTGGTCACACCCGGTGCGTGTTCGCCGACAAAATGTCCGAAGAACGCGTGCTCCCACGGTTCATTGAGCGTGATCCAATGCTTTACACGGTCGCCCAGGGATTTGAGAATGATCTCTGCATAATCCGCAAAATAGCTGGATGTCTCGCGGCTTGCAAAGCCGCCATATTGCTCAAAGAGCGCCTGCGGCATATCCCAGTGGAACATCGTAATGAAAGGAATGATATTCTTACTGAGAAGTGCATCCACCAAGCGCTTGTAATAATCCAAGCCCTTCCGGTTAACCTGCCCTTTGCCTTGCGGCAATACACGACTCCACGCGATAGAAAAACGATACGCTTGCAACTCGAGTTCAGACATAGTATCGATGTCAGTCTGAAAGTTGTGATAGGTATCGCAGGCTGTGTCGCCGTTATCACCGTTTAGAATCTTCCCGCGTTTATGCGCGAACACATCCCACGTGGAAAGCCCTTTGCCATCTTCATTCCAACCGCCCTCGATCTGATAGGCGGCAGTGGCAGTGCCGAACAAAAAGTTTTTGGGGAATTGCGGATACGTCATACGTTATCCCAACTCTGGCTTTTCGCGAAATTCAACAGTCAGCTGTTGCGTGCCATGCAATTCAAAAACGATCAGTTCATTTGCACCGCGCTTCAACAGCGGTCCGGGAACATACAACGTCTTCTGCGGGCCGCGTTCCCAGTAACGACCGAGATTGAAACCATTCAACCAAACAACGCCCTTCGTCCAGCCGGGCAATGCGAGAAATGTATCGGCAGGTTCATCCACATTCAACGTGGCGCGGAAGAAAGCCGGGCAGCTCCCAGCCTGTGCCGAACCAAACTTCAAATTACTCAAATCGTTCAACGGTAGCGGGAATACTTCCCACCCGAATTGATATTGATTGTTGATCGTCACGCCATCTGTAATGCCCTTACGGTCCATCAGCGCCGGATCAAAATTGACGCGTCCCATATTCTCGACCAGGATATCCAACTGCGCATCGTTGACGATATCTACAGCGGAATACTCGTTGCCTGATTCGCGCTCGAGCACGTCAACCAACTCGCCATTGATGAAAACCTGGGCGCGGTCATGCAATCCACGCACGCGTAGAATGCCCATGCGTGGACCAGTGACTTTCGTGCGATATAGGATGAAACCATAATCCTGATCGTACATCTCCATCGGATACGCGTTCACGCTCATCCGTGGCTGACTCAACCCATCGAGCGACACGAACAACCCAACCGACTCGGTCAACTCAACCGTTCCGTAGGCTTTTTTCCGGATTCCAAAGTCTCCTGACTTTGGAGCATCTCGATGACCGGAGTCATCGGAGTCCAGCACAGATACATACTTCTTCAGCACCTCACGATAGCTTTCATAACGGGGCGAGAGATCGCCACTTTCACTGATCGGGCAGGCGTAGTCGTAACTGGTGATATCGGCTTGATATGGTGTCGCCACCGCGTTGGCGCCGTTCATAAAGCCGAAATTCGTGCCACCGTGGAACATGTAAAAGTTGACTGACGCGCCCATCGCAAGAATTTCATCCAGCGTATCCAGCGAACGCTGGATCGAGTCGCTGCCATCTTCGCTGATGTGATGCGGCTCGCCCCAATGATCAAACCAACCCGACCAGAACTCCATGACCATCAAAGGACCTTCGGGTTGATACTCGCGCAGTTTGGCAAAAGCCTCTTTCGCATCGAAAGCAAAATTTACGGTCTTGAATACATCGGGCAATGTGCCACCTTGTAGACAAATATCGCGCGGACCGTCGGACGTGAACAGGAATGAGTCGATGCCGCGTGAACGCATTCCATCCGCGAGATGACGCAGGTACATTTTGTCGTTGCCATAACTGCCATATTCGTTTTCGACTTGCATGGCAACGATCGGACCTCCCTTTGTAGATTGAAGCGGAGCAAGTTTCGGCAATAACACATCGAAGAAGCGATCGACTGCGGCGAGATAGGGTGGATACGCACAACGCACCCGCATACTGGAATCTTTGAGGAGCCAAGCGGGCAGACCGCCAAAGTCCCATTCGGAGCAGATGTAGGGTCCCGGGCGGACGATGACTTTCAAGCCGACATCCGCGGCAGTTTCGATGAACTTGACGATATCGAGCATGCCATCGAAATGAAATTCGCCAGGGCGCGGCTCGTGTAGATTCCAAGGGACATACGTTTCAACAGTATTTAACCCAAAGGCGCACATCTTTTCCAAACGGTCGCGCCAATATTCGGGCACCACACGAAAATAGTGCATCGCACCGGACAGAATGCGGAAGGGTTTGCTATCAAGCAGGAATTGAGTGGATGAGGTTGTGAGGGTCATAGGATTAGAGAGTAGGGATTGCGCTGGTATGGGTTTCGGTGGGGGTGATGGTGAAGGATTCAATGAGAATGTTTTCGTTTATGCCGCGAAGATGAATGCGATATTTTCGTTGGGCAGGGATGACAGATAGATCGCCTTGCGCTGGGTGAACCGTGAAGACTCCATCCGTAAGGGAAAATGTTGTGATCGCGTATTTCCCGTGTTGATAATCCGTGGTCTCGCCGTCATCTTCGTAGAGTTCAAATTTGTTATCACCACCGGGGAAGATGTAAACATCCAGTTCAGTTGGATTCTCGATTCCGCCCCAACCAACTTTTGGAGCAAGCGGGACAATGGCTCCAGCTTTGGCATAGACGGGAATATCTTCGAGTACGGCTTTGACATCGCGCCACGCTCCACCCGTAACCTGCTCGCCTGTGAAGAAGTTGAACCAAGTCCCAGCCGGGTACCAGACTTTTCGGACGGCAACAGCTGTCCCTGAGTCTGAGGCGGTGAGAATGGGAGCAACGAAAAGTTCCGAGCCAAAGTAATATTGATCTTGAGCGTCAAAGGCTGAGGCGTCCGACATATCCCCATAATACATCGGTGTGACGAGACTGATGCCAGTCTGATGAGCGCGCCACGCCATGCTATAGATGTACGGGATGAGGGCATGCCGCAGTTGCATGGCATCACGCGCCGCGTGGAAGATGCGCTCAGGCTTGCCCCACGGACGTCGATCGAGCGCGGCTTTGTTAGTGCTGTGCAAACGGAAGATGGGACTGAACACGCCAAACTGCACCCAACGCAGATAAAGCTCGGACGTGCCATCCTTGAACATGTGCCCGCCGATATCGTGACTCCACCAACCATACGCAACGTTCGCGGCAGTGGCCGTAAAACGTGGCTGGAAAGCAAGCGCGCTCCACCGCACGAAAGTGTCACCGCTGAAGCCGATGGGATAACGATGGTTGCCCAGCCCACCCCAACGCGAAAATACAAAGGGGCGTTTGCGCCCATCGCGCCCGAGGTCGTAATAATGAAGATGGTTGAGCAACCACAGCGGATCAAGACCGGGAATCTTGCTCTGCTTGCCTTGTTGCCAATCCATCCACCAAAAATCGACGCCATCTTTTTCATAGGGATGATGAAGAATATCGAAGTAGCCTTCCATGAAGTGTGGGTCGGCGATGTCGAACGGAATGGACTGTTTCGTGGACGAGTCTATGCCCATCCATTTTGCCATTTGTTCATATTGTTCTTCGTGCGGGTGAGTGCCTTTGGCTGGATGAAGGTTAAGCGCGGTATGCAACCCCTGTTCGTGCAACCAATGGATAAAACCGTTGGGGTCAGGGAAGAGTTCGCGATTCCAGGTATAACCGGTCCAGCCATCAGAGGCGTTGCCGGTCTTGGTGATGTGCCAGTCCATATCGATGATACAAACGGAGAGCGGCACTGCATGTAAACGAAAGTCTTCCATCAATGTTTTTAGTTCGTCTTGTGTGAAAGCCCAGAAACGACTCCACCAGTTGCCGAGAATATAACGGGGAATCATGGGAATCTTTCCCGCGACGTTAGTAAAGTCGCGCAGGCAGGCAGTGTAGTCTATGCCGTAACCGAAGAAGTACAAATCTTTTGATGAATTCCTAAAGACATTAAGGACCTTTAGGGATTGTTTGTGTTGGCGTTGTTCAAGCCAGCCAGTCTCATTGAATACCAGCGCTTCTGAATCATCCACCACTGCCCAACCAGATTTGGAGAGTAGACCATTCTCAAGCCGTGTAGCTCCACCAACCATATCGAGCGTGCGGGCAGTGCCTTTTAGATTGTCAGCTTGACGCGTGCCATACCGCCACGTGATATTCGATTGTTTGAGCGTAATGGAAAGTGTTTTGCTGGTAAAGCCCTGCGCTGTGACTTGATATTTTAAATGCAGGAAATCAGTTTCGATCTCAATGGCTGAGTCCGTTACGATTTTCTTGAATTTTGGGACAGATTGTTCACGATGCCAGAAGGCTTGCGATGGATGATCTTCGAAGTGACCATCTTTGCTATATTCGAGTCGGATCAATCGATCGGTCAATACAGTGAAGCGGACGTTCGTCGCTGTGATGATAGCATCCGGGTTGGCGATAGGATGAAATGTAGGATTAGGAGGTAATGGCATGATGAATTTTACCCTTGAACTAATTTGACTCTTTCCTCGGTCAATGACTTTGACTCTGCCAACGCGGCTGCGCGCATCGTGATCGGGAAACGGTTATGCAACGGGCTGACCTTCGCTATTTTCATATGCTGAAACCAACGCCCACGCCTGAGAGGCAAAACCATTTACGCTGAATCTTTCTCTCACCTGCGGAGCGCCATTCCATACGATCTCGATCGCAAGCGAGTCACTTCCGCCCATAGTATCCACCAAACTGACAGCATCCTCGGCAGCCTTGAGCGTCACAGCCTGTCCAAGCAAGGTTTGCACATCCGCTTGCATTGTATCGTTTCCCAAGATCAGTACCAGCCCTGCCCCAGCCTGTACACGCGCAGCTATTGCATCCGTAAATGGAATTTCACCATTCAATACAAAGACATCTGCCTGGGCAGGATCAGTTACCAGCGTATATCCCGCCAGCGATAGCGCAGTCTTGACTCCGCCCTCCTCACCCGCGTAAAACACATTACGCTGAACTAAATCAACGTTCTGTGCCGGCGCACAAGCGGAAAGCAAAAGCAGAATGACGAGCAGGGGCAGAAGTTTCTTCATGGGCATATCCATTCATTGCAGGGGCAGAGCAATGCTCTGCCCCTGCAAATTATGCAACCGTGTCGCTAATATCAAACTTGATCTTGCCAATATCACTCGTCGTCGCAGCGACAGTAATTTTCTGTGTCCCAGCAATGAGCTTGTCGCCAGTAACTGTCACCTTCAGCGGTACACCCATCCGCACGGGGACAGAGTTGCTACGAGACAGTTCCGCGCCGTTGATGGACTTGTCACCCACCGTCATATTGATGACATCACCTTCATAATTTTTCTCACCTACGCTGATGGGACCAAATCCAATGAGCATGGTCGAGTCAATGATGTTTTTGAGCGAGAATTCAAATCCGCTATCAGTGTTCTTGAGCGAACCTTTGACATATAGTTTAGCAAGCAGGAAAGACGGAATCATGTTTTCTCCAATTTATGGAATGTAGGGGCAGGGTCATCCTGCCTCGATTATGTGAGCGGGGAAACCCGCCCCTACGGGTTACACTTTGAAATTCTTGAACTGCGGCAAATAATCTTTGTTCTGTGTGAACATCTCGTTGACCATATCCCTGGTCTCTTTCAGCGAGAGTACCGCCGCAGTCAATGGGTCGTGACAAATGGCGCGATAGATCATGGTTGGGTCACCGAGTTGACTTGCGGTAATCGCCATCTCCTCGATCTGCGAACTAACATTGGTCAGAATGGCGCATTCCGGGGGTAATGCACCAACATGGATTGGATGGAAACCAGCCTTATCCACCAACACAGGCACTTCCACGCACGCGCCTTGCGGCAGATTGGTGACAAGATGTGTATTCGGCACATTGCCATTGAACGTAAACGACTCACCGCCCTTTAGTGCATTGATGATGAACGCCGCATACTCATGTCCACGTTCGATATCAATCGGTGTCTCAGCGGCGAACCATTCCTTTGCCTGAGCTTTCCATGTGGCTTCATTAGTCTGATATTCTTTCAAGATGTAGGCATATTCGCCGGGGTTCCAACCCGAGCCATGAATGCAATACTTCTCGATCAGGTCGGGGCGCTTACGGAACCACCAGTTGTATTCCGAGTTGTGCCCGCTTGACTCGGTCACATATTTGCCAAGCGCCAGGAACATCTCATTGCGCACGATCTCCATGTTGTAGATTTCTTCGCTCTCCGTGATCGCCTGATAGATCTGCGGATACGCGTCCACACCATTGACTTTGAAATCGAGATACCACGCCTGATGATTGATGCCCGCACAGGTGTAAGTGATCTCGTCCAGCCCTGCGCCGATCCACCAGCCAAGCATCTGCGCCGTCCCCTGCACAGAGTGACACAGCCCCGTGGTTGGGATAAAACTCTGGCGCTGGATCGCACCGCACAACATCGCCATCGGGTTGGTGTAATTTAACAGCACCGCGTTCGGACAAACTTTTTCCATATCGCGGACGATATCCATCATCGGGTTAATGGTACGCAGGAAACGGAAGATACCGCTCGGTCCGCGTGTATCGCCTACATTAGTATCCACGCCATATTTCTTGGGGATTTCGATATCGTGCCGCCACACATCCGTAGCTCCCGCCAGGATGGTGATCAGCACCACGTCAGCATCACGCAGCGCTTCGACTCTATCCAGTGTGGCTGTTACCGTTGCTGGATATTTTCCCAAGCTGATGATTTTCTCCACCGAACGTTTGGAGAAATCCAAGCGTTCAGGGTTGATGTCCATCAACGCGATTTCTGCATCTGCCAGTAATGGGAAGGTCAGAATATCGCGGACGAGTTCGCGGGTGAAACCGAGACTACCCGCTCCAATAAATGCAATTTTGGTCATAGTGTTCCTCCTAAAAAAATAGGTGACAGTCACCTTCATTCAATAGTCATTGTCTGTCACGGCGCAAACGATGAACGGGTTCCAGGCTCTCAATGAGCTGATACGAATCAAGGAAGGGCGTGTTGTTGGTCTGCATCGCCATCACTTCAAGCAGACCTGCTTTGTCGGCAGCGACTAGGCAGATATCGCGACTGGAGGCGGTCTTGAGCCAAGCATCCAATCCGCATGTTGTTTCCACCGTCCAACGAAAGCGACTTTCGGGAGGGTTATCGGCGTAGCGATCTATCAGGCGCAGGGCGTCGTCAATGAAGCGGTATTGCATCTCCCAAAAAATGGGCTGGTCGGTGGTGAAGCCCACATCTGTGTGGGTATGATGGATAATGTAAGATGGTGTTGAGGGGCATATGTCAGTCCCTTAAAAGAAAAAACCGACGATCGACTGTTGAAATATAGTCATCATCAGCGCTTGAATAAAGTGCATGGGCGGAGTATAGAATATCATCTTGACGTTGTCAAGATTGAGCCACAATAATTTGGCGCATATGGAACGAACAGTATTTAAAAGTAGTTGGATGGGTTATGCTAGGATGGAACTTACCCTAGCATGATCTTTGGACGGTATTGCAACGCCTCCGCCAAATGCGAGGATTGGATCTCTTCGCCCCCCGCTAGATCTGCGATGGTGCGCGCCAGTTTCACGCTTCGCGTGCGATGATAAGCCCGCGCCGATAAATTGAGTTGTGTCATCGTCGCGCGCATTAAACACTGACCTTCATCCTACAACATGCAAAATCGCCGGATCTCCCCGACACGCATATCGGCGTTACAGATGATGTCAGATGATCCATTCATTGAAAAACGCTTTTGTTGAATATCGCGCGCAGCTTGGACTCTGGCACGAATCGCTTCGCTGGTCTCACCTACTCGATCCCCACTTAACTTTTCATAATCCACTCTTGGCACTTCGATGTGAATATCAATTCTATCAAGCAAGGGACCAGAGATCCGCTTTTGATATTTCGTCACCAATGCCGACGCACAAGTGCAGGGCTTGAGTGAGTCACCATAGAATCCACAAGGGCAGGGGTACACACAATCGAATATTTTTCATGCTCTATGATCAATGAAAGAGCAAAAATGAAGGCTTTTCTCAAGATTTGTGGCACAACGAATATTGGCTACAATATAACAGGGGTTACAAATTGAATTTCCCGCTGTTTTTTTGTTCATATCCTAGTCATGGACGGTCAAAAAAACCATTACTTTTCGCCTCAATTTTGACCCCGAAATCATCGAAGGTGTGCGTTATGGAAACCAAAAACTATATAGCTTGGACAAACTATCTGGCAGATAAAATTCTTTTTGCTGACTTGATTGCAATAATCCCGATAAGATCGCGCGGTATGTGCATAGAGACGGCAGATGTCACCTTGATTGGTGCATTCTGAAATAAGAATAAGGAAAAAAATACTATAAAAATCATGCATTTTTCCTGAGCAACTTATGATATACATTATTCATTCAATATTCAACAGATGAAACTCGTCGAAACAACAACGAGTACAGCACAGATAGAAAGAAGTTACCTATGGATTCACTTGTTACCCCTGGTTTTGACCCGGCGCATGATGTTCTGCATTATGAACGCCAACCCTTGGATTCTATTTTTGCCCCCAAAAGTGTTGCTGTGATTGGCGCAACAGAAACGGTTGGCAGTGTCGGACGCACGATCGTTTGGAATTTGATCAGTAGTTCATTTGGCGGGACCATCTATCCCGTCAACCCGAAGCGTCCCAGCGTGCTCGGCATCAAGGCCTATCCAAACCTGTCCTCCATTCCTGAACTCGTTGAGTTAATTGTGGTTGTGACTCCCGCTCCGACCGTCCCAGCTATTATTAAAGAAGCCGTGGATATTGGCGTGAAAAGCGCAATTATCATTTCGGCAGGTTTCAAAGAGACTGGTCCTGAAGGCGTGGAATTGGAACGCCAGATTATGGAACACGCCCGCCGCGGCAATAAGCGTATCATTGGACCTAACTGCCTGGGAGTGATGAGCCCGACCACTGGCTTGAACGCAACTTTTGCCAGCACGATTGCGCGACGTGGCAGTGTGGGTTTCATTAGCCAAAGCGGAGCTTTATGCACGGCCATTCTTGATTGGAGTCTGCGTGAGAATGTTGGCTTTAGTTCCTTCATTTCCATCGGCTCCATGCTGGATGTAGATTGGAGCGATCTCATTTACTATCTCGGCGATGATCCGCATACCAAGAGTATCGTCATCTACATGGAGACCATCGGCAATGCCCGCGCATTCCTCTCTGCTGCTCGTGAAGTGGCAATGACCAAACCGATCATTATCATCAAGCCGGGTCGTACAGATGGAGCCGCCAAGGCGGCTGCATCCCATACTGGTTCATTGACTGGCAGTGATGAAGTGCTCGAAGTAGCCTTCCGCCGCAGTGGTGTCTTGCGTGTGAACAGCATTGCTGAATTATTCTATATGGCCGAAGTGCTTGGAAAACAACCTCGTCCAAAAGGCCGCCGCTTGACCATTCTTACCAACGCCGGCGGGCCAGGCGTGCTTGCCACAGATGCATTGATCACCAGTGGTGGTGAACTTGCAAAAATTTCTCCTGAGACAATGGAGGAATTCAATAAACTCCTCCCGGCTGCATGGAGTCACAACAACCCGGTTGATATCCTGGGCGATGCCAGCCCTGAACGCTATGGCAAAGCGCTTGAGATTGCTGCAAAGGATCCAAACACTGACGGCATCCTCGTGATCCTCACCCCACAGGCGATGACTGATCCTACCAAAACTGCCGAAGAGTTGAAACCATATGCTCAGTCACTTGGTAAACCTATCATCGCCACTTGGATGGGCGGTAATGAAGTCGCACCCGGTGAAGCCATCCTCAACAAAGCTAGCATTCCAGCTTTCCCGTATCCAGATACAGCTGCACGCGTGTTTGACTACATGGCTCATTACTCCGAGAACCTGCGCAGTTTGTACGAAACGCCCATGTCTGTCAACGACGAAGAAAACGACCAAGTCGATCGTGAACACGCGGCGCAGATCATCAAGGATGTACGCGAGTCGGGCCGCACCATTCTGACGGAATACGAATCAAAACAACTTTTGGCCTGCTACGGCATCCCGACAGTGGATACTCGCATTGCAAAGAGCAAAGCAGAAGCTGTGCAAGTTGCAAATGCTATCGGATATCCAGTTGTTCTCAAGATTCACTCAGAAACGATCACGCACAAGACCGATGTAGGGGGCGTACAATTAAATTTAGCCGATGCTGCGACTGTGAAGAACGCATACGAAAGCATCGAACAATCTGTCACAGAAAAAGTTGGCGTAGAGCACTTCCTCGGTGTAACCGTCCAGCCGATGGCGAAAATAGAGGGCTATGAATTAATCCTCGGCAGCAGTATCGATCCACAATTTGGACCTGTGCTTTTATTCGGACTCGGTGGTCAGCTCGTAGAAGTCTTCAAGGACCGTGCTCTTGGACTGCCACCGCTCACGACCACATTGGCTCGACGTATGATGGAACAGACTCGCATTTACACCGCATTGAAAGGTGTACGCGGCCGCGACCCAGTCGATCTCATCGCGCTTGAACGCCTGCTTGTCCGTTTTTCACAATTAGTTACTGAACAACGCTGGATCAAGGAATTGGATATTAATCCACTAATGGCTTCTCCGGAGAAATTAATTGCCCTGGATGCGCGTGTGCTGCTTTATGATAAAGACACTACGGAGGACCAACTTCCCAAACTTGCGATCCGCGCCTATCCCACACGGTATGTTGAAACATGGGTCGCAAAAAACAAGGCAAAAATTACCATCCGACCGATTCTGCCCGAAGATGAGGAGCTGTTGGTGAAGTTCCATACTACTCTCTCAGATAGTAGCGTTTTTCTGCGTTATCTTCAGCCGATGATGTTCCAGGAACGAGTCGCACATGAGCGCCTCGCACGCATTAGCCACGGCGATTACAACCGTGAGATCACTCTGGTAGCTGAAAGTAATAATGATGGTGAAGAGCGCAACATCTTGGGAGTGGTTCGTTTGAGCAAGTTGCATGCCGCGAATGAAGCGCGCATGAGCATTCTCGTTGGCGATTCATATCAAGGCATCGGACTCGGCGGCGAGTTAGTCCGCCGCGCAATTGATGTTGCCAAACGCGAAAAGATTGAACGCATCAGCGCCACACTAACCACTGACAATCAGATCATGCAGCATATTTTTAAGAAGGCGGGATTTGATATTGAATCATCTAGCCCTGAAAAACTATTGTCAGCCAGCTTAAAATTGTAAAACGCTACAGCCGGCAATAGCAAATAAGAGAAATGATTCACTGGAAAGGTTTTTATGCTGAGTCAAAACGATCCTCATCATAAAGCTCAGATTGTCTACTTCTCCCACGGTGGTGGTCCCTTGCCCATTCTCGGGGATATCAGCCATAAAGCGATGGTGGATTTCATGCGACAGCTTCCCGCTCGACTTAGGAAGCCAGATGCCATTCTCGTCATCGCGCCCATTAGGAGGAAAGCACGGCAACACTATTAGGCGCACAAGCTCCTTCAATAACTGGGAGGCAAAATTCGAGGAATACCTGGCGGATTTACTTAAAGTTCTCGATCAAGATGCAGGCTTAGAGAACCTTAGACCTGCGCATATTCCAGACGGGGCGGAATTTATATCCTTATACGATCACTCCCCAATATAGCCTTCATTGTAAGGGTGAAGATTTAGACTACCAACTTATTTTTATCAACCCATCATCAACTTCGGACGACTGCGAAGCGTGCAACGCCTCCGCCAGATGCGTGGACTGGATCTCTTCACTCCCCGCTAGATCTGCAATGGTACGTGCGAGTTTCAAGATACGATGATACGCTCGTGCTGACAAATTGAGTTGCGTCATCGCCGCCCGCATCAAACTCTGACCTTCGTCCTGCAATTTGCAAAACTGCCGGATCTCCCCGACACGCATGTCGGCGTTGCAGATGATGTCAGATGAGCCGTTGTTCGAAAATCGCTTTTGTTGAATATCACGCGCAGCTTGGACTCGTGTGCGAATCGCTTCGCTGGTTTCGCCCACCCGATCACCACTCAATTTTTCGTAATCCACTCTGGGGACTTCGATGTGAATATCAATGGAATCCAGTAATGGACCTGAGATTCGTTTTGATATTTGGTAACGACAGCTGGCGCACACCCACAGGCTTTTTGTAGGTCATCGGGCCATCCACATGGGCGTGGATACACACAACCGAACTTATTTTTCATGCACAGTCGGTGGTGGCAAATTGGTAATGTTTAAGGTATTTCGCCTGATTCATTGTACCAAGTATCAAATCCAGGCTTAACCGCTCTGCCAAATAATCCAAGTAACAAGCCAGTAATTTGGGGTATCTAATCCGAATTCTGCACCATTCCTGACCATTTGAATCTCCCCCAAGTGGCGGAGACAAAGGCTCCCCGGCTGATGGATGTGGCCGGGAAGCCTTTGTCATAAAATTAAGTGCTCGTATTATTTATGTGCTCGAGGCGCCTTATTAATACTTTGCGGATTTTTTACCAGACTTTATCTGAAAGAAGGTGACAGTCACTTTATTTGGCAAGTTCCTTCAGGTAAAAAGACGCTCAAAGCGACTGTCACCTGTTATTACAAATAAGGAAACTCTAATCACATGAATACAAAGATCAGACCGGCTATTGATGGCAAAGTAGCGATCGTCACCGGAGCATCGTCAGGCATCGGAGAAGTTACAGCGCTCGAATTTGCCTCTGCCGGAGCGAAAGTAGTCCTAGCAGCCAGGCGGATTGAGCGATTGCAGAAACTCGCAGAAACCATCCGCGCCGCTGGGGGAATCGCATTACCTGTACAAACAGACCTGACGATCATTTCTCAAATTAGGAATCTGGTTAAAACCACGCTGGCTGCATTCGGGCGCATTGATGTTTTGGCTAATATCGCCGGGACAGGTTACTATGATTGGTTTGAAGAGTTGTCCTCGGCCAATCTGCGCGAACACTACGAAGTAAACGTGATCGGCCTGGCTGAACTAACACGCGAAGTCGTACCGGTGATGAAGGCCCAGCGTTCTGGCTTTATTCTGAATATGTGCTCCTACTCGAGCGTGATCTCAGCCCCACCGCTGACTGTTTACGCGAGCACCAAATATGCGGTTGAGGGCCTGACCGACGGGCTGCGGCGTGAGCTGATCCCGTGGGGAATAAAAGTGATGCGCATCCACCCGAGCGGGGTAACCGGAACTGAATTCAAGGAGAAGTCCTCACGCGAAGGCGGAATCCAGTTCAAGTCGATCTCACTTGGCCAGGTGAGTCGGGAAAGGGTGGCACGGACTCTAGTGCGGTTGGTTGAGCGGCCCCGCCGTGAGGTTTACCTTGGCCGTCTCTATGATGTGCCGGCAATCCTGAACAAACTGTTCCCATGGACGATAGACTTGGCAAGCTCGATCTGGGTTCGGCTCAAGCAGGCGGAGGAGTTGAAGAAAGGTCAGAAGGAAGAGTCGCCTCCATGATAAGGGCATTCAGTACAGGCTGAAGCGCAAGCCGTTGAACTTCAGAGTAAAAGCGCCTCTTCAATCAACGTTAGCAACAGGACAAAACATCCATGATCAATAATGAATATGACTTGATCGTGATCGGCGCAGGCGGCGCGGGCAGTACCGCCGCTGGTAATGCGGCAGGTTTGGGCAAGCGTGTCGCGCTGATCGAACGCGATAAACTTGGCGGTACCTGTCTCAATTATGGCTGCGATCCAACGAAAACATTGTTGCATACCGCCTCGGTGCTTTACCATGCACGTCACGCCTCCGCACTGGGTTTGTGCATCCCACAAGCCGATTGGGTGGCGGTGCAGGCGCATGTGCGTCAGGTGCAGGAAACTATTCGCGGCGGTACGCCTGAACAGGCTCGCGCAGGTATAGCAGCGCAAGGCATTGACCTGTTCATGGGCGAAGCAATGTTCACATCAGCTCACGAGATCCGCGTGGACGGCGAGACTTTGCGCGGCACACGATTCGTCATCGCGACAGGCACAACTGCCTTGATTCCAGACATTGAGGGGCTGGCAGATGCTGACTACATCACCAATGTGGAAGCCGTATCGTTGCCCGAACTACCGAAACGATTGGTAGTAATCGGCGGCGGTCCCATCGGACTGGAGTTCGCGCAGATGTTCAATCGCTTTGGCGTGCAGGTGGTGGTGCTTGAGCGTGGCAGACAACCCCTTCCGCGCGAAGATTCCGAGCTGGCGATGGCCTTATGTTCGCAACTTTCTGCGGAAGGCATCCGACTAGAATTTGGTGCTGAGATGCGCTGCGGCGCCGTAGACAATAAGCGCGGAAAACATATCCATTTCCACGGTGAAGAGGGCAGGGAAGAAGACTTGGTGGCCGATCAGTTATTGGTGGCAGTGGGACGGCAACCCGCATTGGATGCGCTCAATCTTGAAGCAGCTGGCGTTCAATATACCGAAGAAGGTATTACAACAGACGCGACCCTGCGCACGAATGTGCCACATATTTGGGCGGCCGGTGACATTACCAGCAAATATCAATTCACACACGTAGCGTCCGATCAAGGCGAACTGGTCGCACATAATGTGTTTGCCCGGAAGCCAAAAGCATTTGATGATCGCTTTATTCCCTGGGTGACATTCACTGATCCAGAACTTGCGCGGGTGGGTTTGTCAGAGGCAGACTTGCAGGAGGCCAAGATCGAGTATCGCGTGGGCCGTGCCCACTTCAACAAACTCGATCGCGCGATAGCCAACGATCAGACTTTCGGCAGCGTAAAACTCCTGGCGGATGCAGATGGAAAAATACTTGGCGGACATATTCTTGGCGTGAACGCGGACGAACTGATCGCGCCCATAGTTTACGCGATGCGCTTCGGCTTGACAGTTAAGAGGATGGCAGGAGCGATGCTGCCCTATCCGACAATGGCGGAAGCGGTGCGCTGGGCGGCCGCTCAATTTTAACCTTGTTCGAAATGGCGTATTGAAAGGATCCTGTTCAGGAAAAACATGAAGGAGAACCAATGAGCCACAGGAAACCAATTGTCGATGCCGAACTGGAAAAGCTTCAGCACGAATCATTCAACTACTTTCTGCATGAAACAAAGCCAGTTAATGGGTGATCGATAAGACCGCAGCAGATTGGCCGCCAATATTGCCGCCACAGGCCTCGCGCTGGCATCTTACCCGGTGACTGTCGAGCGTGGATTTATTCCTCGTGCCGTGGCAGTGGAACGAACGCTGACAACCTTGCTTTTTTTGGAACAGCCCACAAGGTCCTGAACCCGATGCTACGGGCTACCATGGCTTTTACTACCATTTCCTCGATATGCAGACCGGTCGCCACCTACCTATTGAACTAATCATAATCACAAAAGGAGAACAACATGCAAATCCAAATTAATACCGACCATAACATCAAAGGACATGAGGCGTTGATCGCTCAGGTCACTGACGCAGTAGAGAATGCTCTGAGCCGATTCAGTGAACATATCACACATGCGGAAGTCCACCTAAGCGACGAGAACAGCGATAAGAAAGGCGGCCATGATGATATACGCTGCATGGTGGAGGCCCGGCTCGAAGGCCGCCCTGCCATCGCAGTCACTCACCAGGCAACAACTCTGGATGAAGCTGTTGACGGTGCTGTAGAAAAGTTGGCTAATTTGATCGAGAGCACTCTTGGGCGGTTACATGATCAAGAACTTCGCCGAACCGATCCGCGTATACCTGAACCAAAACTCACAAAGTCGTTATGAAAGACCTTTCGAAGGAGCACAAGGGTGAGTAAAGATATTTCAGACCTACATCGGATTCGGCAGCCCGGTGATAGCAGCAGATCAGTTTGGTATATCTACTCCCCTAAGCGTGGTAATGAATGGGTATGGATTTGATATCGAGCATGTTATTCGGCAGATTCTCACGCTTATCAATCAACAGAAGAATGCGTAATGATTCCAAAAATAAGGAGTAAATTAAATGAACAAGAATCCTTTATTAGATTCGGAAGCACTTGGACAGAGTTTCTGGCTGGATGATCCTCGACGCAATGCCCTCGATAATGGCGAACTCCAAAACTTATTGACCATGAATGACTTAACGAGAACATCCTTGCCATTAAGACAGCAGATAAGATGACTGATCGCAGCGAAAGTTCGGTAACATTTTTTTTGACATGATAGATACGAATAGCGAGTTGAAGGGATTCTCGTCCCAAGTAAATATGAAGGATAAATCATGAGCCACAGGAAACCAATTGTCGACGCCGAATTGGAAAAGCTTCAGCACGAATCATTCAACTACTTTCTGCATGAAACAAATCCAGTCAACGGGTTGGTGATCGACAAGACCGCAGCAGATTGGCCCGCCAGTATTACCGCCACAGGCCTCGCGCTGGCATCTTACCCAGTGGCTGTCGAGCGTGTATTTATTCCTCGTGCCGTGGCAGTGGAACGAACGCTGACAACCTTGCGTTTTTTTTGGAACAGCCCACAAGGTCCCGAACCCGATGCCACGGGCTATCACGGCTTTTACTACCATTTCCTCGATATGCAGACCGGTCGCCGAGCCTGGCAAAGCGAACTATCAACAGTAGACAGCGGTTTTCTGCTGGCGGGTGCGTTGACAGCCGGAATTTATTTTGACGCAGATACATCCGACGAGCTTGAAATCCGCACACTCGCCGATAAACTCTATCGCCGCGCCGATTGGCAATGGGCACAAAACGGTGGCGAAACGGTTACCCACGGTTGGAAACCCGAAAGCGGATTTCTCAAGTACCGTTGGGAAGGCTACGATGAAGCGATGCTGCTCTATATCCTTGGCATGGGCTCGCCAACTCATCCATTGCCAGAGAGCAGCTACGCAGGATGGGCTTCCACATACCGTTGGGAACACTGTTACGGATATGATTTTCTTTTCGCCGGACCATTATTCACCCACCAGCTCTCGCATATCTGGATTGATTTTCGTGGTATTCAGGATGCTTTCATGCGTGAAAAAGGCATTGATTATTTCGAGAACAGCCGCCGCGCAACCTATGTCCAGCAACAGTATGCAATTGACAATCCACTTAAGTTCGCGGGCTATGGTCAATGTTGCTGGGGAATTACCGCGAGCGACGGTCCCGGCCCGGGCACGATAAAAGTGAATGGTATCGAGCGTCGATTCTACGATTACCTGGGGCGCGGTGCGCCGTACGGGCCCGACGATGGCACGCTTGCGCCATGGGCGGTGGTAGCTTCATTGCCGTTCGCACTCGAGATCGTGCTGCCCACACTGGACTATTGTATTAACGAGATTAAATTAACAGAATCCAACCCCTACGGTTTCAAAGCGACTTATAACCTCACCTACCCGGTCAAATCCAATAATCCTTGCGGCTGGGTATCACCGTGGCATTACGGGCTTAATCAAGGGCCGATTATTTTGATGATCGAAAACTATCGTACCGGCTTCTTGTGGCAATTGATGCGCGATTGCCCATTCATCGCTAGCGGTTTGCGCCAGGCGGGTTTTCGCGGTGGTTGGTTATGAACTATCGATTACGTCACCCGGCAGGCTCTCGCGCTGGTCAAATAACAGAAGAAGACTAATGGTTTTAGAAAGAGACTAACCATGTATATTGGATTTGCAACTGATCACGGCGGCTATATTTTGAAGGAACACATCTTGAAGGCGCTGCATAATTCCGGGCACGAGGTGCAGGATTTCGGCGCTTACGATTTAAATCCCGAGGATGATTACCCGGATTTTGTCATCCCGCTTGCTAGGGCAGTTGGACAGGGAGAAGTAGAGCGCGGCATAGCAGTTTGTGGTAGCGGTGTTGGAGCCAGTTTCACAGCCAACAAAATTCCTGGAGTACGGTCGGCACTGATCCATGAGAGTTTCTCAGCTCATCAAGGTGTCGAAGATGACGACATGAATCTCCTCTGCCTGGGTGGACGAGTGATTGGTTTCGCTCTGGCCCTGGAAATCGTTCAGATTTATTTGGCAGCTCACTATGAAAAGGCAGAGCGTTTTGAAAGACGTTTGGCAAAAGTGATTGCACTGGAACACAAGGAGTAAATAGAATGAACAAGAATCCTTTATTAGATTTGGAAGCATTTGGACAAAGTGTCTGGCTCGATTATCTCAGGCGCAATGCTCTCGATAATGGAAAACTCCAACAGCTGATCGACCAGGACGGGTTGAGCGGTCTGACCTCGAATCCATCCATTTTCGAGAAAGCCATCGCTGAGAGTAATGATTATGACAATGCGATTCGGACGCTGGCACTGGAGGGTAAGAACGTTGAAGAAATATATCAGGCGCTTACCGTGGAGGACATCCAACACGCCGCCGATCTTTTCCGCCCGGTTTTTGACCGGCTGGAAGGCGGTGATGGATTTGTAAGCCTGGAGGTTTCTCCACAACTCGCTCACGATACGGCTGGCACAATTAGGGAGGCACGTCAACTCTGGGCTGCGGTGAATCGCTTGAATCTTTTCATTAAAGTCCCTGCGACGCGGGAAGGGTTGCCAGCCATCCAGCAACTGATCGGGGAAGGGATCAATGTCAATATCACGCTGCTCTTCGGACTGCCTCGTTACCGCGAAGTGGCGGAAGCCTACCTGATCGGGTTGGAAACGCGGACAGCTCATGGCCAACCGCTGGCCCAAATTTCTTCCGTAGCCAGTTTTTTCTTGAGCCGGATTGATACGCTGATTGATCCATTACTGGAGAAATCACGGCAGGAAAATTGGGCGGGGCTGCATGGACAAGTGGCGATTGCCAGTGCAAAATTGGCGTACCAAATGTACCAGGAAATTTTCGGCGGAGAGCGATTTCGAAAGTTAGCGCAAATGGGTGCCCGTCCACAACGTCTGCTATGGGCGAGCACCGGAACCAAAAACCCGGCCTATAGTGATGTGAAATACATCGAAACGCTGATCGGTCGTGAGACGATCAACACGATGCCACCTGATACCCTGAACGCTTATCGGGATCATGGTGAACCTTCCTCACAGTTGGAAAAAGGCATACAAGAAGCTCATCAGGTATTGGATGGCTTGCGTCAGACTGGAATTGATCTGGATATATTGACACAACAACTGGAAGATGAGGGAGTATCGAAATTCAGCAAGGCTTTCGAACAATTGACGGCTGCCTTGCAAGTAAAACGAGCTGCTGCATCCCAGGAGATGGTGAATCCATGACTTCTTCCCTCCCCATCACAACTTTATTTCTGGATATAGGCGGCGTCCTGCTCACGAATGGCTGGGATCGCGGCATGAGGATTCTCGCCTCTGAGAAATTTGGTTTGGATTATGCGGAAATGGATGAGCGTCATCACCTGACTTTTGATACATACGAAGAGGGCAAGCTTCGTCTGGATGAATATTTACATCGGGTTGTATTTTATCAAGAGCGTTCATTCTCAGTCGAAGAGTTCAAGACATTCATGTATGCCCAATCCCAGCCCTTTCCTGAGATGATTGAGCTGATACGCAAGCTCAAAACTCAACACAGGCTTCAGGTCGCAGCCGTCAGCAATGAAGGACGGGAGCTCACTACATATCGCGTACAACAGTTCAAGCTGGGAACATTCATAGACTTCTTTATTTCATCCTGCTTTGTCCACCACCGCAAGCCGGACGCCGACCTTTACCATATTGCTTTGGATATAGCACAAGTGAGTACAGAACAAGTGGTTTACATTGATGACCGGGCAATGTTTGTCGAGGTGGCTCAAGGATTGGGCATTCAGGGCATTATTCATCGCAGTTACGAGACTACCCAAAAAGCTCTAGAGTCATTCGGGCTTTCGTTGTAGTGATAAGAGTCTGGTGTAGTTAATTTAAAAAGCACTGCAAAGTAAATAGCGACTTCAAAATGATAGACCCTGCAGTTAGTAAAAAGGAATCCGGAAGATGGCTAAACAAAAATACGAGATTGGGATGGTCGGTCTCGGAGTCATGGGACGCAATCTAGTCCTGAACATTGCAGATCATGGATTTTCTGTGAGTGGTTACGATATTGACCTCTCGAAAGTTCAGGAACTACAAATAGAAGCGGAAAGCCGAACCATACATGCAACAAAAAGTCTGAAAGAGTTTGTCAGTGTGCTTTCCACACCCCGCGTTATTATGATGCTGGTGCCGGCTGGTCGAGTAGTGGATAATGTGATCCGCGATTTGATGCCACTGCTTGAAAAAGACGATCTGATCATCGATGCCGGCAACTCGCATTTCAAAGATACCAATCTGCGTTCAAAGTCGTTGTCGGAAAAAGGTATTCTATATATGGGTGTCGGGATTTCTGGCGGAGAGGATGGTGCACGGCATGGTCCCAGCTTGATGCCGGGTGGCCCCCAGGAAGCTTATGAGCGTGTCAGACCCATCTTTGAGGCGGTTGCAGCACAAGTGGCAGGAGTCCCTTGCGTTGCCTACCTCGGATCGGGCTCGGCTGGTCATTACGTCAAAATGGTGCACAATGGTATCGAATACGGTTTGATGCAGTTGATCGCTGAATCCTATGATTTGATGAAGCGCGGCTTGGGATTGTCTAATGATGAGTTATCTGTTGTTTATGGTAACTGGAATGAAACAGAACTGAATGCTTACCTGATGGAAATAACAGCCCACATTTTTCGTGAGGTTGACGAACAAACCGGAAAACGGCTCCTCGATATGGTTTTGGATGAAGCCGGGCAGAAAGGTACGGGGATGTGGACCTCACAGGATGCAATGGATATGCAGATACCAACGCCGGTAATTGATGCGGCCGTGGTAGCACGCAATCTATCTGCCTTGAAAAGCGAACGAAATATAGCCAGCGGGAAGTTCAAAGTCCAGACTTCTTATTTTGAAGGTAATCAAAAAGCATTTCTGAGTCAACTCAAAGGTTCGATCCATGCCTCAATGATAATCACCTACGCCCAGGGAATGGCCCAACTAGGCATTGCATCCAAAGTTCATGGCTACAATATAAATTTGGAAGATGTTGCCCGCATTTGGCGCGGTGGATGTATTATTCGCGCCGCGTTACTTGAGGAGCTCCAGACAGCATTTCACACTCAACCTAACCTGTCAAACTTACTTAATGATGACCATTTGAGCCAGGTGGTTATTTCAAAGCAGGAAGATCTGCGTACTATGGTAAGCCTGGGCGTGCAGCTTGGTCTTCCTGTTCCCTGCCTGATGGCTTCTCTTGCTTATTTCGATAGCTACCGCAGTGACTGGCTGCCGGCGAACCTGATACAAGCTCAACGTGATGAGTTTGGTGCGCATACTTACGAGCGGGTGGATGCACGCGGCACCTTCCACACAAATTGGGAACAAGATTGATTAATTAAAGGAACGGCTCAAATGACACTTCCCTTAGAACCAACTATTCTCGTGATCTTTGGCAGTATGGGTGACTTGACATGGCGCAAACTGGCTCCGGCCCTCTACAATCTATTCCTTGATAAGCAATTACCCGAACATTTCGCTGTGATCGGGTTGGATATGAAGAATCAAAGCGTGGATGATTTTCGTCTGCGGCTCCGAGATGGAGCTAATAGCTTCTGCGAATGTGGAGAAGTGAACGGGAAAACGTGGAACACTTTTTCTTCGAACCTGTCCTATCTTTCAGGCGATTTTGCCAACCCGGCAATCTACACAGCGTTAAATAGTCAGCTCAAGGACCATGAGAAGATATGGGGAATTCCAGCAAATCACATTTTTTATCTGGCAACGCCACCAGGCATCATGGAAACTATTGTGCAGGGACTGGATGCAGTTGAACTGGCTCACGATAAGCGCCGCGCCCGAATTGTCGTGGAAAAACCTTTTGGTCATGACCTGACTTCGGCGGTTGCTCTCAATGCTTTGCTCACAACCGTTTTTGACGAAAAACAGGTTTACCGCATAGACCATTATCTGGGCAAGGAAACCGTTCAGAACATTCTCGCCTTTCGCTTTGCCAACGCGCTGTTTGAACCGATCTGGAACCGTCGCTATATTGACCATGTGCAGATTACCGTGGCAGAGCAAGTGGGCGTGGAGCATAGAGGCGCGTATTACGAACACGCGGGTGCCTTGCGCGATATGATCCAAAATCACCTGATGCAAGTCCTGACCCTGATCGCCATGGAGCCGATGGTCTCCTTTGACGCCAATGAGATCCGCAATAAGAAAGTGGACGTGTTGCGGGCCATCCGTCCGATCTCCAAAGAACAGGTGCAGGAAGTCGCCGTGCGCGGCCAATATGGAACAGGTTCAATGGAAAACAAAAAAGTACCGGCTTATAGGTCTGAACCCAATGTGATAAAAGATTCAGCTGCCGAAACATTCGCGGCGATTAAATTATTTGTGGACAATTGGCGTTGGCAGGATGTCCCTTTCTACCTGCGCACCGGTAAGCGGCTAAAAATAAAGGCTTCCCAAGTGGCGATCCAGTTTCGGCCTGTACCGCATCAATCCTTTCCGAAAGCGGCTGCTCTCGCCTGGGAACCTAATCGCCTCATCATTCACATTCAGCCCAGGGAGGAAATTCTGTTGGGCTTTCAAGCCAAGATGCCAGGGTCGGACCTGCACTTAACTCCGGTGGACATGCACTTTTGTTATCAGGAAGCGTTTAAATCAAAGTCACCGGAGGCTTATGAAACTTTGCTGGCTGACGTCATCGCCGGTGATGCAACACTCTTCATGCGTGCTGATCAGGTGGAAGCCTCCTGGTCAGTCCTGATGCCTATTCTGAACGTATGGGAAAAGTCCAAACCAGCAGGCTTTCCCAACTATAAATCCGGTACATGGGGACCGAAGGCTGCCGAGGCACTCATCGCACAAGACGGCCGGAGCTGGCTTGTGCCCACGCTCAGGGATGTTCACATTGAGGATAATTCTCAGAACGATGACACTCCAGTCTAGATCTAAGCAAGGCATGGAAGTTAGATGATCTGCGAGTTGGGAATTGTGTATGTCAAGGTAAGCAGTCATTCAAAAGGTGAATAAAGTGAGTGAAGAGGAACATATTCTCAATAATATTATTAGGAGGCACAGTACAACCATGAATATTCACGACGATCCCGATGATATCGAATATCTTGCAACCATGGAATTGCGGATGCGCAAGATATCGGACGAACAATTTCACAAGTTCGAAGGTTATGCTGCAGAGATATTTTCCACGTTCGGACTTGATCTGAACACGGCGGCAACGAAAGATACGCCCCGTCGTTTTATCAAGGCACTCTTTGATTCAACGGAAGGCTATGATGGCGATCCCAAGCTTCTGCGGGTCTTTGACACCGAATGTCACGGTGAACCCGATTGCCGATTAAGCCAGGTGATCGAGGGACCCATCCCCTTCTTTGCTCTATGTGAACACCATGCACTCCCGTTCTACGGAAAGGCTTATGTTGGTTACATTGCTCACGAGAACATCATCGGCATTTCGAAACTGACGCGCCTGGTTCGGATCTTCTCCAAGCGTTTTGCCGTGCAGGAAAGGATTGGCCAACAAATCGCAGATGCCCTAGAAACCATGCTTCACCCGCACGGTGTGGCTGTATATCTTGAAGCTCACCATCTTTGTATGGAGATGCGTGGCGTGCGGGAAACTGCCCCAATGACACGTACCACAGTCTGGCGCGGCTATTATGCGGAAGATGCGACTCTACGATCCGAATTCTTTACGGCCTGTGGATTGCAAAGAAATGAACGGTGAGTAAATAGATCACAGAAAGATACACCCTCTGAATTACGGAAATGGGTTGAATATTATTGATCGTAATGTTCCATCACATCATGATCTTTGGACGGTACTGCAAAGCCTCTGCCAAATGCGCGGATTGGATCTCTTCACTCCCTGCAAGATCAGCAATTGTGCGCGCGAGTTTCAGGATGCGATGATAGGCTCGCGCTGACAAGTTAAGCTGCGTCATCGCTGCCCGCATCAAGCTCTGACCTTCATCCTGCAACTTGCAGAACTGCCTGATCTCCCCGACACGCATATCGGCGTTGCAGATAATGTCAGATGATCCGTTCGTTGAAAAACGTTTTTGTTGAATATTGCGCGCAGCTTGGACTCTGGCACGAATCGCTTCGCTGGTCTCACCTACTCTATCACCGCTCAACTTTTCGTAATCAACTCTTGGAACTTCGATGTGAATATCAATTCTATCGAGCAAGGGGCCAGAGATCCGCTTTTGATATTTTGTGACCATTGCCGGCGCACAAGTGCAGGGCTTGAGTGAGTCACCATAGAATCCACAAGGACAGGGATTCATGGCAGCGATCAATTGAAAGTTTGCTGAAAAAGTAAGTGAGCCTTTGGCGCGGCTGATGGTGACAGTTTTATCTTCCATCGGCTGGCGCATCACTTCGAGGACACGCGCGCCGAATTCGGGAAATTCATCCAAAAACAAAACACCCCTATGTGCCAGCGATATTTCACCCGGCTTGGGAATGTTTCCGCCGCCCACGAGACCTGCATGTGAAATGGTGTGATGCGGCGCACGGAAAGGACGATGTCGAATCAGCGGTGTGCCAGCGGGCAGTTGATCGGCAACGGAGTAGATGCGAGTGACATCCAGTGATTCTTCAATGCTCATCTCAGGCAGGATGCCGGGCATGGCACGCGCAAGCAAAGTTTTACCGGCGCCTGGGCTGCCCACCATCAACACGTTATGCCCAAAAAACCGTTGCATTTCACTTCGAATTTGGCTCAGAAATCATCGAAAATGCTCGTTACGAGATGACAACACTCTATAGCATGGAGCACCTAAAAATCGCAAATGCAGCACGCAGCAACCTAGAAGATAACTGAATATTTCCAATGGGAGAGAAAAAATACCTTACGAAGGTTGTTACACAGTTCGTCCAGTTTCTGTCTGACAACCGAGCTGCTACTGTCCTAGACGAACAAGTAAGCATAGCGGAAGACGAGGATATGGAACTAACCGTATAGGCTGTGTTCGAGCGGATGGTAGTTTGTCTGGCGGGATCTCCAGTCACAACAATTTAACATCATATATGAACCACAGGGCTACCAGAATCATTTGGTAGCCCTGTGCCATGCAATATTATCGGTATTGTAAGAGTCCCCGCCATGAATCCTTGGGGGCAGGGATACAGACATTCGGACATATTTTTCATGCTCTCTGAAGAAGAAAAGAGTGATTTTGAAGGAATTTCTAAATAAAATCGGTTCTCGCCGAGCCTTGATCACTGCCAATTAAAATCACTAACTCCAAATAAAACAGTGTTTCCTACGCCGTATCATTAATCCCCGGATGGAACGAAAAAACAGTCCTGCAGGATATTTGCAGGACTGTTTTTGTAATCTATGAACTACCTTCTCAGCATTTCATAGTGCGACCTTTTCTCAAGATTCCCTGCCCAGTTTCAGCAGCCTGGGGGCGACAAGGATATTCCAGATCAACAGGGCCAAGACAGAGAATAGCGAAAGGTAAAGACCGATTGTTGGGACAAAAATCCCGAAGTCCAGAACGCTGGATGTGATGCGTGCGTAAGCAGTCGCTTTGCTGAACACGTTGCTTCTCAGCATGATCATTGAGAGGATCAGACCGTTGACCGAACCAAGGATATAACTCACTTGAAACGCGGTGCCGTGAAAGACGGCAACCAACGTCTCGCCTGCTGCCAGAAACATAAACTTCTGTGCTTCTGTTGTAGCTGCTGCATATTGCTGACTCATGGCTAGCATTTCAAAAGCGGGACGGGCTATGATGAAGCAAACCGCCCCTACCAGGGAAAGAGCCAGGTAAATGAATGCAAACGACTGATCCGTTTTCCGAAGCGCAGTATACAAAGCGACCGCCAACGGAACGGATAGGATGACATAGACCACCATCAACAATTCGAAAGCCAGCAATCCCATGAATTTATTTTGTTGGAACAACGCAAACCAGTCGCCGGCTGTTCCTTCAAGCGGAGGCGGTACAGACAGGAATACAATGAATTGTCCCAGGATGATCGCGACCATGAGCAGGGAGCAAATGCCGCCGATCACATGGAGGGGTTTCCAGTCTGATTCCATTTCCTGATTTGGATTGATCTTATTCTCTGATGTTTTCATTTCTTTTCATCCTTTATGCAGACAGAAGGGGTTTCAACTCCAGCGCCCACTTTTGGATGGCACTCCAATCGCGATGATCGCCTGCCTTCCAGACACCGAACAGCACGCTCAGGCGGAATTTCAGTCGGTCACCAAAGGATGGGATTTTGTTGATATCCAACGCGCCGGCAAAGAGACCTTCACTGATGGGACGAACCAACGTCCGAACTGGTGCCAGCCAAGTGGCAACATGACTACGATATTGATCGGCATTGCGCATGGTTAGGGTCATACACACCAGGAATGCGGCGAAGGGTTTCTGTGCCAGTTCCGCGCGATGAGTCTCCACAAATCGTATGGCCTCTGGAAGCCATGCCCCGGCATTGATGGCGCTGCCAGCCACCACCGCTTGATATGCAGAAAGATCTTTGACTTCCCGCATGGATAATACATCCACGGTCAGTCCATGTTCAGACAGAGTATTACCGATACGTTTGGCAACACCTTCCGTGGAACCGAAACGACTGGCATAGGTAACAAGGATCTTTTTATTCATGTTCTGTTCCTTTCATAATTAAACCTGTAGGGAGACGCGTTTTTTCGCACGGAAGTAGAAGACGATACATCCGGTAAGGATCACAAGATCGAAAATGGTCATGCACAGAAGACCAGGACCGGAATTTTCCAAGCCGAGTCCAACCAAGGGTGAGCCATCAAAAAATAATGGGAGATTGGAATGCATGAGAAAGTCCAGCAGCCAGTGACTAAAAACCACTGCCCCAAGCAGAATGCCGCTGCGACGATCCCTATAAAACAGAAAACCAATTGTCGCCACGGTCAGCGACCATATAACGGACATGAACAATCCATGTGACCAGGGATTCAAAGCAGGTGTCAAATATTTCACTCCCTGATTGAAATCCATCGTCATCACCGCTTTTGGTTCGAGCCCTGTGGATGAGAACAGGAAATAAAGAATCTCATTGGTTTCGCTGGCGACCAAAAAGACCCAGAGTGGTACTTTGGGTTCAATGGGCTTTGCTGCAAATCCCGCCGCAAGATGACCGATGCCTGACATATTTTGTGGCTCCTTCCACTACCGATTGAAGACAAGGAAAACATAAACCAGCGTATACAGAAAAGTATTCAGCAAAATTGCATAGAAGCCGAATTTCAACCTGCCTTCATCTGTCAGGAGTCGTTCCAATGTTTGACGAGGACGAAGCAATGAGCCGAGGGTATAGTCTTTGAAGGTCATGGTCTTGTGTGAATCTGTTGTATACATCGGCGTTCACTCAAGGGAAATTCCCAATTGAAACAGACGAATGGTGAGCATCACCATCCATGCCACGAGGAGGAGGCCACCGGGCATGGCAAATACCATCGCCATGTTCTTAACCGAAGGCGCGAAGGTGACCAAAACGATATAGATCATCATCAGCGCATTGCCGAGAATGCCGACATAGGCATTTGCCTTGCTGAAAACTTTTCCCTGCAACATGACAAAGGAAAAGGCCAGTGCAGAGAGGGTCGGCAGAATGAAACTAAAGAACACGCCCAAACCGCCATGTTCCCCACGGACAAGCATGGCTTCACCGGCAGCTGCGAGCAGGGTCTTTTGCGGTTCGACCGCGCTGGCATACTTCCTGCTCAATTCCAGCATGGGCAGGGCAGTGTTGTTGGCAACAAAGATCGTTGTTCCAATCAGAAAAACAATCAACGCAAGCAAGGCATATGGCTTATTCGTCTTCCGAAGAGCGGCATATAAAGCAAAATAGACTGGGATCGAAATCAATTGATTAACCGTGTTCAATAGGTCAAGGTTGTACAAACCCAGCCAGGTGTTTTGTTGAAATTGCGCGAACCGTTCTATAGCCGTTTGCGGGAGCGCGGACAGGTTGCCGCCCGTAGACGAGCCGATGACGATATCTGCTACGACCGCGATCAACGACCAGATAGCAGCAATGCCACCCAATATGTAGATGCTTTTCCACTGCACTTCATTGTGATTTGTCTCCACCATTTGCTTTCTCCTTTTACAAATGAATTTTCTTCAACCAAGCCTTCCTGCCAACATGCGAATGACAATCACAATCAGGATTGTCAGGGATGCGCTCAGATAGATCCAACGAATATACATTCGGCGGTTAACCAGCTTTGAGTCCAACAACTTAATGGTTGAAAATAGAATCACACTATCCATAAATAGAAACGGAATTGCATACAACCATTCCATCCAACCCAATAAAAAGGGCAGGAAGCTGATGATTATTACCAGAAAGAAAATAGAGGCGCTGATCCTGATCGCGTTCTCACGACCAAACAGCACCGGCAGGGAGCGTGAGCCGGCTTTCCGGTCTCCCTCGACATCCATTGCATCAGCGGCAATTTCTTCACCAGCGTTGATAAGCAGTGCGAAAATACCAAAAAACCAGACAGCCATTTCAAATGGTCTGTCTACAGCGATCCCGCCAAAGATGAAAGTCATCCCAACCGAGAAACTGACCATGAGGTTCCCCAACAAACCCGTCTTTTTGAATCGCCAGTTGTACAGAAATCCCACTGCCCATGCCAATATAACCACCAACAAAGCCTGGAAACTGAGCAGGAAACTGGTGATAAACCCAAGCATCGTCACCCCGCAGGAAAGGAGAACCACATCTCGTTTTGTAACCAGGCCTGCTGGAAGCGGTCTTTCAGGCGCATTGATTTTGTCGCTTTCGAGGTCGAAGTAATCATTGAGAATTAGAGAGGTTGCCGAGATCAGAAAGACACTCAGGAAGCCCAAGATCATTTCCCGAGCAGTCGGCACTTTACCCAATGCCAGGAGTTCTCCCAGAATGACGCAAACCCCGGCGGTGAAAGGCAGCTCGAATCGGAAGAGGCGAAACAACCCCAAGAGTCGAGTCTTTGGCATCCTATTGTCCATTCTGATTCTCTATGCCTTCAACTTCATATTTCCATAGAACAATCCACAGGCGATCAGACCAAACACGGTAAGCCCAACCCACAAGGGCACTTGTTCTGCCACGCCCGTCACGCCGGCATTCGCCGCCCAAAGCGAGCCGGTGGTCAAGACGATGGTGTACAAAGGTCCCTTGATCGTTAATATCCCTGCCAATACGTATCCCCAAGGCTTGCGTTTGATCAACCAGATTGCGCCCAGGAAAAGGAAAGGTACAAGCAGGGTCAGATCCAGCGCGAAGACGATATTGGTGGGATGCCCAGTGTTTGTCACGATCGCTGGAACGTCACCGGTGAAAATAAATCCGAGGGATTGCACAATATAGATCAGTGACAGCCCGACTGCCACAAACAACATATAGGCGGCGATCCACCCAACAGGCATCCGTTCCCGTGTCTGTCCCGTGATCCCATCCAGATCGAGATGGATTAAACCGAAGATCAATGCAAAGATCGAGAGTCCCAAGAGGGTTACATAAAGCAAAAAGAACCAGTTGAAGGCTGCACCAAAAAGATAGAAGGCATAGTTGTAGAGCATGTAATCCAGCGTGCCCATCCATACCAATTGTGCTTTGAGTGAGCCGCGCTTGGAGAAGATCATCACTAGAACCAGAATCGGTACAGCGAGGAAGAGCGTAATCAGGTCATTGCCCTTCCACGCGGACGTCACAAAGAGATTGTCGCGATACAAGCCATTGCGAAACAGCCCGCCTGCCGAGGCGATGGTAGCGAGTACGGCAATGATGATCGAAAGAATATATGGTGTTCGTGATTTCATGCTTGATCCTTGGTTTGGAGCGTTTTCAGAGCAAGCACGAATAGCCATTGCAGAAATGCTCCAATCGTAATACGCTCGAAAAGTCCCATATACGGACTTACTTGTGCGGCGGATGCGGCAGCCATGCCTCCTGATACAAATACGACTGCCAGGGAGATAAATGAAAACAACGCATAATTTTCCAATCCAGTTTGTTTTCTTAACCATAGTCCCGTAAAGAGAATCGCCAGCATTGTGCCAAGCGAGGTCAACCCCGCCAGCACCAGGTGCATGGTTCCCACGAATGAAACTGGCGTGCCGCGTGGATCCATTGGAAAGGAGAGCGGCATGAGCAGACCGAGGAAGGCGGTGACGATCAATGTCCAGGCGGCGAATCTGTTCATCTGACGGGATTTATGCGAAGTCCAGAAGAGGATGCGGAAACCGAAGAGTCCCACCAGCAAGTTGTAGATAATAAAAAGCGCATCCAATAACGCTTTGTTGGGTGCGCTGGTTTCGATCAATTCGCTGACTGCCTGTGCAATGTGGCTGTATCCAGGGCGGATTGCACCTCCCAATGCCACGGTCATGACATACAAAATGGGTGCAAGGGCGCCACAAACGGACAGAATCTTATTTTTCATTGTTTCTCCGAATTGGAGATGTATTGTAGGATGTCTGACAATATATGTAATGGAAGAATGTCATCAGACGAGACGCGAACCATCATTTCCCCAAAAACTATATATTCTTAAGTGCATTTATTGCATATGAAAGGGTATTCTCAATTAATCATCCAAATTAATAAGAGGCTTTTCTTTTCGGGCAAATAGGATGTTGACATCTTCAAGTCGAATTAATCTTCCGGTTTCCGGTAATTCCAGATAGGGTATTTCCTCTTTGTCTACCCAATTATTGATTTTCCTGGTTGTTTCCTTACAATATTCTGCTATTTGGGCAACTGTGAGATATTTGCCTACTGGTATCGAAACGGGAACAATTCTGGGCGGAGTGGTCTTTTCTACTGGTTCATCCTCCTCAGCTTTCATGAGGATCTCTAGGACTTGAGAGAGTCTTTTTCTTCTGTCTTCCTCCTCTGCTAAGGCAATTTGTTGCAGGCTGTCTTCATTTTCTAAAAGGAAATTATAGAATTCCCCAGCTTGCAACAGCGACAATGAAATCTGGTTGGCTAATATCCATTTCCCATCTGGTTTTTCATCAGATTCATCCTCCTTATCCTTTTTTCTTTTAAGTTGGATTGAAAATTCATAAGCTGGCGTGCCAATAATAATGCCTTCGGTTCTCCAAAGTTCTTCAGCCTTCATTTTCATAATGATTTTGATGGCATAAACTTCAAATAAGTGGGTGACACATTTGACGTTGGAATCCCAAACAATCAGCCCACGCATTTTCCAGTCCTGCACTTGCGCAGGGTCAGCCCAATCCGGGATGCTGGGGAATGATTGGGAATATTCGGATGAGTTAATATGCGCCCCCCAGTTTTCAAAGGTAATTTTGTCATCGGTTTGCGTCATGTTCGCCTCAACGTATATGGTTCTACCGAACCTTCTTAACCATAACGCGGTCCTTAAGCCCTTCTATATGAAGATAATAAGCTCCTCGTTCTGCTATGACCTGAGCATTAGGACGATACGCATAATGATAAAGGTATTTATATTCTGCCTGCTCCCAAATCTCACCATTGATAAACTTGTATACTCGACCGCCGTCAAAACCATGAAATGATCCTTCGATAACACTATCCACGATTATTTGCATTATAGACCTCAACTTCTGTTTCTTCTTTACAGGATTGGATTGCTATACCTTAATCATTCCTGGATTGAAAGCCTTCAGTTTGATCTGTATAGGAATTACTTTGTTCAATGTTGGTATTGACCTCAAATCGCCATCAATTAACTCGATGGCATCTCCACCATTTAGGATTCGAAGTGCCTCAGCAATAACAAATGTCGCAGCAATTGCTCCAACAAAAGGCGCCCCAACACTTCGCCCAGCTAATTCCGTAAGACCACATTGATCTACTAATCCCCTTCCATAAAGATCCTGATATGCAGGTTGTTGGATCAGTTTTTCAGCATCATCCTTGCCTGATTTTTGAGCCCAGTAACTTTCCGCAGATTTACTTGCTGGAAAAGTGTGCATCCGAAAACATAAATACTCTTCCACGCCTTTGCCTAAGCCGGCTTCGATGATCCTCTTGAAACCAGCTTTTTCCAAAGTCGCTCGTGCCTCGGCATTATCCACTCCACATAGCGCGAGATGTGGTTCATCGTCATTTGCGATTAAATCGTCAGCAAATTTCCTTTCGATAAGCGATGTTTGAAATCCATATTGTTCGCACCAATCGGACATTGTCATTGTCTTCTTCATGCCTACCATTGAAAGATCAGTCAAAAGGGATGTGCTGTCGTTAGCCTCCTCCAGAAGATCAGTATCTTGAAGAACAAATTTGACATTATCTTTCATTTTATAGTTTGCTTTATATGGGAGGAAACCAAGTGTCCATAGATAGGCTTGACCAAGATTTCCCAATCCGATTAGCCACAATTTTTGGGGTAAAAATGCAAGATTTGGTCCAAGGTCAGCATTTAACCAATCTGCATCCCGTGCAGGTTTCCATAAAGAGATACCGACTGATCGGTGTCCTACAGTTGAATTACCTCCACGGACAAATTGAAATGCTTCGCACACAGCAAGGGCACCAGCAAGTACACCTGCAGGTGTGAACATTTCTTTTCCTGAAAAATCAAATTGATCGTGAATGGGCAGGATGCCCCCCGACCAGCCACGAATGGCAGGCTTTACCCCGAAATCCCCTTCCCAACCTTCGGGTAATTTATCCGAGAAGGAAATCAGGGGAATTGAAGCATCCAATTTATCAACTACTTTTCCTTGCAAATCTTGGACTGCCTCAGCAACCGTTTGAAAACGTCGCCACGGTATTTTCAACGGAACATCCAAGTCTCCCAATATTAGAACGCCACCAAGAAAACACCGTCGGCCAGTATTGATAGCCGTTAGCAGTCCAGCCTGATAAGCCTGGGAATCAAGTACTTCCCTATTGACATGAATACCCAGACGATACCCTTTCAGTTTTTCTTCTGCTTCATCGATGGTGGTGGCTTCACCTGTATCCATCAAAAGTTTGGTGAGTCGGTGCAGCTTGCCACCCGTGATTTCATCTTGTGACATATTAACTCCAGATACCAATATAAAAGAATCTGGAGGCATCTTTTTTCAAATACGCCTGCCAGCGATGATTTCCGAGATATTCATAGACCCCGAGTTCCTCAGCTCCTACAATGCGGCGTGCCAAGTCCGGAACAATAATGGCTATATGACCAGGGACACCGATCATGGGATTGGCTCGATCCGTGAAACTTTGGAGTGGAATGCCGGGATGGGTGTGTACATCTGCGATCACCTTCATGTCCATGTCCCGGCAAATTTTCCATAGTTTTCCAAAGACCGAACCATCAAGGACGACTATACCTGTATCGAGGCAGTGTGGGTCGAGATCATCGTAATAGATAAATTTGGCAATTCTGCGTTTGCTTCCATCCTGATGCCCAAGCAAAAACGCTCCACTTTCATGGCGATTTTTGCCCCGCCTTCTTAATGCGGTCAATCCCTGGCGCCATAGCCTTGAAGAACAACTGATTTGATGCTTAGGCGCCACGAGGCCCTGTATAGTCGCTCGAATTGAGTAATCCATAAACCACATCCAGATAAAGGGTAATATCGCTGTCGGTTTTCCAGATCCAATTGGGATACTGGGTGTGCCATTTGTCATGCCCTGTAATTGCATTCTTGTCGCAGGGCAGGTACAAGCATTGTGCATTGTTCCAACCTGGGTTAAACACCTTTGGAACCCGGTCTTTTCCACCGGGCCATTTCTTTGTATCCAAAGGCTCTTTCTTTTCCAAGTCCCAGGGACGGGCGGTCACACCTGCTACAGGATAGTTTGCACATTCAAATTGGAAACAATAGCAGGGTGGCCATTCCTCATGTGAAGTGGCTGTGACGTGTATATATATATATGACCATGCGATGTCGCTCAACTGCCATTTGCCCAGATCCACTCCGCTTTGGAACGGACCACCCTCAATATGTTCGCGGAATATTTGCTCGTCCAGTGTCATGCAAGCAAATTCCTTTAGCCTTCCACACGTTGCTCAGGGACTAAATCAAAGCATGCAGTGCATTGACCTGGTTCAGCAAAGAACCCAACTTGAGTGTCTTCCTTGGGGCGGTTTGTCGTTCCGCATACCTGCAAAACATATTCGGAAACGTCAACCTCTTTCAGATTGAACTTCTTGGCAGCCCATTCTTTGACATCACCAACTGTCGAAGATGGAGAAAAAGGATGTTGATGGGATTCATTGTTGAAATTGACGGTCACATGAATCTGCCGACAGGTATGCACATGGACCCTGCTGCGGGATTTGATGCCGGCTTCCGCCAATGAAGAACCAGATTTCAAAGGCTCTTCTGCGTTTTCAAGCCAGACATCCGGCTTTTCTTCCGCCCCAATTTTCAGACCTTTTTCACGCGCCTGCTCAATAAGGTCACTGATTTTGCCATCTGCCGGCAATTTGACCAGAGTAATAGCAACACCCGGTCCCTGCAAATAAACTTCGATTGTCTCTTTCATAAGGTTTCTCCTCTGCCCCTGGGGGCAACGATATAGAATATTGGACTGAGGAGCGGCGTTTTATCTCCTGCTGTCCTATCATCATTAATCGTTGGGAGTTGGAGAAACCGGAAATGCGAAGTAAAGTCTAGTACCTTATAGACAAACCATCTGGGCTTCGTACAATCAAAACCACGATTTGCGCTTCCCTTGATAATTTGGATTGTACGAACTTGATTTGTCTCGTCTATTAGGAGGCGTTTTTGTTCTGTTTCCCGGGAATTGTCGGACAAATGAAGTAATTGGGACAACGCGGACAATATCGCGCATCCTTGGGGGTAGGAGGAAATTCGCTTGTCAGGATCTGTTTTATTGCCCCATCATATTCATCCAGCCGCAAACCCACCTTTTGATCGGTAAGTTGAATCGGTAATGTCGCCTCGCTCGTTAGCGATACTACTTCGATATCAAAAGTATCACCTGCAATCTGCCTGGCTGCAGCATGGTATAGGCCGTACACTCCCTGTTCAGCCTCATCTTTCCTCAATTTTCCAGTTCTTATCCTGCGGAAGATATGTCGCCCATCCGCTGTTACTTCAAGTTGATCAGGAAAGAATAAGACAGTCCCATTTTTCAGTTTTATTGGGACACGTTCGACCTTTTTGATATTTGGCGAACTTGAATACATTTGCACAGCTGTAACCACCATGTTCTCGGCTGTTTTTCGATACACCGAGTCGAAAGGATGTCCCTCCAGTGCCGTTGTGGGCCACAGAGCCCCCAGTTTTTCCCATGCAGCAGGGACCTCTACCTTTCCCGTTTGCAAATAGATTTCCAAAATCCAATCCATCACCTGATATACACAACGATGAAACCGCAAAAAGGGTGGGGGCTCGGTTTTGCGGGAAAACCCCAGAACCGAATCATAGTAGTATCTTCTGGGACAACGTAAATACAAATCCAATTGATCCACTTCAAAATCACGTGAGGAAACCGTCAGGTAATCATCCTCATATTGGTCACTAACCACAATATCTTCTTCCGTAATTGCGCCGGTAATTGTTGCCGATTGCGTCTTCTGGGGGATGATGACAGATGAAAGCAGGGAAAAGAATTCGGAGGGATTGCTCCCCTTCCCGTTATATCGCTTTGCACGAGAAAGATATAAGACATCCCTTGCCCTGGATACGGCTACGAAAAATAAACAAACCTCCTCATCCCCATGTATTTGCCTAAGATCCTGCGACACAAGCCCTTTTGGGTGGTAACAGGTCTGTGGCTGTGGTTTTAATGGAAAGAGCCCCTTCCCAAGTAGGGGAATGTAGACTGCTTTGAACTCTAAGCCTTTACTGCCATGAATCGTTAATAAGCGAACAGCATCCACCGAATGCCCGGCTTCAGGAATTTGCCGTAATTGTTTCTCTTCACCATGAATTTCCAATCTTCGCACATATTCAAGCAACCTGAGCTTGGGGTTTTCCCCATTGGAATTCACCCTATCCTGTTCATACGCAAACCGAAGGAATTGATAAATGGCAACGCGTTGGTGATAATTTGCATTGCCATCTGATTGCATTACGGTCCTCAAATATGAGCTGTGGTTGAATAAGTAATTAGCGAGAAAGTACCAGGAACCATTGGTGTTTGAATGATTTCGCAGATGCTGACCTATCAAGTCAAGTGTTTGCCGGCCTGGCATTGAAATCCCCGGGTCGTTCTTGAATTGTTCAATCGCTTCCGGGAAAGAAAGTTGCTCTTTCTTAGCCAGAGCGAATATTTTGTGAACATCTGAGGAAGATAGGCGATATTCGGGGAACTTTGACACGCGCACCAAGCCGCGTGCATCTCCTGTAATCAGACTCAAGAGAGCAAGTAAATCCTGGATTTCAGATCGTTCAAACAAATCTCCGATGTAGAGTGTGGGAATTCCGTATCGCTCCATCAAGGCAGCCATTCTTGCGAGTTGCGTGTGCGTACGGCATAAAATTGCCTGATCCTTATATGGGATACCTTGTTTCATCCAATGACGGATTTCCCTTGCAATGGATTCACCTTCCACTTCAAGATTATCGGCTTCCTTTAGAAGAACCATGCCGCCCTCATCGGTTCGATTAGCCTGCCATTCGCTAAAGGGCAAAACGGTTGAGATTGCCATCTGTTTTGCCAGAGCCGAAAATGCCTTAATTACAGGCGGCTGGGAGCGATAGTTTACCTGTAATGACAAAGTTGTCGCCCCGGGAAAATCCTGAGGAAATAATGCCATATTTTGGGGAGAAGCACCCCGAAAGCGATAGATGGATTGGCGCGCATCCCCGACCACCCATAATCCCTTTCCATTGCTGGCGAGCTGCTGAAGCAACATTGCGCAGGCACGGTTGACATCCTGATATTCGTCAACCAGAACATGACGGTATGTTTTACGAACATCTTGTTGAACATCAGGATGCTCGGCAAGTAACTGAACAGACTTGGCAATCAGATCGCCAAAATCAATATAATGCTCCTGATCCAAGTGGGATTGATATACCTCGTAAACCCCAGCGACTTCAAGTGTCTTTTCGGCCCGTTCTCTTTCTTCACCGCCTGTAGCCTCACTAATGGTTTGCATTGCCATCTGGCGATATCTTTCCGGGGTAACCAATTCATCCTTCGCCCGTGAGATGGCTTTAAGAAAGTCTGGCAAATATCTAGCTGGTTCGTATAAATCCTGATAGTAGTCCAGATTCAACTTCGGTAAAAGTTGTTCCATTAATAATATTGCACTGATTGGATCAAGTAGGTTGGGTGAAGAAGGAAGTCCCAAAGAGTGTCCATATTTCCGTAGCAATTCCAACCCAAACGCATGGAAGGTGCCCATCCATATGGTCGGCGCAACATCAGGTAATACTTTGGCAAGCCGCCCTCTCATTTCCTCAGCAGCCTTGTTGGAGAATGTTAATACCAAAATGGATTGCGGATCGACATTCTGTTTCGCAACAAGAAATTCGATCCTTCCAACCAGGGTCCGAGTCTTTCCAGTGCCTGGACCCGCCTCAACCAGCAACGGTCCCTCAGTTGTGTATGCTGCGTCAGATTGACTGGAATCAAGCCCTGTATCTACAAGGGGTGTTTCTGTTTTTATTTCCGCATCTCCATTAGATGGGCTAAGCAAGATGTCGGTGAGTTGATTGAAAACAAGATTTTCAGTCACCCCTACGTGGCTGGCAATTTGAGATGCAGTCCAATTCTCGCGAATGAACCAAAATTGCAAACGATCTACCGGCAGGAGAAATTCACGCGCGAAGACATTTGCCATCGCCTCACGACGTTCCCGTGGATTGTAATTTTCCACTCGATCTGTCCCAACGGGAGATTTCTCTTCAGACAGGCGAGCTTCAAAATCCGGCTCCGTACAGGAATAATTTTCCCCTTCGATCCAAAAATGGGCAAATTCATGAATCAGGTAACCAGGAAGTAAAACTGGATCAGTTTCCTTGTTATACCAAATGCGTTTATCCACAGCTGCCAACACAGCATCGGCACCATAAAGTAGAGGGTCGTCGTTTGAGAGTCCGACACATTTCATTTCGGTTAGCTGCTCTGCTGCTGAAATCAATTCAGTAGCAGTTTCACCTTGGGTGAGCTCATCAACTTCCTGCCGCTTGGTACGGGCAAGTTTCCTAATGGTGTCCCACTGATTCATCGGAATTCCATCTCCTATTCAGTACCTGATTCAAAGGAAAGCCAATAGATGCGCTGCTCATCGGTTAATTCGCCATCATTCCGGACTGCATCGAAAAAGTCCTGCGGTTTGCCGATTATCGGCGGCTGCTTGGATTTGTACATTTGGCCCGCTTGGAGCATTGGCGGCTGTCTTAAGTATGCGATAATTTCTGAAGGATCTCTTTGAATGGAATCACTTATCAACTTTATAAGTTCAGTTGGGATGGTAGCGGCATTCATCAACCTATTTTCAAGTTTGCGTAATATTGCCACGGATAGATTAATTTGTCTGGCAAACTGATCTGTAGACCATCCTAATAAACTTCCATCCATTATCAGGGAAACCATCTTGGCGCGGGATTGCTGATTTTGTGCCTGATCCTCTGCACTTCTTTTCTCATAGATCTCTTGAACAATGCTTAAACCACCTTGCAGTCTTGCGTTTAAATCCTTCCGATCGTCAGGTAATTCTGGAAGCTCCTCTGATTGAATCCATGCCACGGTGAATTCAATCAGGTCACGTTCGTATTGGGGGTAACGAGCTATCCATTCAGCCAATACTTCACGGCTGGGTGTTTCGGAAACTTCGCTGTAAGCATCGAGCACATCATCCAGCGAATACTGCCCGATAGAATTATTCATGGTGGTCTCCTCGCCATTTCCTTAATTCTTTTTCGGCTTGTTGAAGCCAATTTCTAATTGTTCTAGGTGTGGTTTCCAGGTATCCACTCACAGTGATCTCTTTTGGGTTTTTGGATTCGATCTGCCAGCCTTTAATATGGTGCAAGAGAAAGGCTGTGCGAATCGGTTCTTTTAGAATTTGAAGCGCTTCTCTTTTTAGGCTCTCCAGTTCAACAGATGAAAAATTATCCTCCACGGGAAGGTCATTGTCAACTGCAACAAGTACTTGGTCCCAATCGTCCTTTTCATTTTCCTGGCCATCCAGACTCTGAAAAGAACTTGGTTGTAAGTTTTGACGTTCTTCGGTCTGATCCCGATAGTATTGATGAAAGATACTGATGGAAATTCGTTTCAAAGCGAATCGGAACCGAACCTGAAGGAAATCACCGTCGTTGTCAGGGGCAAGTATCTTTTCAAATAGCACCCGTACTACATCATTGAATGCATCATCCTTTTGTTCAATGGCGCGAACTCGAAAAGCCACCTGTTCCTGACAACGGATCAATAATATTTCTGATAGTTTGTTGCATAGAAAATTGTTATTCCTTTGGTAACTTGTTCGAATAAAATAGACTAGAGATTCTTCCTGCAAGTATCCATCGGCTGTCTCTTCACGGATGCCTGCCCGGGAAACAAGCTCTTCATCGGCCAATGACAGGGCTGCTGATATTTGTGCTTCGACAACAGAACTGCGTTTATAAACCTTCCCGCTTGTATTGCGGCGCGTTAATGGCTCAAGGCTGATTGGAGTGACATTGGGTGGCTTGGTAGACAAAGGTGGGATTCTCCTAGCCTTTCAGCCTTCCCAATATTTATAATCGCTGCAGATTGGGAAAACCGGAAAGGACAACTTATCGAATATTACCCTAATTAAGATATCTGTTTAAAGCAACAGGAAAAGTAAAACTTGCTTTTAAAAAACTCAAAAAAACGGACAATGGCGGCTCCCACCTAATCATTGCTGAATGAAGGCCCACCATGCCCTGTCAGCCTGAAATACCCAAAAATGTTTTCTGGATACCAAAAGGCCTTTACAGGGGATGTTCAGCCCTCAACTCTCCGCCTCTGCCGAACTGCAGTGCAAGTATAAAATGAAATTCGTGTTTTGAGTGTTTATATTTATCTTCATTTAGTGTAGTATTTTGAAGGCTCGCCTAGAAAAATATGGTGTCATTAATTAAAAAGGTCTTCTGCAATTAAAAATACAGAAGACCTTCAACCTAAATGTGTATTCGATTATGAATATTCATACACCCAAAGCCGGTTGGAAAGTTCCAGGTTTTGGCCAGTCAATGCCTTCCATACCAGTGTCAATTCCAAGTCAAATAAATGACCTCCATTCAGCACAGACAATTCATGCACGTTCACACCTTTAGGTAGAAGCAACAAAGGGTTATGACTTGCGAATTGTGATAAACGGTTTTGTTTGCTACTTTTAATTCGGCGAATATCTGCGGGTGAGAGCGGTGAAAAGACAACTCTTACACTTCCGTCGCCAGAAGTGCAGATTAATGATTGAGGCTCTTCAAACATTTCGAGAACCTGCAATTTCAGATCGTAGCCACAAATTTTTGATGCGGTCTTGTTTAGCCAACCCAAAGGATCGGGAACCTGTACTGTCCGCGCCAGGTGTTCGCTCTTGATCTTCAAATCCTGCACCGCCCAAAGGACCACCTGCTCTCGCAGACCATCAATCGCTTTCCTTTGTCTTTCATTCCCCATGCTGATCAACGCCCCAAAAAAGATCACGGCGGATGCCACAACAATGGCAAGAATTATTTCCATTTTTTATATATCCTTTCCTGTCTTCCTAATTTTGTTTGTTATCGAACGAATCATCTTTTGCCTGAGCAGACATTATCCTGAACGTCTCACTCAAACGATCCAAAGCCTTGGGACGTGGATCCACCATACTGGCCGACGCGATCACCATAAACAACCCAACTAAACCAAGGATCTGCCAAAGCGGGAATGAAGGTCGGACTATTTCAGGAGTCTCCTCAGGCAGAGGTGTTATCAAAACTGATGTTGGTGTCGGTGGTATTTGGGTTGCGATAGATGTTGTGGTAGGCATTAGAGTGGATGTCGCAGTTGGGGATGGAGTCAGGGTGGCGGTCGAGGTCGCCATCGCTGGGATCGCGATCCTGCCAGTATCCTGTCCACACAACCCATTCACATCACAAGCCACTGCCAAAACAGGATATTCTCCCGATGGGGCCAAGGTCCCGTCTGCAAAGTGTCGATCCCAGGAAATTGGAAATGACGCCTTGTTGGGATTTAGGTTCATAACCACTGCTGGCCAACGGTTCTGCGGATCATGGATCGTCACCTGTATATTAGCAATCGGGAAATGATTGGGAGACACCTTCAACTGACCAGACTCCCAGATCCACCAACGTTCAGTAAGGGAAACGGCAGGTGAACCATTATCCACAGTCAATGTGATGGAATCCATATCGCCCATATTGCCAGCACGGTCCATTCCGCGCATTTGCAGGATGTACTCTCCGTTCGGCACTTCATTGGAGCACCAGATATAAGACCAGGCATTCCCCGTCCCTATAGACACCGCCTGCCAGGTAGCTCCGTCATCGAGGGAAATTTCACCGCTGGCAGGACCCGACATTTGATCTTCCAACGATCCTACTACATGCACATCTCCCTGCACCACCTCACCATTTGTATGCGATGTAATTTGAACGATGGGAGAAATGGTATCGACACGGATGACCCTGGATACCACCGCTTCATTTCCAGCCACATCCCTGGCATGGATCAACACCCGGTGATTTCCATCCATGAATTGGATCGGGAATGAAATCCAGGTCGCGCCTTCATCCGTGCTTCCACTCAGGGAAGAAAGTCCGGAGATTGCGTCTGTGGCGGTTGCCGACAGAGTCACCTGTGACACATACCAACCATTTCTGCCATCCAGCAGAGGAAGGATCACATTGAGGTTGGGAGGTGTGGCATCGCGCTGCCATGTGGAAGAACCACTGGCTGTGCGTCCGCTGGTTGAAGTTGCCTGGTAACTGGCAGTTCCAATACCTTCCGGCAAGGGGAGACTGCAAACACTTCCACATGTGAAGGGAACACCATTCAAGTCACCAGTGATTGTCACATCAAAGCCTTGCGGATCGCTGGCAGTCAATTCGAGAGTTTCATCTCCTCTGCACCAACCAACATCGCCCCATAAATCACAGACCACCAATCCCATGATTTGCGGCGGTAGAGGTGTTGGAGTGGGAGAAGCTGTATTGGTGTATGTGGCTGTAGGTGTAAAGGTCAGGGTCGGTGTGTATGTCATGGTGGGAGTTCGCGAAGGCGTCATCGTTCCCGTAGGGGAAGCCGTAGAAGTTGGTGTAAAGCTCCCTGTTGGAGTAAGGGTTATGGTGGGGGTCAATGTGGGTGGCAATGATGGCGTGGGTGTGGCTGTAGATGGTGGACCAATATAGTTGACATCGATGGAACGAAAATCCACATACCCGCCAGAGGCGGTCAAAGACCACGAGCGACAACCTGCCGGCACGGATAGAACCATGCTGACAAACCCTGGCAACCCAGACCCGCTTTGCAAAGTCCACGTGTCTACAGCCGAACAAGCCCGCAATGTGGATTTCCCCACGTTTGCGTCCGGAGTGAACTCCACCATAACCTCAAAGTAGGCAACATTGCGGTCAAACGCACCACTGGCTGTACCGCCATTTCCAAGGCGCGTGACCCACTCTGTACAACTTGGTGTACAAAATGTGCCGCCTTCCTGTGGAGGTAAAGAAGATCCATCCCTGTGGGTAACAACTACATACTGTGCAGATCCACTCCAATCGATGTAGCCTGTGTCATGTGCTTGATCGTAGGTGCGGCCTTCCTGCAAGGCTATCGCCGCAAGCGGCGCCGCATTTGTGGAGGTTGATGTCCACAAAAAGAGGATGGGGATTAATAGTGAAACCAAACCAATTCGAACACGCTTCATACAACTCCTAATATTCCTGGAAATCCTGGATGCCGAGATGGAACAGGAAAAGCAACAAAACCACTAATGCCATGAGCACCAGGCAGGCAATCATGAAAACCTTGAGCGGGATCACCAGCCCAAGCAAATACCCGGCAAAGATGCCAATCCCAAATCCGGCAAAGAACCTGACCATTTCAATTCCCTGCTTCCGATTTCAGGATCATCTTCAAGCGGTGCGCATCCAGGTTATGCCACCAGGCAATCTCATCCAGGATGAGGCGATATTCCCAAAGCAATCCCTGCATGGGCAGGGACTCAAACCAGGTCTTCAGACCGGACCTGAGCCGCTCTTCAAAATCTCCCTGCCGAAACAGGGCTTCCTCCATCTGTCTGTATCAGAGTCTGCCCCGGCGCCAAGACAGATTGCACTTTGCTGCTGTGAGTGTTCAACCAGTTGAGGAATAATCGCAGGCGAACGTCATCCAATCGAAGGGCCTGTTTGGAAATATCCGTCGTCGTCTGATCAAGGATTTCATTCAAGTCATTCATCAATCCCATCCCTTGTCTCTTCGAGACATCCTCCAGGCTGAATAAAGAATGCCCACACCCACAACCATACAGGCAAGCGGGCCACCACAACACACCAACAGGAGACGCAACACCATCGCGGTCATCAGAAACCCAGCCTCCGTTCATCTGCCTGCGACGATGGTTGGTGGATCCGGGTGTCTTCCTGCTCCTCGATCCTCACTGCCAGGAATTCATCCAATAATTTGGCTAAGGCTCTGGGAAGCATGTTCTCCAATGCGGCGGATGCCTTTGCCTGCCATCCATCCACCGGCAGATAGTCGGTTGGATGAGAAGCAATCACTTCCTCGATCAACGCCTTCACTCTGGATGCATCGGCACGCGGCAGCGGCTTGATCTGAGTCAACGTGGGTGGCTGCCAGCGACCGCCGATACGCGCGCGCAACCAACATTGAAGGGAAGGCAGGTCGAGAGTCATGTTGCCGTAGCGCACCGTGGAACTTAACGTAGCGCGGATCAAGTCGGCATCCTCCGGGTCCGGGGAGAAAAACATTTGTGTGGAGGTGTTGGCGAGCATGGCTTGCACGACCGGCTCCATGCCTTCCACCTTGCGCATCATGGAGAGCGATTGCGCCAGCACGAACATGCGCGCTCCGAACTTCGCGCCTTCCGCCAACATGGACTCCAAACGCATTCCTGAACCGATCTCCTGCGCTTCATCGACGATGAAATAAAAAGGTACAGGTTTTTCCAGAGTCGCCTTGCGATAGGCCGCATCGAAGACGTTGTATAAAACCGAGGCCGTAAGTCTGGCCCCTTCGCGCCCCATCTCACCGGAAGGCAGGCGCAACACGATCCAGGCACGCTCTTCGATCCATTGGTTCATCTCCACAAAGCGTTCCTGGTGCATGGCGGAAAACAACCAGGGTGAGAGTTCCAACGCCATCACCTTCGAGAGCACGGGGCTGATCACTTCCGTGACCCAGCCCTGACTCCATTTGTCGCCTTCGCCGGTCTGTCCCAACAAGGCATCTAGGGCAATGGCTCCCATCCGTTCGCCGGGAGGTAATAGCGCCATCGCCTTGTGCCGCCATTCCTTATTGAATGCCATGAAGACGACATGCAGGAGTCCGAGACCTGCACCCGGATGATGCTGGTTCCAAACATGTGCGAGACGGAAGAGACCCAGCAAGGCGGCCTGCATGCGCGGACCCCAGTAATCATCCCAAATTCGCCGACCGATCTGTACGATGGCGTTGCCGGCCCAGGTAAAGTCGGGAACGGCCAGCAAGTTCAATGGAATGACGTGCGGTTGATCCGGCGTGACGATTCTTAATCTCTTGATCGCCTTGCTTCTTTGCTCTTCCGGTAATTGAGCAATTGCATCCAAAAACGCATCTGCCAATGACACATGCGGATCGGTGAGGAAGATGCCAGGCGCATCGTCGCCTTTGGCGATGAGTTGTTCGAGCATGGCAAAAACGAACGACGACTTGCCTGAACGACTGCCACCGGTAGCGAGGCCATGCCCATCCGGGTCCACGCCAACGAGTTCACCGGTGGCGACACTCTGCCCGATCTTGAATCCAGCTTCGAGCAACGGCTGGGAAGGTGGCGGCGCCGGCACTTCCTGCCAGACGGCGCGATCCAGCAGTCCGGAACCTTCTCCCAATTGCAGGGGGGCGATGAGTCCGGCGAGTTCACCAGCAGGTAAGGGAAAGTTATGCTTCTGAATGTCCGGCCAGACCTGAATCATTGGACTCCAGGATTGTTGTCCTGCAAGCAATGGCAGTTCCAATGGAGCGGATAGAGTGATCGCCACTTTCAACAAAGGTTCCTGAATTCGTTTTTCCAAGACCTCCTTCGGGATCGAGCGCCATTCCAACCAGTTGCGAATGCCCCAGGCGCTTGCCAGACAGATCGATATTCCCGAGACCACAAACAGGAGCACAGGCAACGGATTGAACCACCCGGCAAACAGGATGCCGCTACTGATGCCCGCCATCAACATACCGAGGAACAATCCGACACGCAGGAAATCCAATTGCATGCCCCACGGATTCGGCGTGTTATTTTCAACACCGCCTTCGGTTCCATACGAATAGGCAGAAAGACTACGCAGCCGTTCCTGTAGTTCATCCGCATTTCCCAGCAACCACAACCGCAGACAGGACTCCCTTCCTTCACGTGCGGCACTGATCAAGCGGCTGCCAATGGCAAGCAGGGGATCACTGTCTTTGGCGGAGGCGATCAGGGATGGCAGGCGATTGGAAGAATGCAAGGCATGACCACGCCCCTGAATGGCGACGATCCCCAATGCCCTCCAACGGGAATGTTGTCCCGTCATGGCAGACCAGGATTGCACAACGCCTTCCGCCACATGCGGTGGCAGATACAAACGCACGCGCAATCCTTTGGAAGAGGCGATCCATTCCACGATCGAAGGATAGGGAAGTTGTCCGATCCAGCTCATGACTTGCGCACGCAAGTCATCGAGGGCATGCGGAGCAAAGAGCAATTCCCAGCCCTGCCATTCATCTCTGCACAAGGGGCAGTGCTCAGGATCAGAGGCAAACTCATAACCACAATGGATACACATGTACCCGTTCTTTGGGTAGATCATCGTGATACCCCCATTGCGCCAAGCTGTTTCCAGAACTGTAGCCATGCTGGAGGAATGGAGACCAATACCGGGAACAATGCACCACGACCAGCCGACGGAGCTGCGAGGAATACACGCGGCGGTAAACGCGAGGTGGTCTCAGCATTCTTGCGTGCTTCACTTTCCGGAACACCCAGTGAACGATAGAAGGCGAAGGCTTCATCAGGACCAAGCCGACCAATGAAGGCGGTGGATGCCAGACTCAACGAAGTGGGATTCTTCATCAGGTCGGCTGGAAGATGAGTGATGAGTGTCACACCCACACCACGCTTGCGCGCCCGTCTACCTAATTCATCCAGCAGATCGGTGAAAGGACCACTGCGCAACAAACGCCAACCTTCATCGATGAAAATATCCATCGGCTGTTTTCCAACCGTGACCGCATGATAGAGAAACCATGCCAGGACCGAATGCACAATGGCGCGATTTTCTTCACGTAAGGAGGAGAGATCGAAGTTCCACCATTGACCAGCAGGAAAGTGCGGAGATAACAATGCCTTGGGTCTATCGAAGAAACCCTCGAATAACCCACCACGCATAAAGGGACGTAACAATGCCAGTGGCATGGCGGCTTCCGGTACATTGATCGTTCCCAATGTTTCCACGAATTCCGCAATGGACATGGCACCGGGTCTGCGTTCCCAACGCCGCTTCACGGCTTCGTGCAAGGCGGCTTGAACACCGGGCGATAAAACCGACTCACCCGCAAGCGCGGCGATCAGAAAACGCACTGCCAGCAAAAGTTCAGCAGGGCTCTCCCCTTGCAGCGGATGGATCAAACAAGTTTCTTTATCTTCTGGAATACCAGCCGGTACGACCCTGCCACCAACCGCTTCACATAACTTGTTATTCTCGCCTTCGGGATCAATGGAGATGACCGTGCGTCCTTGCAGCAAGCGCTGCAACATGATCCAGCGCAACAGACTGGTCTTGCCTGCGCCCGGTTCGCCAAGAATTAAAGTTGTCACGTGTGGCGGAGGTGGAACAGCCGGATCGAGTCCCTTGGTGAACGAGAAATGGACATCACGTCCATCGCGGGCATGCGTGCCGATCCAGACCGAGTCATCCACCGGCAAGACCTGTCTGGAAGGTGCAGGCATGAGTGGCAGAGTCTCTTCAAGAAATAAGGTCGGCTCATCCAGTCCAGGAAAAAGTTTTCCGCCTGGCTGAAAGTGATGCAGGGCACGCTCGGCGATGTAGAAGAGGCGTTGCGCTGTAAGACCCCGCGCGCGCAAATTGGATTCAATGACTCTGCGTGCGGCTTCAGCTTCCTCGAAGCGATTCCGCTCCACAAAGAGCGCCGACATCAAGGCAATCTTGAACGCTGGCTTGCCAAAGGACAATTCCGACTCGGCTGCATCCAGCGCGTGATCCGCCGAGCGTTCTGCGAGTGATGGTCTGCGACCAGTCTTCTCCGCCAATGCCAGCATGAACCCTTCGAAGAGGGTACGACGTGCCCGCAAAGAACCGCGCAACACATCGGGCGGCTCGCGTCGCATGGTAAACGAGTACATCACCGGCAGATTAGGATAGAAGACATCCGAGGTCAAGCGTGACCAGGGGCGGTCTGCCATTCCAGGCACGCCTGTGCCGCGTGCGGAGAGTGGCAACAGATAACCACCCGGAAATAGCAGATGATCTTCCAACACTTCCACGGCTTCCGAAGCAAGCGAGGCAACGAATTGATCTTGAGGTTCAGGCATGAACGGCATGATACAAAAAGACACGGACGGGTGGTCCGTCCGTGTCGCTAACAAAAGAGACTACTTTTTTATTTAGGCGATTATATACTTCGCCAACCTTTCAAGCTGTGAAGTATATAATTTCCAACAAGGATATGATCTCTGAGCCACGGTACTAACAGAAAAAATCATGGCTGATAGTCGCCATACCCATTCCACCGCTGGTAATACTCTCCGAACGAAATCTTATTGGAATCGATATATTGCGTTTCATCCAAAAAAATTACCATCTCAACTGTGGTCGTTCCTGCAAGGGCATAGATATGGCTGTTGACCTGGGGCATTTCGACCGTCATCCTACGCGTATCCCAAAACAGGCTCATGCGGCTGGTGGGTGCTGCTATAGATCCCTCGGCCTGAAGCGAAATAAAATCTGGCTCCCCGTATTTTTCAATGATCTCCGCCACAGAAATCGGAACGCTCGGATAAAACCCAGTCGCATTGACGATGCTGGTTGCTTTATCCACCTGCACAACCACACTATATCCACAGAGGATGCCGACCCATGAGGCGCTACCCTCTGTTTGACACTCAGAAAGGCCGTTTTGCTCCAACATAGGAATGACCTGATCCAGCGAAGTTTCTCCAATTCGAATTCCATATACACAAGGAGCTGCGCATGGCAGACCTGACAACAAGCCGCCATCACCGATATCTGCCCTCTCCGGCAATGCGGTCGGCTGCGGTGATTCCAATGCAGTAACCTGCGGTGAAAATTCCGTTTCAGGAGCAGTGCATGAGACCAAGAATATGAGCCACAATAGTGAGACAACTCGCTTTCTGATCATGATTCGTTCTCCATTTTCAAAATCTATTTCATCCATTCCTGTATAGAAATATGCTGTTCAAAGTTCTCAGGTTTTTCCCCTCATTTTTTGGATACGGTCAGGGCTGATAATTGCCATATCCTCTCCATAACGTTTTCTCTTCACTTATCGGTTGCCCTGCTACAGCAGTAACATCCTGGTCATCGGAAAAAATGATCCTTTCAATATCCGTCTTTCTGTCGACAGGATAGGTTGTGTCCGCAACCGGAGGTAGTTCAACGAACATTGAGACCGACTCCCAATAAAGCAACAGTCCAGTGGTCGTGACTCCCGTGGTACTATCCGAAGTAAACCGTACAGAATCCGGGTCTCCATAATAGTCAATCACTTCGTCAAGAGGGATCGAGACCGTAGGCGCAAATGTCATGGCAGAATGTAGGTCTACGTCCGTGGACGTCTTCACATAAACCGAATCTCCATGACCACGGCCAATCCCGTGGAAACCCATCGTGAATGTGAAAACAAAGTAGAAAAACCATAAGCAAGCCCCCAGAAAAGCATTTAGCGGCAACGACTGCAAGAAAACCTTTAGGGGTAATATCTGGTGACGGAAGAATTGAATGCCGTACAAAACAATCCAAACCACAATGCTGTAGAACAGGACATCCACAATCATCGTTGGAAGCGGAGGATCTTCAGGTCCTAGCAGCCCCCAGCCGCCTGTCGGAGAACCTCCACCTGGAGCGTCTATAAAAGCTGGGATCGGCCAACCGGCTTTTTGTTCTCCAAAATAACATGACCCCTTCGGACAAGGTATTACGTAGGATGGATCACAGAAATTGTAGCAATTTTTTGACTGAACATATTGAAATGATAGAACGGTGAGTCCAATCGCCAGGAACGCGTTCACGATCAACAGAAAATAAGGGGAAGTTTTTGATGCGATCACAGCCTCCAATCAGATTACGTAAGAGGGAGAAGCAGCGACACGATTATACGCCCTCAACGACAACCCAATTGGTGAGCAACCTTCTAAACCTGATATTTCCTTCAGTTACTGGTATGTGGAGTAACAGATGGGTGTGCGAAGTATATTATTCCCTTTATTTATGAATTCCTGCAACCATGCGCCTGCTCCCATGCCTGGATTTCCTTTTGGATAATCTCAATCGGGAAATCTGTTCCATGTGCCGGATAGACGCGTTTGGCGCCCATGTGGATCAGACGCTTCCAGCTTTGCACCACCAGGCTCATATCCTCTGCCAGCACTGGCAATCCAGGCGTCGAACGCAGGAACCAGGCATTCATCGCCATATCGCCTGCAAAGACCTCCCCTGAATCAAGCAGAACGCACATCGAACCGGGAGAGTGACCCGGCGTGTGGACAACCTGACCTGGGATGCCAAAACCCAACTTCATCAGGGATGATGTGGTGGAGGTGATGGCATAATACACAGGACAGGGAAGGATGAGGGGTCTGTATAAAACCTGTGCCAATCCAATCAACATCTGACCCCTCAGGCTGACACCGGGTGGCAGATCCGGTGAACCACTTTCAACCCATGCACAGTCTGCCTCATGCATGGCAACCCTGGCATCCGTGAGGTATTGGATCTGGCGCAGACAGCCAATATGATCAGCGTGCCCGTGGGTCAGCAGGATGAGATCGATCTCTCTGGGCGAAATGCCGAGGCGATCCATACCCTGCATGAAGTCCTTCACATGCCCCGGCGCGCCAGCGTCGATCAGGATGGTTGTTTCCCCAACCAGCAAATAACAGTTGTCGATCCCGACCGGGATGCGATGAAATTGATGAGATGAGTGACTCATCACTGGTCCCTTGTCTGAATCGGATTGAACTTGTGATAGGCATAGATCATGCCAACACTGGAGATCAGCAGGAAGGCAGAAGCGCTGCCATAGATGCCAAATGGTTGGAAAGTGAGTATGGCTCCCACGAGTGCCACGATGACACTGGCAATCCGCAATACATAGAATGGGTTATATGTGAAGTTATTTTTGGAAGCAATTGCAACCGCTGTTGCAAGTGCGCCTACTACTTCAAGTCCTGCCACCAGCAACCATTGCACTGGCGCGACTCCCAGGAGAACCATCCCAGCAAACACCACAAAGTTGATGATCCGCAACGGCACACTCCACTGAAAGAAGCTGCGCGTTTCGTTTACCGATGCCAGGATGTAATACAGTCCCATCGCCAGGGATGCCTGGGAGGTTGCCATGATAAATAGTTGGGTGGCATGTCCGGTTTCCGAGATGCCCAACACCGTCAGGAGAATATGCGGCGCGAGGAGTCCGGTTAGTCCAGACCCGACGATCACCATCCCAAAGACCAGCATGGTCAATGCAGCCATATCCATATTGCCTACGCTCCCTCTGGCACATCGGCGGCGATGTATTCCATAAAGTCACTGTACGCCGATTGCACGCCGGCGCAGGAGATGATGTCCTCTCCGCCCATCAGTTCGGTGAAGCGCTGGACGGTGTCCTCAATCCACGGACCCTTCCAGCCGCAACCGCATTCCTCATCGTAGTGGACCGTGATGCGGTCACCGGTCAGGATGCCACCCCAATAGGTCTGGGCGAGCAGATCGAAATAGCCGGCGCGTCCAGTCTGAATGCCGCTGCGAGGCAACGGTGTACCGTCATGATCCAACACCATTGGAATGTTCCACGGAAAGACATGATAGACACCCTTGGGACAGGCGATGTTGTAGGTGTTGAGTTCGGTCATGCCATAGGACATGAAGACCTGATCCACGCCGTAGAATTTCTTCAGGATGTCCTTCCAATCCGCGATTTCCTTGCGTCCTTTGAAACCGCCACCCGTCAGAAGAACGGAGTTGGATGCGAATACTTTTTCCTGCCCGGCAGCCAGTCCCTTGACAGCCACATCCAGCAAGTCCGTGGCGGATGCCATCAGGAAGACCCGCCGACCACGATGCTCGCGCACCATCTTGTCGAAGAAATTTTTGGTGAGACCCGCTTTGCGTGCCTTCAGCGTAACGATCTCGCCTTTGGTTTTGAAGATGGCTTTGATCGTATCCATTGTGGTCAGGTCGCCATGTTCTTGCGCATGCTTCATGCGCATGGCCAGCGACATGAAGTCCGCCGACATGGGTGCATCGAACAGACTGTGATATTCCGCATCATTGCCAGCCAATGCCGGACCAAAATGGGCGATCAGACGCATGGCTGCCTGACGTCCGCTGCGATAAGCAGGCCAGAAGACAGGGAGATGTAGATCACGAATACCCGGCATGAAGGCTTCAAGGAAAGTATACGTCCCTTCGACCCAGGCTTCCTTTTCCGTTTGACTGCGCGGGAAGAAACTCAACTTGCCGCTTGTGCCGGTCGAATGAAAGACGAACATGCCGGCTTCATCCAGGCGCGCCAGCCATTCATCGATGGTGTTCACACCGCGCATGTCGAGCGTGGAAAGATCATGCGCCGTCAGTTTATTCAGCCATCTTGTGAGTTCCGTAAACAGCTTGCGTTCAATGAAGGCAAATGGATAGTTCTTGTAGACCTGATGAGTGAAGAGCATCGACGCGAGAGACTCAAAATCCTCAATGATCTTCACGCCCTGTTTTTCCGCCAGGGCATCCAGCGCAGGGATGCGTTCCTGTAAATGCTGGAAACGGTTTTGCGCCCAATGCAACTGCAAAGCGTCCAGTTCACTTTTGGAAAGCGAGAACAAAGTCTGGACCGGCAGGCGCGTCCAGGATTCGGGCGTGCCCGAAAGAATCGTGTCAGTCATGAAATTAATCTCCTAGAAAATATGGTGTTTGAAGATCTGCCAGGCTTTGGTCAGATAAAACCAGGGTAGTTCCCACGTGGTTGGATACGACTCATCCAGGATCCAGCGACAGGCACGCCGCATGATCTCGTAGGAATTGAACGGACCGCCGATGGCATAATCAAGCGTGTGTCCAATGGAGATAAAGCGGCAGACGCCACGTGCGACCAGCACATCGCGTAATGAGTCTTTCAAGGACTCTGGATAAATGCCAACGGTTTGGGTGGAAGGGTGAATGCGGTCGGCAAGTTGGACGGGATCACCCGTGAATGGAATGACGACCACTACTCTATGGGTTGGGAAGAAATCCGGTGCCTCACCCGTGAGACTTACCACGACAGCCCCTTCCTTCTTTTCTCCGCCAACGACATAATACAAATCAGCCTGGGTGCGTGCTGCATCCAGTTCAGCATGGAGTTCGGTTGGAAAGTTCTTTGGGATCGTGCTCAGCGCCGGGTCCTGCGCTTGCATGTGAAGATACAACTGTCTTGCATATTCCTTAGCTTGATCCGGGTTAGCCTGCACAAAATGAAAACGCGCCGACCCACAAGACTCCATATTGAATGAGCCAGCATCCTTGGCGGTGAGTTTGGCAATGCGATTGATTTCCTCGGAGGACTGGAATGCTTCCGAACCTAAAATGGAGATGCTGAACTTTGGTCCCAATGCGATCACATCAATACCAGAAGCTTGCAGGTTTCCATGATTCAAAGTGGAATTGACTCCGCCCAATGCCCCGCCCCATGAGATGATCTTTTCCAGATAGCGCGGCTGGATCAAGTCATGCTCGAAGTCCTGCAACTCCGTTGACCAATACAGAACCGAGAAATGTTTCGTGACCGGGTGATTTGGATCGACATCCAGCATCGCGCCGATGATCGCCCAGGCGGTGAGCGGGTCGTTGGGTGTGACCTTGATGATATTATCTGATTTGATCAATGCAGCGCGGGCGATACTCAAGGCGGCCACCACCGGCACATTACCGGAAATGAAGTGCATGGTTCTGGCTCCATACGCGCGTCGTCTTGCGATCTTGTCCGCATAGGGCATCTCCACCCAGCCATCCAGATATTTCGAGCCGATCTCGTTCTCGACCATCGTGCGTAATGCCATCTTCGAGAACACAATGGGAATGAGGTCATAACTGCCTTTCACGATGGACTCCGGCAGTGCACTGAATGGTATGCTGAAACGACAGGCTTGCTCCATACGGGCATGATTGCGAGTCATGGCTTGGCCGGCTTCGGCAAGAAAGTCGATGATCTCGCGAACATGCACATGGGCAAAGTCTCGTTGGAGTTGGATGGCGTTGGAAAGAACGATTTGACTGAGCAGAGGGCGCGGATCGGGATATTGAAACTGCACCTTTCTGTCCCGGCTTTGATACAGCAGGTCATTCGCAGTGATTTCCTGCCCGCGAATGATGAAGGGGATTTGAATTGGGTCTTCGAATGACATGTAGGGGATGATATAAAAAAACACAGACGGGTGGTCCGTCCGTGTCGCTTATCAGATATGATCTACAAGCTCTTTTTATTCTTTTTGAACATGCCATCAGAAAATTGCACCAACCAACTAATCTAAGCTGCTATGATTTTGAAATTATCTTAAAAAAGATTACATTAACAAACGAAAGCTTCTTTTATGAATAACCACTGGCTTTCAATATTTCTTGCTATGAATCCATTTTTACAGCAAGGATTTTTTAATTTTAGAGACAAATATCGGTAGATAAATTTATGATGGTCACGATATTACGAGCTATATTAATGAGATGCGCAAGATTTGAGAGCGAAAATTTTCGGTAAATAGGTAGACCAATGTTGAAACTTAAATAAATTCCTCAAGCAATATTTTATAAGTTGAAATTTATGATATATTCGACTGTAGGTGGTGGTAAATTTGGGAGAAAATTAGGACTTATTAATGACCAAAATTGTTTGACACATAACCACGTTAAGTATTAAAGTCTAAAGCTACGACAAAAGATCCTTAATGCCATATCCGCAATTGGGTCATGTATAAGGAGAATGATATGACAGCAACTACTATGACTAAGATTTCGGTATTAATTGTGGATGATCATCCAGCACTGATAGCAGGCGTTCGCACCATAATTGAAAAGACCACTGATATTTATGTGATTGGTGAAGCTAGTACAGGTATGGATGCAGAAATCCTAGTTCGAGAACTCCACCCTAAAATCATACTGCTTGATCTGAAAATACCAGGGTTTTCTCCCTCAACATTCGAAAGATGGGTAAGAACAAATTATCCTGAAACTGTTACTCTCGTATTAACAGCTCATGATCGCGACTCATACTTGGCTGCCATGATGGATGCAGGCGCAACAGGATACCTTAATAAGGAGATTGGTGCTGAACAATTGATCTTGGCCATTCGGCAAGCCGCGGTTGGCTCCTTTCAGTTCGATGCGGCACAAGTTTCCAGGGTTGCCCTTTATAAAAAGGAGAGAGAAAGTAAATTAAAAAAATTGACCCGTAGAGAATTGCAAATACTGAAACACGTGACGCAAGGCACAGATAATAATACAATTTCGAATCTCCTCTGCATCACTCGGAAAACTGTTGAATGCCATATAACGAATATCTTGCGGAAATTGGAGTTGAAATCTAGGCACGAGGCAATCACTTGGATGTTCACGAATTTCTCTGAGAAAATCGATATAGATGATGTTTAAAAACTAGGGATTTCCCTGATTGTTTTCCTGTAAAAGCGATGTATAGTGAAATTAACCACAATCAGACTATATTATCATACCTTCTAATTCCTAGACTACGAAAGCATCAAACAACAAGGAGAACATGCACCTCCAAGTGAGCGCCAAAAGAATACTTATATTGATTTCCCAAATAAAGAATTTTATAGGGATCCATTAGAAAGTGCATCTGAATGCAATTGATGATAGTAATGCAATAATCAGACAAACTTGATCCCAGCTCAAACAAATGAGAGAGCCATTATCGTGCTAATCAACCTGTTTCTTACGCTAAGATGTAATTTGAACTGTGATTATTGTTACGCAGAATCGGCTAGCCATGCAACGCAAATGCCTTTGACGACTGCTCTCGATAGTACAAAGTTTATTTTGGATGTTGCCCGTAAGGAAAGCGCGATAACCCTTGGAATAGGATTTCTTGGCGGGGAGCCTCTCTTATGTATAAACACAATCAAACAGGTCACTAGTTATATTGCTGACCAGAGAGATGAATTCAATTTCCCGATTTCCTATATTCTTACTATCAATGGGACATTAATTAATCCCGAGATTGTAGATTTTTTCAGGAGTTCGGGTTTCCAGGTTTCCTTCAGTATCGACGGTCCAAAACTCGTTCATGATAAACATCGCAGATATTATGATGGTAGAGGTTCATTTGAAGATGCGCATAAGGGAATTATCCTGGCAATCGAAAGTCTTCCTGATGTAGTAGCCAGAATAACATTCACACCGAAAACCGTCGAAAATCTGGAAGAAAGTGTTCGCTACATTGCCGATATGGGGTTTAATTTGATAAAAGTGTCTCCTGATTTTTTCGATAAGACTTGGGCACTTGAGCACGTGTATCAATGCGAAAAACAGTTTGAGCAAATACTTAATTGGTTGCCAACATATTTAGATCTTGGGCGGGCGATTAGAATAGGTCCGATTGAACAAAGACTGAATCTACAGCCAAAGAGCGTATGTAATGCAGGGTTAAACAAATCACAATTTTCAATTGGGCCAAGTGGAGAGATTTACCCATGTTCTTATCAAGTGGGGAATCCAGCTTATGTGATCGGAGATATTTATAGTGGCATAATCTACGAGCAAGCCCAAAAAGTTCATTGTACTAACGAGCGGCCGTTTACTAGATCTGCCTGCCGAGGATGTGCTCTTTTCTCCTCTTGTGATAGCGGCAGATGTACATTTCTAAACTTGCGAATGACAGGAAGAATGGATATCCCATCACCTTTTTATTGCTCCTATGAAAAGATGATGTATCGTATAGTGCAGGAGTATAAGGCGCGAGGCTTATCATCACATCCTACCTATACAACAATATAAGGAAGATATTCCTTGATTTTTTTGGGCTATATCCGGCAATGATTAACCACATGTGGTATGCGCGATTCCGGATTGCACGCAAATCTCTCTCGGAAAGGAGGTGAGCAAAGTGGATTTCGAAGTAGCACCGCTTGAAACCCAGGATACGGTTCAACCTGGCGAGGAGGCCGAGGTCTTTGGATACGATGATTGCTGGTGGGATTGCCTTCGATGGATAGGCAGTAGATCACCCACAACTCCTGGTTGTGTGGTTCAGGCCAGTTGCTCCACCGTATGTTGGTGGTAAAGTTACATAACTAAGGTACGATTTCATAAAGGGGGGCGGTTTGTAGAGAACCGCCCCTCCTAATTCTATAGCACGCCCTTTCCAATCTAACTGTTTGGCTCACGGTGTAGAGAGAGGAATATTATGCTTGTTCGGTTGAATTCAGCAGTGAAGATTCTCAATCGAAACGGATTGTCTGTCATGGTTAATCTTGCCAATGGCGGCTGGACAAGGCTTCGATCTGATCTTTGCCATCAGTTTCTCCGTGAAATCGATTTGATGACTCCACTCGAGGATATCCCGTATAAATTTGGGGAAAAAGACAAAGCCATTTTGAAAAAATTATTACCAAAGCTCGAAGAGACAAAATTTCTGCTTCCTTTAGACAGTGAATCGGAAATAGAACAAACCAACGGCTTTTGCAGTCATCATAGTTCGCTTTCCCTGCTGGTGACCTTAAGATGCAATCTAAATTGCCGACATTGTTCTGCAAATGCTGGTCCACAACCGGCACTTGTAGATCCTCCCATAAAAGACCTTTTTCTCATCCTTGAAAAGATCATTGCATTCGATCCTAAAAGTTTTGCCATTACTGGCGGCGAACCTTTTTTTAGGCCCGATATTCTTAAGTTATTAAGGTGGGTTCGAAACAAGTACACGGGTGAGCTTCTCGTTGCGACCAATGCTACATTAATAACGAAAGAAATGGCGAAAACCATCAAGGAAGAAGGTCTTATAGATTTTTTTGACGTCAGTCTAGATGGAGTCGATGAGACATCTTGTGCAAACCTGCGGGGTCATGGGACCTTTGAGAGGACCATTCGAGGAATTAAGTACCTTCAGGATGAAGGAATTACAAATATTTCAACTTCAATGGTTGTTACAAGACAAAATTATCATTTGCAGCCTGCATTTGCCAGTCTAAACCAAGAACTAGGAACAAAATATATTTTCCACAACTTCAGTCCGGCTGGACGAGGCAAGGTGAATTCGGACGAGTTTGATATGCCTGTTCGTGAGACTGTGCAGCCGGTGGCGCAGAAAATTAAGCAAGAAGTCATGGCGCAGAATTCAATGGACATTGAAGGTTACAAACGCTGGGCTCGGAGCAATTCAAGAGCCGCCCTGGTAGCAAAAATGCAATGCGGTGCAGGGGTATCTACTTTCACGGTTATGCCCAATGGGGATGTATTTCCTTGTACTGTGTTGAATTATCCTCAATTTCTGATGGGAAACTTGCTGAGCATAGATACCTTTACGACCATTATTGATCGCCCAACGAATCGACAATTAACTGAGAGTTTTCATATAGACCATAGACCAGGTTGCTGTGATTGTGATGTCAGATATTTTTGCATTGCAGTCTGCATGGGAGAGAACTATGAACGTACAGGAGATCATCTAGCCATCCATCCAGAATGTTCGGGTATTCAGCAGGATTTGTCGGAACTCGTTTGGAAGTAGTCAGGTGATAATTGTTAAAGCCGTCATTACAGTTCGAGAATCTCAACGGGGCAAGAATAAAGGTCGGTGTTGCAGATTCTGGAATTGACTCATCACATCCCGCCCTAGAACAATGCGTTAACAAGAGCGTTTCTTTTTTGGACACAAATATACTTCAGGGCTGTGGAACAACAATACCAACACCCACTCCCACCGATATGATCGGGCATGGAACCGCCATAGCGTACATCATACACAAGAAGGCTCCCGCTGCACAGATTTATAACATCAAGATATTGGATGAATGTCTTACATCATCCATTCACAAGATGATTGATGCAATTGATTGGGCAATTGAGCAAAACCTTGATGTGATTAATCTAAGCCTGGGTTCAACACAGTTCCGTTACAAAAACGAAGTCGAAGCTGCAATCCACCGCGCACATGCCGCTAATCTTTTGATTGTTAGTGCATGTAATAGACGTAGTCGACCGAGCCTCCCAGCAAGTCTCCCAGGCGTTTTTGGGGTTTCCGGGGGGACTCTTCGCGGCAAATATAGTTATTATTGGGAAGAAGAAAGTCGAAAATTTATTGCCCGAGGGGATCATCAACGCGTGGCTGGTGCCAAAAGAATGTATTATTTTGGATTTGGCTCAAGCTATGCGGCCCCTCACATTACAGGAATCGTTACGTTAATCCGTCAATTTATGCCCGGTGCTACTTATTCAGAAGTACTCGATTGTTTAATATCAAATTCATTAACATCCAATCCTGACAACGCAGAGGAACAACAATATGTACCAAGTGATTCTCCACACAACATTCATGAGATTTTGTTAAAAGCTCAACGAAAGATTAATTCTGAATCAATGTCTACTGGGACAGATATTCTTTTCGATTTGGTTAAAACTATTGTTGCAGACACTCTAGTCCTGACTGATGAGGATTCACAACAACTTTGCTCAACAACTCTTTTCGATCCCAGATTTAACTTGAACCGAGATGTTGCGATGAATATCGTTGAAGCACTTCAGGATAAAATCGACCTAAGAATTGATGATGAGGATTTGTTCCTAGATGATCTCTATTCCTTGAGCAGCCTCGTTGCAGCTGTGAAACGATGGCAAAAACCATCAATTCATTGAACTTCACCGAAATCGGCAAGCACAGTGAAATCGAATAGGAGGCTAGTATGAATGTAAGCATCCGTAATATAACGAAAACCTACAAGGGGGGAACTGATGCATTAGCCGGCATCAATCTTGAGTTGGGAAGTGGAATGTTCGGGCTCTTGGGTCCAAATGGCGCCGGAAAGACCACCCTTATGCGCATCATGGCAACTTTGCTTCCGCCAACATCAGGAGACATCCTTGTTAATGACCTATCGATTCATAAAGTACCTAATGAGATTCGTGAGATTCTCGGCTATCTACCCCAAAATTTTGGAATGTATCATCAATTGACGGTTTATGAGATTCTGGATTACTTTGCGTTATTGAGTGGCATGAATACCAAACGACACGAACGAATACAGGAAGCGTTAGAGCTTACCAATCTAATTGAACAGAAAGACACTCAATCGGGAAAACTATCCGGTGGGATGAAGAAACGTCTGGGCATAGCACAAGCTCTCATCAACGATCCTTTGCTTTTGATTGTCGATGAACCTACTGCGGGGCTGGATCCTGCTGAACGGGTGCGTTTTCGAAATCTGCTTGCGACTATAAGTGGCGAAAGAACTGTGATTCTTTCCACACATATAGTAGAAGATGTTGCCAGTACATGTACAGACCTGGCAGTGTTGTACAAGGGCAGGATTTTGATGAGAGGAACACCCAATGAATTGGCAATGAAAGCTTTCGGCAAGGTTTGGACACTATCAGTATCACAAACCCAATTAAACCAATTACAAACCTCCAGCCATATTGTTAGTGCTGTTCGTCAAGGCGATGGGTGGCTGGTGCGAACAATAAGCAATTCTGCTCCAACGGAGTTTGCGACATCCGCTGATGCAACCATCGAGGATGGCTACTTGTACCTCGTGGAAAGCGGGGTGGACCATTGAAAACGGTGTGGAGTATTGCTCGCTACGAATTCACCATTCAACGCCGTAGTTTGGCGTTCTGGCTCGTTGCAATAATTCTGGCCGTGTTCATGTATGGAGAGGTATTGCAGGATATCAGTAATGAGGCCGGCTTAGCATCTGGACTAAACCCGTTCTTAGTCAGTGTCTATGGAACGGAAGCTCAGGAAACAATGAATGTGACAAGCTTTAGTATTTTTCAAGCATGGGGCATCTCGGATGTACTGGGGTTGATGTCCGCATTGCTCCTAGGTATCCTCAGTGCATTTGTCTGGCAAAGGGACAGGCGCTTAGGTGTGATGGACATGTTGAGTGCACGCCCGTTTCAGTCCTGGCATTATGTTTTGGGAAAGTACATGGGGGTGATTTTCAGCTGGGCAGCGATTGTAACGCCTCTGGTGATCATTGGAATAGTGTGGACGTATGTGGAAGCTGGTCGATACGGGCTTACAGTTGCTCTGGCTGACTTTCCAATGCCTTTGATAGGATGGATGTTGCTATCGCTAGCTTATAGTACTGCTTTCATTATGATGGTCAGTCTAATTGTTCGTAACGGGGTTGGGACTTTATTGATATATTTCATCTATTGGGGATATTGCGTTATGGATGTTAGGATGTTACGCGGAGCGTCCACTGCGAAACTATTCTCATATTGGTTAATCCGCTCTGGCTATTCAATAACACTTGATAATTTTTATATTGTTCAGTCTCGGTTTTCAGAACTTTTGTTAAATCGCTTGTTGTATCTTTTACTTACGATTCTCCTCGTGTGTTTGACAGTCTGGGTGTTCAATCGATTTCGAAAACAGGGAACCTTAATCGGCATTGGCGGCAATGCCGATTAGCAGGAATTGGGTCCATCTGTGTCCCATACAAAATGAGGCATTGATTATGAAATCTTTATCACAAAGCCTAATCTCAACCATCGTCGGTTACCAAGCCCGATTGACAGGGCGTGTGAACTTGCTCGTAGCGCTTTTGATTTCAATCCTACTGCCGGTAGTTATGTTCCTTCCGGATGACCCTGATAAACAGTTTCGAGTCTTTTGGGTTCTGACAATTGTGGAACAGTTTACTCCTCTATTGGGAGTTGCTGTCTGCTCCGATATTTTTGCCACGGAATGGGAGAAACAAACAGCGGATATGTGGCTGACAAAAAGTTACCCCAGAACACAGGTGATGTTTTCCCGCTTCTCAGTCGCAGCGACTCTAACACTATTCTCCATACTTTTGATTTCAGGTCAGTTTTATCTTACTTATGTGCATTTCAATTGGGTTGAAATGTTAGTAGTGACTATCCCGGGGGCCATCTTTCTCGGCACAATCGGAATGCTCACTGGAATCGTATTTAAGAATTCCGCTGTTGCTTATATCATCCCACTCGCATACTGGGCTTTTGAAATGAGCACAAAAGGGAAATATACCGGAATGCTATATCTGTTTATGCGTACAAGCGTACCCTGCCAGAGTGCGGAGGAAACCTGTATGGCAACTGCCCAATCCGGCCCCTGGCTTGCATCTAAATTACTGATATTAGTGTTGATCGCCACACTGATACTCATTAATGCCTATATTCTAGAGAGAACAGGAAGAAAGTGGGGAAATTAGGGCTTAAATCGTTTCCTTCATATCTTCAAATCGGCGCTAATGTATTTTAGGATTTCACTATTGATGAACACCAGAGCATGTTTGCATAATTCATTCGTCTGTGAAGGCGGTCTATAATGGGTGCAGGATGGATTTCATATTTCTTAAATGAAGATCATAAGTTCTCCAAACCTCGTCCTGGAATGTTCAAACGTATTTGGTGTATCTCAAGGGTTCATTGGCTATTGTATTTTAAGCTGGTGGTAGTTACGGCATTTACAAATCTTGCAGCCATTCTATCCCCCATCCTTATAATGAATCTTATCGATTCCGCCATTCCTGATCAGAATGCCCGTAGTGTCCACTTGCTGGGCCTTGGTTTGCTACTAATTCCGTTATTAATAACTTCTGGATCCATATGTGCAACTTATCTTAGATCCCAGCTGTCGGAAAGCATCATCTTTGACTTGCGATGTGTGCTGTATGAACATTTGCAGCATATGTCCATCCGTTTTTTGGGGGAAACACGTACTGGCGAACTCATGTCTCGGTTGAATAGCGATGTGAATGGAGCTCAAACGGCCGTCACCAATACAGTCATGAACTTTTTCTCTAATATTTTCTCGTTTTGCTTCGCATTTATCGCAGCTGTGACCATTGAGTGGCGAATTGCGTTGTTAGGTCTAGTCATCATGCCGCTTTTCATTGTTCCCGCAAAACGTATGGCTTCCATCCTCCGTGACGCGCGTCATCAATCTATGGAACGAATTGCTGATATGTATGCCATGCAAAGTGAATCCCTTGGCATCAGTGGTGCATTATTAGTAAAGATTTTTGGTCAGGAGCAGAGAAAAGTTGAGCAGTTTAAGCAAATTGCGGCTAGTGTTTATGAGATTGGAGTCAAAACAACGGTTATTGGACAAAGCTTCTTTAGTCTCCTAGGGCTAGTTGGGTCATTATTAATAGGTATAATCTACTGGTCTGGCGGTGTTTTGGTTTTAAATAACGAATTTACGATAGGCTCACTCGTTGCATGTGTAGCCCTATTGGGCCAAATATATGATCCACTAATGTCTCTTGCAAATATGCCGGTGGAACTCGCAGCCGGGTTGGTAAGCTTTGAGCGGGTTTTCGAAGTCTTGGATTTACCGATAGAAATAAGGGAATCTTCCAATGCTATTTCTATGCCCAAATCAGGTGGCAAGGTCGTATTTAAGGATGTAGGTTTTGACTATTTTTCTATCCCGGATGGGCACTTCGCACATCTGGAAAACGTAGCCCGGTTAGATCGATTTTCACAGCTACCAAAGAACCACTTAACCCAAGAAAATGTCGAGAATTCAAGTCCCGAAGGTCAATCCGTCTTCAATTCCAAGTCAGATAGGCGCTGGGCTTTGAAAAATATCAATTTTGAAGTTAGACCCGGACAACTTGTTGCTCTGGTGGGTCCAAGCGGTGCAGGAAAGACTACCTTAACTTATCTTATCCCCCGTCTATATGATCCAACTTGTGGACAAATATACATTGATAACATAGACATAAAAAAAGTGACTCTGGATTCCCTTATCGGCAAGTTTGGTATGGTGACGCAGGAGACATATTTATTTTACGATAGCATTCGGGCAAATCTTCTATTTGCCCATCCAGGAGCGACAGAAAATGAAATGATCGAAGCTGCCCGTGCTGCAAATATTCACAAATTTGTCACAGAATTACCAGAAGGTTATAATACATTAGTAGGTGAAAGAGGTTTTAAATTAAGTGGAGGGGAAAAACAACGTATTGCTATCGCTCGAGTAATCCTAAAAGACCCTGAAATTGTTATTCTTGATGAAGCTACATCTCAACTCGATTCTCTCTCGGAAGCTTTGATTAAAGATGCCATGTTTCGTGTATTGAGAGGTAGAACCAGCTTTGTAGTTGCTCACCGCTTATCTACAATTCTTTCATCTGATGCAATATTGGTCCTGAAGGATGGTGAAATAGTAGAGCGAGGGATTCACAGTGACCTTCTTGCTAATGGTGGCTTGTATTCGTCCATTTATCATACCCAATTCAACCCTGCATAAACACTTATATTAGATTCCTCGCAAAATCACGACTATCCGTAAAAGTATTTGGCTAAAAACTCCTAGTGAGGGAATAATACTTTTCCCTTATTTAATTTTTGCAATACTAAGTGTAGCAAACAGACCTTTGCCCACCAACTCAAATTATCAGCAAACTTAGATTGTAGTAGCTAAGTTAAGGCCGTTGCTCGTAACCGACTTGATGTTCTTTAAGATCGTCTTATGATTAATATACTGACGACACGGACCACTTAGTGGCGGGTTGAAAGATGCCTTCGCGGCGCTTCAAGGGAGATGAGCCGGTGAAGCATATTCATCCTGTACTAGCACCGTTGTTGGATGAAACCTTCGGAGTCATTCTGTATCAAGAACAAGTGCTGCGCATCGCCAATGAACTGGCCGGCTTCAGTCTGGCGGAAGCGGATCTATTGCGCCGGGCGATGAGTCATTTCGATCCAGGTAAAAAGATGCAGGAGTTGGAACGAAAATTCGTTCAGGAAGCACAGACGAAAAGCGGTGTACCCATTGAAACGGGCGAACGCATGTGGGAAATGATGGCGGCTTTCGCCGGCTATGGTTTTCCCAAAGCCCACGCCGCTTCGTATGCCCAAGTAGGGTGGCGCTCGGCCTGGTGCAAGGAACATTTTCCAGCCGAATTCATGGCGGCCGTACTTGCAAACTGGGGTGGGTATTATAGCCAGCGTGTGTATCTCAGCGAAGCCAGGCGCCTGGGATTGAGGGTTCGACCACCCCATGTTAATTATTCCCAGCACAATTTCTCTGTTCGAACATTGGCAGACTCCCCAGAACGCGCACTCTTCATGGGTCTGGATCAGGTCAAGGAATTAACCCACCGGACGATTGGACGCATCCTGCAATTCGCGCCTTTTATGTCTCTGGATGATTTTCTGACGCGTGTTGATCCGCGTGTGCAGGAAGCCGAAAATCTCGCGCGGGTTGGTGCAATGGATGGCTTGGGAAAAATTCCTGCCATTCTGAAGCGCTTACAAGATGGTGGCTGGCAACAAAATCAAATGAGTCCTGGACTTACGCAAAAGCCTATTGAGATGACATAATCGAAGTATGACAAATACTCATAAAAAGAAAGTCTCCCGATTAGATTATTGTCAGTTTTTGCTCAGCAGTCAGGTCAATTACACGCT
>Ga0210377_10000109_pt1 | contig 72890 bp, 59 predicted proteins | sample PLM4_65_b1redo_FD_155480 | JGI IMG/M metagenome (GOLD analysis project Ga0210377, IMG submission 155480) | Groundwater sediment microbial communities from an aquifer in East River, Colorado, USA - PLM4_65_b1 redo | ecosystem: Environmental > Terrestrial > Soil > Riparian zone | place: USA: East...
CACCTACGCCACCGCCTCGGCCGCCGCCATCCTGCTGGCCGACATCTCGCCGCACGGCGCCGAGCACCTGCACGACCTGCTCGCCGGCAGCATCGTCTGGGTGACGCCGCACCAGATCCTCTCGACCGCCATCCTGTATTCCCTGCTGGGGGCGTTCCACGTCGTGTTCCGCAAGCGCTTCCTCGAGATCTCGCTGCACCCCGAGCAGGCCTACGCCCGCGGCGTCAACGTGCGACTGTGGGACTTCTTCTTCTACCTGTCGTTCGGCGTGGTCATCACCTCTTCGGTGCAGATCGCCGGCGTGCTCCTGGTCTTCTGCTACCTCGTCGCGCCATCCATTTTCGCCATCATGTTCTTCGACGACCTGCGGCCGCGCCTGCTCACCGGCTGGGGCATGGCGACGCTGGTCAGCGCGGTCGGCCTGTACTTCTCCTACGACCGGCCGTCGGGACCGACCATCATGGTCGGCTTCGCGATCACGCTGGTCGTCGGAGCGCTGGTGCGCGCCGTGATGCCGGGGGCGCGCCCGGCGCGGGCGTTGGCCGCGACCACGGTGGTGATGCTGGCTTTCGCCTGTGGATCCTGGGCCATGCAGACGCGCTGGCTCGAGCCCGGGGGCGGCGACACCGCCATGGATGCCCCGGCGGGCGGCGGCGGGGCGGGCGCCGCCCCCGAGCACCCGATCGGCTCCGACGTTGCCGACCTGCGCGAGGCGCTGCACGACGCCCATCCGAACGTCCGTGTCCGCGCGGTCACCGAGCTCGGGGCGACCGGCGACCCGCGCGTCCTGCACGAGCTCACCGACGCGCTGCACGACAAGGACGCCGGGGTGCGCGAGGCGGCGGCCATCGCGCTCGGGCGGTCGGGCAACCGCACCGTGCTGTCATCGCTGCGGCATCACCTTGACGACACGCACGAGGACGAATGGGTGCGGCTGCGGATCGCCGCGGGCATGGCGGCGCTCGGCGACGAGGAGGCCCTGCCGGCGCTCCTGACGATGGCCACCGGCGCCGACGCCGGCCTCACCCGGCTCGAGGCGCTCAACATCCTGTCGCGTCTGGCGGCGCTGCCCGACCCGCCGCTCGACGCCCCCGACACCGACGCGGCGCGGGCCCGCCTCGACGCCGTCAAGGTCTGGTACGGCGATGGTTCGAGGCTGCGCTGGGACCCGAAGAGCGGGCGGTTTCTGCGGCGGTAGCCCGGGGCCTGCCCCGGCGGGCGGCTAGCCCGACGGGCGGAAGCCCCACGAGACCAGCCGGTAGATGGTCTCCTCTTCCTCGCCCGGGCCTTCGCCGACGACCGCCAGCCCGAGCCCGAAGGCGGCATCGGGGCTGATCGCCCGGACCTCGGCCGCCGGATCGAGTCCGAGAAGATCGAGGGCCCGCTCGAGGACTTCGGTGGCGCTGCTGCGCGTGCCGCCGCTCGCGGGATCGGCGGGGCGCAGGAGGATCGCCTCCTGCTGCGGCACCTGGCCGGCAAGCCAGGCGAGGATCCCCTCGAGCACGGCGCGGTCTCGTGTCGAGGTGATCAGCGGCACCCCGGCCGGGCTCGGCCCCAGGAACGCGGCGCGACGCTCCTCGAACGTGCCGCTGAGCGCCGCGCCACTCTCGGGTGGCAGGAGCTCGATGGTCGCGACGGGCCGGCCGAGCGCCCGGGCGAGCTCGTCCTGATGCCAGGGCGCTGCCGCGCCCGCCGGCCCTTTTCCCATCCCGCTGTCAGGAGTCCCGGCCATGAAGCACCCCGCCGCCGGTATTGCAGCGCGCGTGCCAGCACCATCCACCGGGGGAAACCGGCCTGCGACCCCGGCCGTGAGACCCGACCGGCGCCGCCGCTGCGACTCGAACGAGACCCGACACGGCGGAAACCATTGCCGGACGCGACTTTTCAGGTAGCGCTGTCGCGATCGCGCGCGGTCGCGCGAGACTGCGCCGCCGGCCACCTCGGTCATCATCGTCCTTGAGTCTCACGTCCATCTCACGGCAGTCTCGGGGCCCGACATCAGGGGATCGTCCGGGCGGGGCTGGATTATGATCGCGCCGGTCCGCGACACACTCCTGGGAGGTCCCGGCGATGCCCCGCTACACCTTGACCGTCAATGGCCAGAAGCGTGCCGTCGATGTGGCGGCCGACACACCGCTCCTCTGGGTGCTGCGCGATACCCTGGGTCTGACCGGCACCAAGTACGGCTGCGGCCAGTCGCTGTGCGGCGCCTGCACGGTGCACCTCGACGGCGAGCCGATCCGCTCCTGTGTCACCACCGTCGCCGACGCGGCGAGCGGCGGCATCACCACGATCGAGGGGCTTGCCGCCGACCCGAACCACCCGATACGCAAGGCCTGGATCGCCGAGGACGTGCCGCAGTGCGGCTACTGCCAGCCGGGGATGATCATGGCGGCCGCCGCGCTCCTGGCGAAGAACACCAAGCCGAAGGACGGCGACATCGACGCGGCACTGTCCGGCCACATCTGCCGCTGCGGCACCTACCAGCGCATCCGCCGCGCCGTGCACCGCGCCGCGCGCTCGCTCACCGCCCCCTTCGGGCGGCGACCCGGCGCGGCGGGACCCACGGCCCGCCCGCCGGCCAGTCCGACCGACGGGGGTGGCCGATGAACCGCGACGTCATCGTCAACCTGAGCGGCGCGGCGCCCGGCGGCGCGGCGCCCGGGACGGGGCTCAGCCGGCGCGACCTGCTGCGTCTCGTGCCGGCGGCGGCCGCGGGGCTGGTCCTCGGCGTCCGCCTCACCCCCGCGGCGCCCGCCGCCGCGGGCGCCGCGAGTCTCGCGCCCAACGCGTTCGTGCAGATCGACGTCGGCGGAGCCGTGACCCTCTGGGTGCCCAAGTCGGAGATGGGGCAGGGTGTGCGCACGGCGCTGCCGATGATCCTCGCCGAGGAAATCGGCGCCGAGTGGGGCAAGGTGACGGTCGAGCAAGCCTGGCTCGACCCGCGCTTCGGCGACCTCGACACCGGCGGGAGCACCAGCGTACGCACCTCGTGGGATCCCCTGCGCAAGGCGGGGGCGGCGGCGCGCGCCATGCTGCTGCAGGCCGCCTCGACACGCATGCAGCTGCCGGCCGCGGTGCTTTCCGTCGCCGGCGGCCGGGTGATCCATCAGCGCAGCGGCCGGCAGGTGCCGTTCTCCGACCTGGTTGCCGACGCGGCCGCCCTGCCGGTGCCGGCCGATCCGCCGCTCAAGGACCCGAAGGACTACACCATCGTCGGCCGCCCGCTGCTGCGCACCGACACGCCCGCCAAGACCGACGGCCGGGCGATCTACGGCATCGACGTGAGCGTGCCGGGGATGCTGCACGCCGCCGTCGTGCTGCCGCCGACCTTCGGCGCGACACCCGAGGGGTTCGACGACGAGAAGACGCGCAGGGTGCCGGGTGTCCGCGCGGTCGTCCCCTTCAGCCGCGGGTTCGCCGTCATCGCAGAAAGCACCTGGGCGGCCTTCAAGGGACGCGATGCTCTCGTAGCGCGCTTCAAGGAGAGCGGCCGCCCGCCCGAATCGTCCGCCGACCTGCGCCGGCGTTGCGAGGCGGCGCTCGGCGCCGACGGCAAGGTGCTGCGCAACGACGGCGACACCGCGGCGGCGCTGAAGACGGCGGCCAAGCGCGTCGAGGCGACGTACGAGATCCCGTTCCAGGCGCACGCCGCCATGGAGCCGACCAATGCCACCGCCGAGGTGAAGGACGGCCGCTGCACGATCTGGGCGCCGGCCCAGACACCGAGCTGGGCGCTCGAGGAGCTCAAGCGCGTCACCGGCCTTCCCGCCGAGGCGATTCGGATCAACATCACCTTCCTCGGTGGCGGCTTCGGCCGCCGCATCAACCCCGACTTCATCATCGACGCCGCCGAGATCGCCACGGCGGCCGGCGCGCCGGTGAAGATGCTCTGGAGCCGCGAGCAGGACCTGCAGCACGACTACTACCGGCCGTTCGCCATGCACCGGCTGGCCGCCGGCATCGAGGCCGACGGCCGCATCGCCGCCTGGAGCCACCATTTCGCCTCGACGTCGATCAGCGCCTTCTACGACCCGGCGACGAAGGAGCCCGAGTCGGACGAGATCGGCGGCGCCGCCGACGTGCCGTGGCCCATCCCCAACGTGCGCGTCACCTACAAGCCGGTCGACAGCCCGGTACCGCGCGGCTGGTGGCGATCGGTCGACAGCTCCGGCAACGCCTTCGTCGTCGAGTCGTTCCTCGACGAGGTGGCGGCCGCGGCCGGCAAGGATCCGCTGCGCCTGCGCCAGGAGCTGCTGCGCGATCCGCGCCGCATCACCTACCCGAACCGCGCCTTCATCCAGGACACGACGCGGCTTAAGGGCGTGATTGACCTGCTGGCCGAGAAGACCCCGTGGGGCGGGCCGCTCGGCCCCGGCATGGGACGCGGCGTCGCCGCCCACTACTCGTTCCAGAGCTACTGCGCGATGGCGGCCGAGGTCGAGGCCGACGGCCGCGGCGGCGTGCGCGTCCACCGCGTCGTCTGCGCCGTCGATTGCGGGCGGGTCGTCCATCCCGGCCTGGTCGCGGCGCAGATGGAGAGCGCGGTTGTCTTCGCCCTGAGCGCCGCTGTGCGCGGCGCCATCACGATCGACGGCAGCCGGGTCAACGAGAAGAACTTCGACAGCTACGATCTGCTGCGCATCGACGCGATGCCGACCGTCGAGACCCACATCGTCCCGTCGACGGCGCCGCCGACCGGTGTCGGCGAGCCCGGCGTCCCGGTTGTGGCGCCCGCGGTGTTCAACGCCCTGTTCGCGGCGACCGGCAAGCGGATCCGCCGGCTGCCGCTGCAGCGGGGCGACCTGAAGCCCGCCTGAGCAGCGGGAGCCCCTCGCCGGCCTGACGCCGCGGTGGCCCGGCGGCGCGCGCGTCTACAGCATCCCGTCGATGAGACCGGCGATGTGCCGGCCGATGGCGATCGACGCGGTCGCGGCCGGCGACGGGACATTGAGCACGTGCACCCGGCCCGGCGCGCGGACGAAGTGGAAGTCGTCGACCAGCGCGCCGTCCGGCGCCACCGCCTGCGCCCGCACCCCCGAACCACCGGGACGGAGATCCTGCCGCCGCAACCCGGGCGCCAGCCGGCGCAGGTCGGCGAGGAACAGGCGCTTCGACAGCGACCGGGCGGTCTCGCGCAGGCCGCTCCTCCAGTGCCGCCGCGCCATGCGCGCGAACCCGGGATAGGCGAGGCAGCCGGCGAGATCGGCGGGGCTCACATCGCTCCAGCGGTAGCCCTCGCGCGCCAGCGCCAGGACGGCGTTCGGCCCGGCCTCGACCTCGCCGCCGACGCGCCGGGTCAGGTGCACGCCCAGGAAGGGGAACCGGGGATCGGGAACGGGGTAGACGAGCCCGCGCACCCGGGCGGCGGCCTCCGGCGCCAGGGTGTAGTACTCGCCCCTGAACGGCACGATCCGGACACCCGGGTCGAGCCCGTCGAGCCGGGCGACGGCATCGCTCCAAAGGCCGGCGCAGTTCACCAGGACTCGCGCGGCGAACTCGCCCGCCGTCGTCCGGGCGACGGTGCCGGTGCCATCGCGGCGCAGCGCCACGAGGCGTGCCGCCGTGCGCACGGTTCCCCCCGCGGCCTCGATGTCGGAGGCGATCGCAGCGGCCACGCCGGCGTAGTCGGTGATCGCGGCCCCGGGCACCAGCAGCGCCGCGACCCCGGCCGCCGCCGGCTCCCTCTCGCGCAGCTCGTCCGGGCCGATGATCCGCAGGCCGGCGACGCCGTTGGCATTTCCTCGGGCGAGAAGCCCGTCGAGCGCGGCGCGCTCGCGTTCATCGGCCGCCACGACCACCTTGCCGCAGACGACGAGCGGCAGCCCGCGCGCCGCGCAGAACTCACGCAGCAGCCGGCCGCCTTCGACGCACAGCCGCGCCTTCTGCGAACCGGGGCGGTAGTAGAGACCGGAGTGGACGACGCCGCTGTTGCGGCCGGTCTGGTGCCGGGCGACGCGATCCTCCTTCTCGAGGACCACGATCCGCCGGCCGGGGAAGCGGCCCGACGCCGCCAGGGCCACCGCGAGGCCGACAATGCCGCCGCCGACGATCGCCAGATCGAAGCGCACGCAGGTCACACCCCCTTATAATGCCGCCATGCCGTCCGCGTCGACCCGGTCGATCGTCGAAGAGCGCCTGCGCGGGGCCCTTGACCCGACGCATCTGGAAATCGCCGACGAGAGCGACCGGCACGCCGGTCACGCCGGCGCCGCCGCCGGCGGCGGACACTACCGGGTCGTCGTGGTGGCGGCGGTGTTCGAAGGGCGGGGCCGGATCGAGCGCCACAAGCTCGTGTACGACCTGTTGCGCGACCTGATGCCGGGGGCGATCCATGCCCTGGCGCTGCGGGCCCTGGCGCCATCGGAGTGGGGCTCGTGAGCCCGCGACCCCTCCAGAAGACGCCGCGCCACCGGCGCCGCGTCGAGGTCCATTACAAGGTGAAAGGGCACGCGACGCAGATCGGCTTCTCGGGAAACATCTCGGCCTCCGGCATGATGCTGCGGACGCCACGAGTGCTGCCGCCGGGGACCATCGTGACCCTGGAGGTGCGCTTCCCTCAGCGGACGATCGTCCTGACCGGGCGGGTGATGTGGGCGCGCGAGGGACCGCTGTCCTGGCTCCCCACGGGCAGGATTGGGATGGGGATCAAGTTCGTCGATCCGCCCGCCGACCTTGTCGGACTGCTGCGCAGCGTCGCCGCCGCTACGGGCACGGCGACGCGTTGATGCGCGGCGTGCCGTCCGAGGCAAACCCGAGCGCCCCCTCGATGCCGTTCCAGACCCCGGTGACGTGGTAGAAGAACCCGGTGTCGGGCACCGGCACGCTGGCGTCGGTGAACGACGTTGTCAGCAGACCCGACGCCATGCATGAGCCGTAGTACCCCGGCCCCTTGAGCGTCAGGTCGCCCCGGTAGACGTTGTAGGAGGTCGCGGTCGAAAGGGCGGTCCACGAGAAGGTGGAACCGCCGGTCGGCGTCACGTCCGCGATGTTCTGCACCGCGCGGTCGGCGATCCCCAGGGCGCTCACCTTGCCGTAGCCCCAGTTGTTGTTGGGCAGCGGCAGCGGGACGTTCGCATCGACCCGCGCGCTCGAGGTCGCGAGGGTGCGCAGGTCGATGGCGTCGAGGTTCGGGTTCAGGGCGAGGACTTGGGCGTAGATGCCGGCGACGTGCGGCGACGAGAAGCTGGTCCCCGGCAGCGCCCAGTGGACCGTGTCTTCGACGATCAGCGGGATGGTCCCCGCGTCGGCGACTACATCCTGCGACAGCGTCGAAACGATGGCGAGAGCCGGGGCGTTGATGTCCGGCTTGATGCGGCCATCGCGCGTCGGCCCGGGGCTCGAGAAGTAGGCCAGTTTGCCGACGTCGGTCGCCACGGTGTTCTGGAAGTGGTAGGGCCCCAAGCCGTCCATGCTCTGCCAGTCGTATTTCGTCATGTAGCCGCCGACCGTCGTGACATTGAACGCGGTGCCGGGGATCGAGAGGAGGCGCGCATTCTCGGGGGTGTCCCAGGGCGCCTCGAGGCCCCCGCTCCCGAACGACGAGAACCAGATCCAGGCGTCGTAGCGGCCGCCGGCGGTGATGGTGTTGCCGCGCACCCGCAGCTGCCAGGTGCCGCGGCAGGGCGCGCTCGTCCCCTGGTCGTCCACTTCCATGTCGAAGAAGCGGGCGCCGTTGGGCGCCGGCGAGGCGCCGTCGTCGATCAGCATCGTCCCGCTGGTCGTGCTGGAGGAGACCAGGCCCTGGCCGGTGGTCGCGCTGAGGGTCAGCGTGGTGGTGCCGCACGGCGCCGCCGGCGGATCGGCGATGGTCACCGTCAGGTTGTCGCCGTCGTTGTACCAGAGCGACCAGGCCACGGCATCGTTGAACGCCCCCGGCAGGGCCGTGTAGGTCGGGATGGTAAAGCTGTGGGTGTTCGTCTGTGTGGCAAGGACGGTCCCGCCGATGTGGATGGCATGACCGCGATCATTGCCGGCCGACTTGACGATCGCCTTGCCGGGGAGGCCCGGCCCGATGAGGGTGTCGATGGTGGCTTCGTCGAAGTCGCCGCCGTCGTGGCCGCCATACTGTGACCCGAGGCTCAGGTTGGTAACATACGGCTTGCCCATCTCGGCCGCCTTGGCGTCGATGAAATCCAGGCCGGCGCTGATGTCGTAGCAGTTGGGGCAGGTGGTCGTGTCGGTCGGCTCGGGAAAGGTCTTGACCACGATGATGTCGGCCTCGGGAGCCATGCCGACGTAGCGCCCTGCCGGGTAATCCATGCCGGTGGCCCGGCCTGACCCTGCGGCCACGCCGATGGTGTGGGTGCCGTGTCCCTCGGCGTCGGGCGCGGTGATCGTCGGGCCGCCCGTCAGCGCCGCGTTGATGTCGGCCTCGGTGTACAGGCAGCCGAAATCGAACGGGAACGGAGGCGGCGTGCCGATGCAGGCATCGTCCTGGCTCCAGATGTACTTGATGCGCGTGGTGCCGTCGGGGTTGCGGAAGTCCTGCTGGCGCCAGTCGATGCCGCTGTCGACCGAGCCCAGGATGACCCCCTTGCCGCGCGAGCCGTAGTTGGTCTCGACCTGCGTCGACAGGACCTCGGCGCGGCTGACGTTGAGTTCCATTTCGGGGATGCGCACCGCCTGCATCCCCTCGACCCCCGGCAGCGCGGCGATCGCCGCCAGCCGGTGCATCGGCACCAGCGCCGAGGCGAAGCCGGGGAGACGCCCGTAGGTGCGGATGCCCATCCGCTCGACCGACTGGCGGGCCATGGCGTCGAGCCGCAGGCGCACGCGCACCGCCGGCGCGGCCGGCGTGTCGTCGACGGCCACCATGCGGGCATAGAAGCTCATCTCGTCGCGCGGGATCGCCTCGGGGCGACCGGTGTCACGCGCGGCCTTCTCGGAGGCGCGCATGATGCGGGCGAGCAACGGGTCGACAAAGGTCTTCTTGCGATCGGTCCGGCCGAGGCCTGAGCCCATCAGGGTCAGGCTCAGGAGGACCAGGGCAATCCGGGTGATATGGGACCTGCGGCGCATCGAAAACTCCATTCCGTGGCGACACACGGGCATTCTCTGTGGTGGACGAAGTCTATAAGTACGACGGTTTTAGGGGCTTTTCAAGGACGAAGTGGGCGTCCGAGCGACGTCGCGATGACACCTCGGGCCCGGGCAAGGGCCGCGAGATCGACCCCGACGTCCTCCCCGGCGGCCCCGAGGGCCCCGATCACAGCCTCGGTGGAGACATTTCCCGAGGCCCCGGGGGCGTAGGGGCAGCCACCGATTCCCCCCGTGCTGGCGTCGAAAATCACCACCCCGCGCCGCCAGGCGGCCAGCACATTCGCCACGGCCCGGCCATAAGTGTCGTGGAAGTGCATCGCCAGGCGCCCCACCGGAACCACCCCCAGCAGGAGGTCGAGCAGCGCCTCCACGTCGGTGGTTTCGGCCGTGCCGATGGTGTCGCCGATCGACACCTCGTCGACCCCCAGGTCAATCAGCCGCCGGGCGACCGCGACCGTCGCCGCCGGCGCCACCTTGCCCTCATAGGGACAGAAGAAGGCCGTCGAGACGTAGCCTCTTACATGGATGCCGGCGCGCCGCGCCCCGGCGACCACGGGGCGGAAGCGCTCGAACGACTCGTCGATCGAGGCGTTGATGTTGCGGCGGTTGAAGGTCTCGGATGCCGCCGTGAAGACGGCGACCTTGTCGGCCTTCGCCCCGAGCGCCCGCTCGAGGCCGCGCTCGTTCGGCACCAGCGCCGAGTAGACCACCCCCGGGACGCGCCGGATCGCGGCGAACACCCCCTCGGCATCGGCGAGCTGCGGGACGGCGCGCGGCGCGACGAAGGAGCTGACTTCTATTTCCGGAAGCCCGCTCTCCGACAAGGCGTCGACGAATGCGACCTTGACCTCGGTCGGGACCGGCCGCGCCTCGTTCTGCAGCCCGTCGCGGGCCGCCATCTCGACCAGGCGGATCACGCCGCGCCCCCGCCGCCCTCCCCGCCCGCCGCGGCCGTCCCGCGCGGCGCCCCGGCCTCCGCGGGCGCGGGGGTGAGCGCCACCAGCGTCGCCCCGAGATCGACCATCTCGCCCTCGGCGCAGAAGACCCGCTCGATGACACCGTCACGCGGCGCCGTCAGCCGGTACTCCATCTTCATCGCCTGCAGGATCAGCAGCAGATCGTCGGTCGTCACCGCCTGCCCGGGTGCAACCGCCACCTTGACGACGCGACCGGTCATCGGCGCGCGCACCTCGGCCGGGGCGCCCGGCCCGGCGGCGCTCTCGGCGCGCTCCGGGCCGAAGAACCGGCTGCCGCCCGGCCAGCCGACCCAGACCCCGCGCGCGGTCCGCGCCACCGACAGGCGCAGCCGCCGCCCCTCGTGCTCGACATGCACGAAGGTCATGGCCGCAGCCTCCCGGCGTTGTCGGGAATCGCCCACGGCGAGTGGCGATCGGCCGGGCCGGCGTCGCCGGTCCCGGCGCCGGCAGGCGCCGCCAGCGCCCGCCGTGCCGCCACGACCGCCGCCGCCGGCACCTCGGGCTCGGGCCAGGCGGTCTTCTCGAGCGTCGCGGTGTAGGTCTCGCCGCGCCGGAACATGTCGCTCTCGAGCACCTGGATCAGGAACGCCTGGTTGGTCGCGACACCGAGGAGCGTCGTCGCGCGCAGCCCCTCGACGAGCCGGCGGCGCGCCTGCTCGCGATCGGACCCCCAGGTGATGATCTTGGCGATGAGCGAATCGTACTCCGGGCGCACCTCACCCCCCTCGCGCACCCCGGCGTCGATCCGCAGCCAGGGCCGCGCCGGCCACTCGAGCATCAGCACCGGGCCGGCCGAGGGCATGAAGCCGCGGTGCGGATCCTCGGCGTTGAGGCGGGCCTCGATGGCATGGCCGCGCGGTGCAGGCGGCGCCGGCAGCGCGCCGCCGCGGGCAATCGCGACCTGCGCCGCGACGATGTCGAGACCGGTGATCATCTCGGTGACCGGATGCTCGACCTGGAGGCGGGTGTTGACCTCGAGGAAGTAGTGCGCGCCGTCAGGCCCGACCAGGAACTCCACCGTGCCGGCGCTGCGATACCCCGCCCGCTTCGCCAGGCGCGCGGCGTCGTCGAGCAGCGCCGCGCGGGTCGTGGCGCCGATGCCCGGCGACGGCCCCTCCTCGATGACTTTTTGATAGCGCCGCTGCAGCGAGCACTCGCGCTCGCCGAGGGCGACCGCACTGCACCCGTCACCGAGGATCTGCACCTCGACGTGACGCGCCGGTGCGATGTACTTCTCGACCAGCAGGCGCGGGTCGGAGAAGGCCGCCCCGGCCTCGCGCTGCGCCGCCGCGAACGCCTCGTCGAGATCGGCCTCGCGCTCGACCAGGCGCATCCCCTTGCCGCCCCCGCCGCCGACGGCCTTGAGCAGTACCGGCCAGCCGACCCGGTCGGCGGCGCGCGCCGCGTCGTCGCTGGTCTCGCAGACGCTGGCGCCCGGGATCACCGGGATGCCGCACTCCTCGGCGGTGCGGCGCGACACGCGCTTGTCCCCCAAAAGGCGCATCGCCTCGGCGGTCGGCCCGATGAAGACCAGCCCCGCCGCCTCGCACGCCAGGGCGAACTCGGCGCTCTGCGACAGGAAGCCGTATCCCGGGTGGACCGCGGTGGCGCCTTTGGCGCGCGCCGCCGCGATCAGCGCCGCGCCGTCGAGGTAGCCGTCGGCGCCCTCGAGCAGCGCGACCTCGTCGGCCAGGTCGAGGTGAGCCGCCTCGCGGTCGACCGTGGAATGCACCGCCACCGACGGCACGCCGATCTCGCGCAGCGTCTTGAAGACGCGGGCGGCGATCTCGCCGCGGTTGGCGACCAGGACTTTCATGGTCTCCACGCCCGCCACCCCGCCCCCGCCCGTGTCATGCCCAGCGCGGCTTGCGCTTCTCGAGAAACGCGCCGAGCCCCTCCTGCCCCTCGGGCGAGACCCGGGCCCGGGCGATGGTGCGCACCGTGTAGTCGATCGCAGCGTCGCGCGGCGCGCCGGCCACCGTGCGGATGATCTCCTTGGCGGTCGACACCGCCTCCGGGCCGCACTGCAGCAGCGCCGCCACCAGGCCGTCGACCACGGCGTCGAGCCCGTCGTCCGGGACGACTTCATGGACCAGACCGATGCGCCGCGCCTCGGCGGCGTCGAACCGCTCGCCGGTCAGGAAATAGCGCCGCGCCGAAGGCGCCCCGATCTTCGGCAGCACGAAGGTCGAGATGTTGGCCGGCACGATGCCGAGACGCACCTCGGTGAAGCCGAACTGCGTCCCTTCCGACGCCGCCACGATGTCGCAGCAGGCCACCAGTCCCGAGCCGCCGCCGAGCGCCACGCCGCGCACCTTGCCGACGACCGGCTTCGGGCACTCGTCGATGGCGCGGAACATCGCCGCCATGGCGCGCGCGTCGCGCGCATTCTCGGCCTCGGTGTAGTCGCGGCTCTTCTTCATCCACTGCACGTCGGCGCCGGCGCAGAAGAGCGGCCCCGCGCCGGTCAGCACCACCACCCGCACCTCGGGCGCGAACGAGGCGAAGACGCGGCTCAGCTCGTCGATGACCACCTCGTTGAAGGCGTTGCGCACATCGGGGCGGTCGATCGCAACGGTGACGACCGGGCCGGCGGTTGTGACAGCGAGCGTTTGCAGCGGGCGTCCGGTCATGGGCGGCATCTCATCGGCTACATCCTGTACACGGGCGCCGGCCCGCGCTCGATCGGCGCGTTCAGGCAGGCCGACAGCGCCAGCGCCAGGATGCGGCGCGTGTCCGCCGGGTCGATGATGCCGTCGTCCCAGAGCCGGGCGCTGCCGAAGTACGGGTCGCCTTCGGCCTCGTACTTCTCGATCACGGGCCGTGCAATCGCCTCGGCCTCGGCGTGCGACAGCGTCTTCCCCTCGCGCTCGAGCTGCTCGCGCTTCACCTGCACCAGCACGCTCGCCGCCTGGTCTTTGCCCATCACCGAGACCCGCGCGTTCGGCCAGGTGAACAGGAAGCGCGGCCGGTAGCCGCGGCCGCACATGGCGTAGTTGCCGGCCCCGTGCGACGCCCCGATGATCAGCGTGATCCGCGGCACCGTCGCCGTCGCCACCGCCTGCACCATCTTGGCGCCGTCGCGGGTGATGCCGCCCTGCTCGTAGCGCTTGCCGACCATGAACCCGGTGATGTTCTGCAGGAACAGCAGCGGCACACCGCGCTGCTGGCAGAGCTCGACGAAGTGCGCCCCCTTGACGGCGCTCTCGCCGAACAGCACGCCGTTGTTGGCGACGATTCCGACGGGATACCCCCACAGCCGCGCGAACCCGGTCACCAGGGTCGGGCCGTAGTTGGTCTTGAACTCGTGCAGGCGGCTGCCGTCGACGAGCCGGGCGATCACCTCGCGCACGTCGTACGGGTGCTTGTTGTCCACCGGCAGCACGCCGGCGATCTCCTCCGAGGGGTAGAGCGGATCCTCGGGCGGCGCCGTGTCGAGCGTCACCCGCTTGACCGTGTTGAGGTGGGCGACCACGTCGCGCGCCAGCGACAGGGCGTGCGCCTCGCTCTCGGCCAGGTGGTCGGTCACCCCCGAGACACGCGAGTGCATCTCGCCGCCGCCGAGCTCCTCGGCGGTGACCTCTTCGCCGGTCGCCGCCTTCACCAGCGGCGGACCGGCGAGATAAATCGTCCCGGCGCCGCGCACGATGATGTTCTCGTCCGACATCGCCGGCACGTAGGCCCCGCCGGCGGTGCACATCCCGAGCACGACCGACACCTGGGGTATGGCCGCCGCCGACATCACCGCCTGGTTATAGAAGATGCGGCCGAAGTGCAGGGCGTCCGGGAAGACATCCGCCTGCAGCGGCAGGAAGACGCCGCCGGAGTCGACCAGATAGACGCACGGCAGCCGGTTGTCGAGTGCTATCTCCTGCGCCCGCACATGCTTGCGGATGGTCTCGGGAAAGTACGAGCCGCCCTTGACGGTCGGATCGTTGGCGACCACCATGCACTCGCGCCCGCTGATCCGCCCGACACCGGTGATGACACCCGCCCCCGGCGCCTCCCCTTTGTGCAGGTCGTGCGCCGCCAGCGCCGACAGCTCGAGGAACGGGGTGTCGGGATCGAGCAGCCGGGCCACCCGCTCGCGCGCCAGCAGCTTGCCGCGCTTGCGCAGGGTCGCGATCGCCTGCTCGGAGCCACCGCGGCGCGCCGTATCGAGGCGCCGGCGCAACTCCTCGGCCAGCCGGTGGTGGTGGCGGGCGTTGGCCTGGAACTCCGCCGAGCGCGGATCGACGCGGCTTTTCAGGGTCTCCATCGGGTCCGGAGCCTACCGCGCCCCCCCGGTGCCGTCAAGAGAACGCGGGGCGCCAGGAGGGGGGGTTGACGAAAATCCCCTCCCGGAGGCCAAACCCTAGTATTATCTGCGGCGCACACCCTTGATGACTCTCCCACACGGGGAGGGACCAGGGGTTTTTACATCGCTCTCGTAGCGAAGGAGAAGGCAGATGGCCAGAGGCAAGGTGAAGTGGTTCAACGACGCGAAGGGTTTCGGATTCATCACCCCGGACGACGGCTCGAAGGATGTCTTCGTCCATCACTCCGCGATCGCCATGTCGGGATTCAAGAGCCTTGCCGAAGGTCAGGCGGTTGAGTTCGACATCGTCCAGGGCCAGAAGGGTCCCGCGGCGGAGAACGTTCGCCCGGTCTGAACGCGACCCAGGTCGTTCCTTTTTTCGAGTCTGAGATCGTGTCAAAAAAAACCGGCTCTACTTTCAAGAAACGCCAGAAAGAGATGCTGCGCCAGCAGCGGCAGCAGGACAAGCTCGCCCGCCGGTTGCAGAAGAACAAGGAACGGCAGGAGACGGGGGAGGCAGGCGCCGGCGACGAAGATCCGGATATCGCCGGCATCATCCCCGGTCCCCAGCCGCGAGTCGAGGACGATCCCTAGGAGCCTGCAGTACAGGCCCTTAGTCGATCGCCTCGCCCTTCTCCACCTTCCCGATCGCCTGCTCGAGGTTCTTGCGGTTGCCCTCGTCGGGCGCCTGCTTGAGCGCGGCTTTCAGGTGCCGCAGGGCCTCGTCCTTGTGGCCGGCGGCGGCGGCCGCGCGGCCGAGGCTCACCTCGCTCGGCCAGACGCCGGGGAACCGCCTGCCGTTCAGCTCCAGCACCTTGATCCCCAGGGCGGTCTGCTTCCGGGCCAGCAGCTGGCGGCCAAGCGTGTGCAGCTGGACCGGACCGGCGGTGGGATCGTTGATCGCGCGATCGAAGGTCTTCGCTGATTCCGCGCTCTGACCATTTGCCTCCTGAAGCCCCGAGAGCGTCGACAGCGTCGTGAAATTCGCCTCGCCGACGAACGGCGCGCTCACGGCGGTCTGGGCCCAGGTGAGCGCTTCCGCGAGGTTGATCTTGCTGGTCAGGCAGAAGTTCGCCGCCGCATCCCAGTTCTGCCACATGAACCCCGGACTGGTGCGCAGCTCGCGGCGCAGGCTCTCGACGTAGAGCCCGTCGGGGTTCGGGACCTCGATCGACCAGGGCAGGGCAAGATCCTCCCACGCGAGCTGCACCGTCGCGCTCCCCTGCTCGCGGTCGGAGAATTCATAGGTCAGGAACTCGCGGTAGTCGCTCGCCACCGGCTTCGCCGTCACGCGCAGCGCGTCCTCCTTGACGGTATAGAAGTAGCTCCCCCAGGAGGTCGAGTTGTGGGAGAAGATGATCGTCCACTCATCCTTGCCGGGGATGAAGTGCAGTCCGTAGATTCCCGCCGGCAGCGGCTGCCCCTGCACCTTGACGTCGTGACTGACCGCGAAGGTGGTGTTCTCGTTCGCACCGCCGCGCCACGGACATTGGGCGCCGCAGGTTCCGAACCCGAGGTCGGCCATGCCGTACGGAACCAGCCCGCCCCAGATCTTCCCCTTGCGGTCGCTGCCGTCGGGGGCATGGACGTTCGGGCTGTTGTAGGTGATCGTCACCTTGACCAGGCCGATGCTCTGCGCGACCTCGGAATGCTGGTTGTCGCCGCTCGGCGGCAGTGTGACGCTCTGGGCGAAGGCAGGCGCCGCGACCAGGGCGAGCAGCAGGATGAGACAGGTGGCCGGGACGAACTTCATGGGCGGTTCCTCCTCGATGTCGTGGACGGGCTCCCGCCGGACCTACGAGAGCGGCTCAGGCCGGCTTCGATGATCGCCGGGGCCCGATAGGATGCCCGAATCGGGCGCCGGCCGCTAGGGCATAATACCGGCATGCTCCGGGGAACCTGGCAGCGCGTTCCGATCGACGCCTTCCCGATCCGACACGGCCGGCGCGAGCTGGCGTGGGGGATCGGCTACGCCCTCTTCTACGTCGTGGCGGCCGTCCTCGTCGGTCTCGTGATCCGCAGCCATCCGGCGCCGATCTGGGGTGCGGCGCGGTTCAACCAGGACTGCTGGTACACGTTCGTCCTGAAGATCGGGCTGCTGCTCGTGGTGCCGGTGGTCGCGCTGCGCCTGGCGGGGTACCGCGTGGAAGATTTTCTTGTCGGCTGGGGCGCCGACCGGCGACGCATTCTGCGGCTGCCCCTGGCGTACCCGCTGGGGGTCGTGGTCAACGTGGGCCATCTCCCCGCCATCCGTGACGCGCTCGCATCGGGATCGGCCCCGCACCCTGTGGCGCGGATCGGCCTCGGCATCCTCCTGCCGCTGTTCACCGCCGGGCTTCCCGAAGAGATCTTCTTCCGCGGCTTCCTGCAGACCCGTCTCGAGGCGGCCGCGGGACGGCTCGCCGCCATCACCATCACGGCACTCCTGTTCGCCGCGTGGCACGTGCCGACCCGATTCCTTCTGTCGCACGGGATCGAGGGGGAGGCCGGCTCGCCGATCTCGATCCTGCTCGGCACCGGGCTGCCGGTCTTCGTGGCCGGCCTGCTGATCGGGCTGGCGTTCGACCGCTGGCGCAACCTGCCGACCCTGGTGGCGATCCACTGGGGCGTCGACACCCTTCCCGTCGTCGCCTCGTTCCTGCTGATCAACTTCTGATCGGGCGCCGCCGCGCGGCGACACCGGTCAGCGGGTCTTGAGGAATTCCCTGAGCGCGGCGTCAGCCGAGGCGAAGGTGGGGAAGGTCCGATCGAGGTCGGGGTCGGAGGTCGGCGTCCGGTGGGCGCTCGTATAGATGATGAGCCGCCAGGCCGTGCCCTTCTTGTCGATGCGGATGTCGAACTCGTTGCCGCGGACGGTCTCGAGGTGCCGCACGACGGGCCCGCTCGGCTCGACGAGGGGCGCTGCCGGCGGCATGGACGCCGGCACGGCGGGCGCCGCGGCCCCCGCGGACTCGCCCTCCGCGGCCGCATCGGGCGGCCCGCTGCCGGGCCTGGCGCGCGCCGCCTCGACCCACTCGTCATACGCCGCGATCAGCGACCTGTCCGGCTTGATGAAGGATAACCCCATCGTCGGCGGCTCGCCGCGGACCCAGGCCACCCTCGCCCGCAGCCGCAGGCGGCGGCGCGGGAACTGCACGAAGATGTCGACGACGAGCCCGACGGCGAAGGAGTCCGCGGAGCGGATTTGCACGCCGCCCTCCGAGAGGTCGATGATGGCGCCCTCGCGCATCCGTCCCTCCATCCCGAATCGGGCCGGGATCTGGGCGACGAGACGCCGGTGCTGCCTGCGGTCGGCGGGACTGCCCTGGCTCATTGGGGGGGATTCTAAACGGGTTTCGTGATTCCATGCTGGTGGCGCAGCGGGCGCACAACCTACAATCCACACTCGATGGCCACCGGGACTCTTCCCACTTCCACCGCACCTCCAGGAGCTCCTCCCGTCGCCTGGCGCGGGCCGCGCTGGGATCTCGTCGTGCTGCTTCTCCTGGCCGGCCTGCTGGCGCTGCGGTTCTGGGATCACACCGTCGACGACGCCTTCATGAGCTTCCGCTACGCCCGCAACCTGGTCGAGGGACACGGTCTCGTGTTCAACCCCGGCGAGCGGGTCGAGGGATACACCAATTTCCTCTGGGTGATCATCGCCGCGGGCGCCATCGCGGTCGGCGCGGACCCGGTCTCGTTCGCGCGCCTCGCCGGTCTCGCGGCGACTGTCGCCATGGTCGTCTGCGTCCACCGGGCCGGCCTCAGGCTGACATCGTCGCGCCTGCTGGCCGCCTGCGGCAGTCTGCTCGTCGTCCTCAGTCCGGCCGTCGCGGTCTGGACGACCGGCGGACTGGAGACGCCGCTGTTCGCGTGCCTTCTGACCTGGGCGACCTGGCTCATCGCCGAGGGCGCCGACGAGGGTCGTCTGCCGATCGCCTCGGCGCTGCTCGTCGGTGCGGCGACCCTGACCCGGCCCGAGGGATTTCTCGTCGCGGTGTCGCTGGCCGGCGCCACCTGCCTGCCCGCCCTGCGGCCGGCATACACGGCGCGACGCCGGCTCACATGGACCGCGGTCGTACTGGCGATCGTCGTGCCGTTCTTCATCTGGCGGACGGTGTACTACGGCGATCTCCTGCCCAACACCTTCCACGCCAAGATCGGCTCCGGCGGCCTGCAGATCGCCAGGGGCGTCCGTTACCTCTTCGACTTCATCATCGACTGCGGCATCTGGATCCCGCCGGCGCTCGCCGGTCTTCTGCTCGGCGTGAGACGAAGGAGCATCGCCATCCTGGCGAGCGTCGTCGTGCCGTACCTGGCCTACGTCGTCTACGTCGGCGGCGACGCGCTGCCGATGTACCGGTTTTTCGTCCCGATCCTCGGCCTCCTCGCCATCGCGGCGATGGCTGCCTCCGCCGCTGTGGCGGCGCGCCTGCCCGGCCGGGCGGCGCGACACGCAACCCTGATCGCGGCGATCGTATTGGCCGCGCTGGCGCTGTTCGACCTGCGGGCGGCATTCGCGGGGCGGGCGTTCGACTTCGTGCAGCAGGATCGCCGCGAGGTCAGGCTCTGGCGGGAGGTCGGCGTCTGGTTCCGACGCCACGCCACCCCGGGCGAGTCGATCGCCCTCATCCCCGCCGGCGCCATCCCGTACTACTCGGGCCTGGTCACCATCGACATGCTCGGGCTGAACGACCGCACCATCGCCCGCGCGCCGGTGCGGGCGATGGGGAGCGGACCGGCGGGGCACGAGAAATACGACACCGACTACGTCCTGTCGCGCCAGCCAACCTATATCCTCCTGGGGATCTACCAGGAGCAGGCGACGCGCCCCTCAGCCGACGACACCCTGGCGCTCTACTATCCCGCCGAGAAGGATCTGGCGCGATCGCCGGAGTTCCTGCGACTCTACCGTCCGGTGTCGGGACGCCTCGGCGGCGGCTACTTCACCTTCTTCACGCACGCCAGCAAGACCTTCCCCGACTAGTATCCTGAGTTGGAAGTTCGGTGAGCATCGAGGGCGCCGATGCGCCCAGCCAGCAAGGCGCGACGAGGGAGCATATCGGCCATATGAGACCGAGGAGCAACGCTGCTGGCGGGGATGCAGCGGCGGCCGAATGTCAGCGAACTTCCAACTCGGGACACTAGCAGGGCGCCCGCCTACCGCGGTGTCGCCAGCGGCGCTTTGAGATCCTCGAACCAGTTGAAGACCAGCTTCACCATGTTGCGGCCGCCGGCGACGGTGGCCAGCTCGCTCTGCGCCAGCAGGAAGCGGCTGCCGTCGGGCGCTCGGGTACAGGCAAACAACGCGTAGGCCATGCGCCGGCGGGTCGTCCGGGTCGGCCCCGGTCAGGAGGGCAGGCGGTGCAGGACCGCGTCGGCCTCGGTCACCAGGGGGTGCGCGGCACCGAGGCCGCCGCGCAGGACCACCGCGGCCGGGGCCAGGAGGGCCCGGGCCTCGGCGCCGCTGCCCGCGGCCGCCAGGCATTCCGCCAGGTAGAGACGGGCTTCGGCGGTTTTCCAGCTGGTCTCGCCGAACACCTGCACCCGGGCAGATTCGGCCTCGCGCAGCAGCACCAGGGCATCGTCGAAACGCCGGCGCGCCGTCTCGGTGCGTCCCAGCTCCAGCGCGGCCGTGGCGATGTCGGGATGACCGGCCGGCCAGGCGGCGCGCAGCGCCTCGAGGGCCGCCGTCCCGAGCGCCGCGGCGTCGTCGAGCGCGCCCTGCCGGCGGCGCAGGCCGGCGAGCGACAGGCGACCCGCGGCGGTGACCGGGTGATCGGCGCCGAGGGCCTTCTCGCGGATCGCCAGCGACTGCTCGAGAAGGGGCGCCGCCGCGTCGAGGCGGCCGCGCGCCTCCTCGAGGACGCCGACCTGCGCCATGACACCGGCGGTGTCCGGGTGATCCGCGCCGCGCAGCCCGGTGACGATCGTCAGGGCACGGCCCAGGGTCTCGCCCGCCTCGTCGAGCCGCCCGGTGTCGCGCTGGATCGATCCGAGATGGGTGAGCGACACCGCCACGAACGGATGCTGCGGCCCGAGCACCTTGGGGAAGAGATCGGCGAGACGCCGGAACATCGGCTCGGCGGCGGCGTAGTCGCCGCGATCCTTGAGAACCGCCGCGAGATTGTTCAGGGTGACGACGGCGTTCGGATGCTCCTCGCCGCCGCGCTTGCGCCAGAACTCGAGAACCTCGCGGTCGAGCCGTTCGGCCTCGTCATAGCGCCCCAGCTTCTGCACGATGGCGGCGAGCGTGTTGAGGCTGGTGATCGTCTCGGCGCCGTCGTCGCCGTACAGCCGGCGCGACAGGGCGACCGCCTCGCGCGCCGTCGTCTCGGCTTCGGCGTACCGGCCGCGCTGCAGCAGGATGGCCGCGAGGTTGTTGAGCGACGCGGCCACGAGCGGATGGTCGGGCCCGAGGGCGCGCCGGCGGATCGCCAGCGCCTCGTTCTGCAGCGCAAGGGCCTCGTCGAGACTGCCACGCGCGCGCAGCAGCACGCCGAGGTTGTTGAGCGAGGTGGCGATCTCGGGGCTGTCGGCCGGGAAGATTTTCCGGCGGATCGCCAGCGCGTCGCGCACCAGCCGCTCGGCGTCGTCGGCTTTTCCCTGCGCCCGCAGGACGACCGCGATGCTCTCCATGTCCTCGGCCACCTCGGCGTCCGACGCGCCCAGGATCGCCCGGTGCAGATCGAGAGCCCGCTCGTGGGCCTCGACCGCCTCGGGGTACTTCCCCTGCCCGAAAAGGATGGTTCCCTGCCGGCGCAGCGCCCCGGCCACTTCCGCGGCCCGCGGGCCACGCTCGCGCGTCCAGAGTTCAAGACTGCGCGCCGCGAGCGGTGCGGCTTCGTCGTAGAGGCCGAGTTTCTCGTACACGTCGGCCAGGACACCGGCCATCTCGGCCTGCAGCGCCGGCTGGTCCGCCAGCTCCTCCTGCACGCGCGCCGCGCCCCGATCGAGGAGCTCGCGGGCGGTGACCTGAAGGCCGCGCGAGCGCGATGGGTCGGAGACCTCGAAGAGGTCGACCAGGTAGTCCTTCACCTCCTCGGCCCGGCGCGCCTCGTGGCGCGCGGCGCGCGCCTGCCAGATCGTCCCCGCCAACCCGGCGAGAAGGGAGAGGACGGCGAGCGTCGCCGTGGCGACCCCGGCGCGATGCCGCCCGACGAACTTGCGCGCCCGGTAGCCGACGGTGTCGCCGTGCGCCCGCACCGGCAGACCGTGCAGGAGGCGGTCGATGTCCTCTCCGAAGGCCGCGGCGGTCGGGTAGCGCCGCTCCGGCTCGGTGCGGATGGCGGTCATGACGATGGCGTCGAGATCGCCGCGCATCCGCCGGCCGGTCTCGGTGTCGGATGCGGCCCGCGATGGCGGTTCGGGCGCGGCGTCGAGGATGGCACGCTCCATCTCGGCGCCCCCCGATCCCGTCACGGTGTACGGCCTCCTTCCCGACAGGAGCTCGTACAGCACCAGGCCCAGCGCGTAGACATCGGTCGCGGTGGTCGCCGGGGCGCCGCGGATCTGCTCCGGGGCGGCGTACTGCGGCGTCATGACCTGCAACCCCGTTCGTGTCAGCGTCTCGGCCGTCGCGCCCTCCTCGCCGGCGAGCAGCCGTGCGATGCCGAAGTCGAGCAGCTTCACCCCGCCCGTCGCGTCGACCAGGATGTTCGATGGCTTGAGGTCGCGGTGGACGACGAGGTGGGCATGGGCGTACTGCACCGCCTCGCAGACATCTCCGAACAGCCGCAGTCGCTCTTCGATCCCGGCGCCGCGCGCCGCGCAGTCGTCGGTGATCGGCCGGCCGTTGACGTACTCCATGGCGATGAACGGGCGGCCGTCGTCGGTGGCGCCGCCGTCGACCAGCCGGGCGATGTGCGGGTGCTCGAGGCGCGCGAGAATCCGGCGCTCACGCAGGAAACGGGACAGGATCTCGTCGGTATCGAGACCGCGCTTCAGGATCTTGAGCGCGACCTGCTGCTCGAACTGGCCGTCGGCGCGCTCGGCGAGCCAGACGATCCCCATGCCGCCGCGTCCGATCTCGCGCAGCGGCCGCCACGAACCGATCCGCACGTCCGGGCCGGGTGCGGTATCGACGCCGTTCTCAAGCGTCGCGAGGAGGCGGCCGGCGCGCTCCGCCGCCGGTTTCTCGAGGAAATCACCGGCGTCGCTCTCGGCCTTGAGGTAGGCCTCCACCTCGTCGCGGAGCTGCCCGTCGGCGCCGCAGGCTTTTTCCAGAAAGGCGGGGTGATCGGGGGCCGATCGTTCGAAGACCCCGTCGAGGATCGTCGAGATGCGCCGCCAGCGCTCGGCCTCGGCGGGTGCCACCCCCGTCGTGCCGGCGGGCCTGTCGTCGGGTGTGTGCGTCATCGGTGCGCCGGCGTTCTCCCCCGATCGATCATCACGCAATCCGGTCGCCGTCGGGGCCACGCCCGGGTCGCTGCCGGCGTCCGCGCGTCACGATGGCCGGGCGAGCTCGCGATAGAGGAAGGCGCGCGCCTTCTGCCAATCGCGCTTGACCGTCCGCGGCGAGATCTCGAGCGCCTCGGCGGTCTCCTCGACCGAAAGACCGCCGAAGAAGCGCATCTCGACGATCCGGCCCAGGCGCGGGTCGAGCGCTTCGAGCCGCCCGAGAGCCTGGTCGACCGCGAGAACCTCCGCCGCCTCCGCCTGCACCGGCGCCGCCGGGTCCTCCGGAAGCGTGACCTCGGCGCTGCCGCCGCGCTTCGCGGCCCCGCGCCGGCGGGCCTGGTCGACGAGGATGTGCCGCATCGCCCGCGATGCGAGCGCGAAGAAGTGGTGCCGATCGCGCACCTCGACCCTGGGCTGATCGACGAGCTTCAGGTACGCCTCGTGGAGCACCGCGGTGGTGTTGAAGGAGAGATCGGAACCGCCCCGGGCCTGCCGGTGCGCCAGGACGCGCAACTCCTCGTAAACCAGGTCGAATAGCCGGTCGAAGGCGGCGCGGTCGCCGCCTCGCCAGGAAACGAGAAGGCGGGTGATCTCACCCCGTGTCGGGGGATGGTCGTCGCTCATCGGCACCGGGCATCATGCCACCGCTGCGGCGGGGCGGGCAATGCTCCGGGCAGGCGCGGACCCGGACCAGCCTCCGCTCCGCGCTCCTCATCTATAATGACGCTCAAGAGGATGACCACCGCGTGATCCGGGAACGACTCCTCCATCGTGGTCCGCTCGTCAGCCTGGCGCGGTACGACCACCCGCCGGATCGGCCCCATCGCGATCCGGCCGAGGAGGTCTCGTCGCACCATGCGGTGAGCTTCGTCGAGCGCGGCCGGTTCACCCTGCACCACCGCGGCCGGCGGTGGCGGATGGACACGGTCACCCTGTTCGTCACGCACCCGGGTCTGCGCTACCACTGCACCCACGACGGGACAATCCCCGACGACGTCAGCTTCTCGGTGCACTACTCCCCCGAACTCGTAGAGGACCTGGAGTCGACGATCGGCCGCCGCTGGGCGCGGCGCGTTCCGGCGGCCCCGCTCACCAACCGGCTCGCCTACCTGCGCCACCGCCTGGCCGCGACCCCCGCGAGCGGCGAGGCGGCGATGGCCGCGACCACGCTGGCGGGTGAGCTGCTCGCGGAGCTCGGTGGCGCGGCGACCGGTTCATCGAGGCTGTTCAGCCCGGGTCAGATCGCCCGTTACACGAGGCGGGTCGAGGCCGCGCGCGAGATGCTTCGCGAGCGCTACGCCCAACCCCATACCCTCGAAGGGACCGCGCGCGCGGTCGGGATGAGCCCGTTCCATTTCAGCCGGGTGTTCCGCCAGATGATCGGCGTGCCACCGCATCGCTATCTCGTGCACGCCCGCCTGAAGGAGGCGGCGTGGCGGTTGAGAGAAGGCGCCGGGGTCACCGAGACCTGCTACGCCACCGGGTTCGGCAACCTGAGCCATTTCATCCGCAGCTTCCGGCGCGCCTATGGCGTCCGGCCCTCGCGCTACCGTCACTGAGCAGGCCCCGGGCCGAGCCCGACCGCGCTCCCGACCGGGTCCTCCGCCAGAGCAAGAAAGCGCAAGCCGGCGCGGCGCCGGCGCGGTAGTCTCGCGCCGCATCCTATCGGGAGGAGACGATCATGTACGACCACATCAGCCTGAAGGTGAAGAACTTCGCGAAGAGCCGCCGGTTCTACGAGAGCGCCCTCAAGCCGCTCGGATACACGCTGCAGAGCGCGGACGAGAGCAGCGCCGGGTTCGGGTCGGGCGAGACCACGAGTCTGTGGATCTCCGCCGGCACGCCCGTCTCGGAGGCCGTCCACATCGCCTTCGCCGCGCCGAGCCGCGCCGCGGTGGCCGCCTTCCACGTGGGCGCGCTCGAAGCCGGCGGACGCGACAACGGCAAGCCGGGCCTGCGCGAGAACTACAGCCCGACCTACTACGCGGCGTTCGCGTATGACCCGGACGGCAACAACATCGAGGCGGTTTGCCACTCGAAGAAATGACGGTCCCCCGGCGGCACCGTGGCGCAGATGGATTTTGCGGCGGAGCGGGCCTGGGCGTACACGGTCATTACTGACCGCCCGGGACCGTTCGGGCCGGCCATCCGACGATAAGCACCCCGGTCGTTCCACCACCCACGGTTGCTGCTCCGCGCCAGCGCTCCGCGTCATGCACGGGTTGTGCAATCCTCGCCTCCCGGTACATTCGCGCCGGGAGGCGAACATGAGACACACACGAAGGCCGGGTGGATTGACGATCGTCGTCGCGGCGTTGGCCCTGCTCGTCATGGGCAGCGCCCCGATCGCGGAAGGGCGGCGCGAATCAGGGCCGGCGCGCGCTTTGGCCGATCTGGCGGCCGGGATCAGCCAGTGCCTGGAGCGTCCATGCCCCGGCGACACCATGATGGAGGTGCGGACTCTCCTCAAGGAGTCGATCGTCTCTGACGGCATGTTCCACTTCAGCGATCTGGCGGTCGCGTATCCTTCCTCTCGTGGCCTGCTCCACGGAGTTGTCGAGTGGAACCTGGATGATGGACTGGACTACATCAGCATGAAGCTCGTCGACTTCCACGTGCCGCGGGAGGTTCTCTTCGCGGAGATGGAGCATGCCCTGCCGGGCTGCGAGATGAGCAGCGACGGAGAAGAAGACGATGAATCGGGCGACGAGGAGGACATCCCGAGCGTGGAATGGTCGTGCACGGCGAGTTTTCCGGGGCATCCCGACGTCGATGTCGTGGTCTATCTTGCCCCCGGCCTGGCGATCTTCGAGCTCGACTGATCGGAAGGAGAAGAAGCTGCGTTTCTCGGGGATATCCCGGGCCGTGCTGCTTCTGGCAACAGCCGTGGCCGCGCAGGCCGGTGAACTGCCCGGCCCGGGCGGCGCGTCGACCTCCGGCGGCGCACCGGGCAGGGCTATCGCGCTCGACCCTGCCGGCGGACTGTCGTTGTTCGCGGTCAAGGCCGAGGGGCCCGCGGCCGCGCTCATCCCGTCCACCGATTTCGGCGACGGGATCATCGAGATCGACGTGGCGGGGATGAACGCCCCCGGAGCGACGGTCAGGCCCGCGCCAGCAGCACGGCGCGCGCCCCCGGGAATCGGAATTCGCCGAGCTTCACGAACCCGGCCTTCAGCGCCGATTCCACCGATCGATCGAACTCCGCCGCGGCGACGTGCCGCTTCGGCTCGGCGAACAGCAGCCGTCCGCCGCCGGCCAGCGCCCGGTGTGCCTCGGCGAAGAAGCGGGCGGCATCCGGCATCTCGTGCACGACGAAGATGGCCAGGACACGATCGACGCGGCCCGCCAGATCGTCGACGCCAAGACTCCCGGCTTCGGCACGGCGGATATCGATGCGCTCCAGGAGCCCGGCTTTCGCGGCGCGGCGCCGGAGGGCGAGCAGCATCCGTTCCTGGACATCAACCGCCACGACGCGGCCGGCCGGTCCCACCATCCGGGCGACGTCGAGGGTGAAATAGCCCATCCCCGGCCCGGGCTCGAGGACGGTCATCCCCGCGCCGATGAACGATCCGAGAAGCTTCGTCGGGCTCTGCCGGATCCGCCGCAGCGGTGAAAGCAGGAGATACCCGATCCACCAGGGACAGACGCGGTGCTCCACTGTCGCCATTCCTGGAAAGCGGCTCCTACTTCGCCATCTGCGTGGCGATCACGTCGCCCGAGACGATGATCTCCACCCGGCGGTTGCGGGCGCGCCCGTCGGTGGTGTTGTTGCTGGCGACCGGGTCGGCGTCGCCGAGACCCTTGATGACGATCGCATCGGCAGGCAGCCCCGCCTGCACCAGGTAATCGCGCACCGCCTCGGCACGGACTTCCGAGAGCTTCTGGTTCGATTCCGGCTGGCCGAGGTTGTCGGTGTGTCCCTCGATCTCGAATTTCAGGTCGGGATGCGCCGCGACCAGGCCGGAGAAGCGGGCCAGCCTCTCTTTCGCCTCGACGGTGCGGGTGGCCTGGCCGGCGGGGAAATTGAGCCCGCCCAGATTCACGATCAGGCCGCGCGCCGAGTCGCTCGTCGGCAGGACCTTGTTGAACTGATTGAGCAGCTGGGCGCGCAACGCGGCGGCCGACTGGTTGGCGGCCTCGGCTTGATTCTTCGCGTCCAGCTCGGCGGCGAGCGCCGCCTGGCGGGCAGCCTCGGCGGCGGCGGTCCCTGCGGCGGCCTGGCCCGCGGCCTGCTCGGCGGCCACGGCCTGCTGCCGGGCCGCGGCCGACTGCTGCTGGGCCGCGACGCTTTCTTCCTGCGCCTTCACCGCCTGGCGCTCCGCCTCGGCGCGCCGCTCCGCCTCGGCCTGTGTCTGAGCGGTTGCCTGGGCGACGCGCTCTTCTGCGGCTTGCTGCCCGGCCTGCGCCTGGGCGGCGACCTGGGCGATCCGCTCTTCGGTGGCTTTCTGCTCGGCCTGCCTCTCCGCCGCGAGCTGCGCCTCGCTGGCGCGCTTGACGGCGATGACCCGGGAATCCTCGGCGGCCTGCACCGCCTGGCGTGACAGTCCGGCGACCTGGTCCTGCTCCTTGCCCTTCTTGCTGACCTGATAGGCCTCGGCCTGATCGAGAAGCTGCCTGGTCTTCGCCCAGCCATCGGGGGCGTACTGGTCGGCGTGCGCCGCCAGGGCGACGGCGGCGGCGTTGCGCGCCTGGTAGAGATCGGCGGGGATCCTGGCCTTCGGATCGACGACCGGTGCCTTGATATCGGCGTACTGCGCGCGCTGGAACAATTCCGCCTGCGCCTTGATCGGCTCCGCCTGCGCCTGCAGGTCTTTCCCGGGGGCGTTCTCGAGCACCACCGCGGCGCTCGGATTGCTGACGGCGAAGTACGGCTCGGCGGTCACGATGAGGCCGAACGAGGCCAGCCGGGTCGTGGCGGCGAGCGCCGCCTGATCCTTGTCGAGCGGCAGCGCGCCGAGGTTGTTGGTCCGCCCGTCCGGCGTGATCGCCCAGAGGACGTAGACCAGGTAGGGCCCGAACTTCGCCGGCGGGCCCATCTTGTCGAACGAGGCCTCGATCGCGGTGGCGCCGGCGTCGACCTTGACTTTCGCCCGGCCGGTGGCCAGCGGCATCAGCTCGGTGCCGGTGAAATCGACCTTGGCGCTCTGCCCCGGCTTGTAGTTCACCGCCTGGACGGTGCGGGCGATTTCGATTTTCACGACCGGCGCCGGATCGGCGGCTTGAGCCGTCGAGACGGTTCCGGCGAGCATGGCCGTGGTGAGCCCGATGGCGAACACTGTCGCGCGGATCATGGTCGACCCCCCTGAGTATTGGATGCCGGCAGCATACTCCCGGCGCCGATCGCGGCGCAATCGGGATGGGGGTCGTTGACACGACACACTCCTGGCCGCCCGATGGATGAAATCGCCCGGGACAGCCCTGTTTGTGCTAGAGTGCCACCACTAATTGCGTCTGTGTCTCAACTTGGCCAAGGGAGATACGCCCATGCATGGATCGAAGGAGCAGTCCGTCGAGGGGCTGCGCACCTGGGAATCCCTGTTCCGCAGGGCCGCCGCCTCGCGGACGCTGCGACTCGCCGGGATTGTGTCCGTTGCGCTGCTGACGGTGTGGCTGGTGACGCAGAACCGCGCCGATGGATCGCAGGTTCGGCCGCGCCTGTCGACCGGAAGCGGCTGGCTGCGGCAGCCACCGCAAGGCAGCACGGCCGCCGCGGAGATTCGACTGGACGACCTGTTCGACGATGGGAGTTTCGATCGGCGGACCGTCGGCAGCATGGCGCAGACGCTGGTCGGTGGCCGGGAGCCTGTCGACGCGATGGAGGTCGGCCGGTTCCTCGACGCGGTGCCCCGGCTGCGACTGACGTACGGGGAGATGTCGATCGTGCTCGAGCGGGACGCGCTCACGCGCATCGCCCAGAGCCTCGCCGGCAGCGACGCGGCGGTCGACAACGTCCGGGTCGGTGTGCTGCTAGACAGGGTCCCCTACATGCAGGCGCGGGTGCTGATGCGACGGCGCTGGCTGGCCGGGCAGCTTCAGGAGGCCCTTGCCGAAACGAAGCACGACGGACCGATCGCCACCGCGCTGAGGGAGGCCATCGGTGACATCGCGCCGGTCGCCCTGGCGCACGATGCCCGGTTCGATGAACGCCGGACGATGCAGCTCCAGTACGCGGCCATCGTCCGGAACGTGAAGGACATCCAGCGTTCCGGTGGCACGGGTGTCGGCCCGGACGGAGTCTACGACCAGGCCTTCTACCATCTCGTCGACCAGGATCGGGTCGAAGCGGTCCCGCTGCTCGACGGTCACCGGCGCCTCCAGGAGGAACTCGCCTCCGACCGCCTCGACTCCATGAGCCGCTCCGAGCGGATCGCCTATCGCTGGGAAGCCCGGCGCCGCGCCTTCGGACCGGACGTGGCGGCCCTGCTGTTCAGTCGCGAGGAAGCGATGGAGCGCTACGAGATCGACCGCCTCGCGATCGAGGCCGACCCCGCCCTGACCGGGGAGGAACGGGCCGGGCGGATCGGCGAACGACGCCAGGCGCTCAAGGTCGAACTTGCGGCCCAGGGCACCTATGTCAGCTTTCCCGCCGAGCGCGGCGGGGCGGTGAGCCAGCCATGAGGCCCAATCGGATGCGCGGATTCGCTCCCGTGTACCTCGCCGGCCTTGTCGTCGGCATCTGCCTCTTCGGAATCACGCCGGCGGCGCTCGCCGCGACCCAGTGCGACACCGCGCCGGGCGCGGTCGACTTCCAGGCGACGGTCAACCCCGCCCCCCTCAACAAACTGCTCGCGGGCCTGGGCAATCAGGACATCGATCTGGGGGGCGGCGTCACGATCGCGTTCCAGGGCCTGTGCGTCCGGCATGAGTTCGTCGCGTACGCCGAACTGTTCAGCATCCCGGTCAGCCAGGCGCCGTTCACCGTGACCACGAGCCCGGGGGCGATCCAGGTCGACCTGAGTCTCCTCGGACCGTTCAACGTCGGCATGGGGACGCGCGGGTACACCTCCAGCAGCTGCGATTCGACGTGCGTCCTCGAGATTCCCTATGTCGGCGAGGTGTTCAACGGCTGCTCGATCGAGAGCGGTCTCGTGGGCCCGATCGTCTCAGGATGGAATCTGGGGGCCTCCTGGGACGACATCAATGTCACCCAGATCGCCGACACCTGCGTGCTCGGCGATTGCAGCGCCATTCATCCGCTGGAAAGCACCACCGCGGACGTGGTCAACTTCGACATCAATGGCCTCGGGTCGTGCAACATCTCCATCGATTTCCCCGATCCCCTGCCCGATCCTCCGTCGCTCGACATCTGCTCGGCGGTCGACTCCCTGATCGCATCGCTGACGGTCGACGTCCTGGAAGGCCAGATCGAGAAAATCTTCGTGAAGCCGGACGGGACCGGCACCCTGATCGAGGTGTTCCACCGCGACATCGTCAAGGACGGCTGCAACGACATCCCCGAGGTTCGCACCTGCTGGAACCCGGCGGCCGCCTCGACCGGTCAGATCCGTGCTCCGGAAAGCCGCGGCTTCAACAAGGCTTTCTATGCTCTGCCGCTGGCGCTGGCCTTCGGCCTCACCCTTCGTCTGAGACGCCGCTCGAAGCGCTGAGGCGGAGGGCGGTCGCGACGGCCAGGGTGAAGACGGCGACGCTGAGGATCTGATTGAGGCTCAGGACGCCGAGCCGGCCGAAGCGCCACGCGGTCGTGATGTCGCCGCGCAGGAACTCGTTGAAGAAAACGAAGGCTGAATAGAGCCCGAGGAAGGTCACCGTCGGCTGGCCGGCGTAGCGCCGCCGTGTCCGCATGCGCCAGAGCATCGCGAAGATCGCCAGCGCCGCCGCGGCGGAGTACAGCTGGGTCGGGTGGGACGGAATCCCGAAGTTGACGTTGTTCGGCGCGCCCCCCGCCACCAGCCCGAATGGCCCGGCGGTCGGCCTGCCGTAGCAACAGCCGTTGAGAAAGCACCCCACCCGTATGAAGAACAGGAACGGGACCCAGGCGACGACGAGCGTGTCGGACGCATCCCAGGCCGGCAGCCGCCCGATCCGGATGTAGGCGAGACCGAGCAGGGAGGCAAGCGCCAGCCCGCCGTACAGCGACATCCCCCCCCGGTCCCCGACCGCGAAGATCGACCACCACGGGCGCTCGACATAGAGGTGCCGGTTGAGCAGGTAGCTCAGGGCCCGCGCGCCGATGACGCCCGCCACGAATGCGACCACCCCGAGCCCGAGCATCGCCCCCGCATCGAGGCGCTTGCGCACGATCTCGCGGGCCGTCAGCCAGAAACCGACGCACGCCCCCAGCGAGAGCATGAGGGCATAGGACGACAGCTCGATCGATCCGATGGAGAAGATCGGCTTCATCGCGGCGTCTCTCCGAGGGTCTCCCGCAGAACGGCCAGGGAGAATAACACCAGCGCGAGGATCACGGCGGTCTGGATGAGCGGGGCGACACCGTAACAGTCCAGGATCGGGATGCGGGGCCCCTGTTCGATGAACAGCCTGAAGGCGTAGCGCAGCGGGAATCGGAGTTCCGGACCGAAGGCGGGGGTCGACATGATCCGGGGTCCGAACATCGTGCCGAGCACGTTGAACAGGCAGGACGCCAGCAGGGCGCCCAGACAGACCCACCGTACGGAGGCACGGCGCCAGTCGAGTCGCGCCAGACCGCAGGCCAGGAAAGGCACGACGGCGAACAGATGGCGCGGGCCCCAGAGAATGCTCAATCCCCCCCAGAAGTGCTCGCCGTTGTTCGGTACGTGCGCTCCCAGCGTGCTGTTGAAGGAAAGGTAGATCAGGAAGACGAGCAGGCTGAAGATGTGCAAGCGCCGGCCGCCCGGCGACCGCAGACCCGCCACGTGCCCGACAAGCCCCGGCAGCAGGATCGGACTGTAGATGAACAGGCCCTTGAAGAGCCCGAAGCAGAGCCGGAGCATCACCCCGGGGCTCGGCATGTCGAGGCCGAGCGCCGCGCCCTCCTGGAAAACCGGATCGGCCAGGATCCCGCTGGTCACCCAGTAACGATGCTGGTAGGGAGTCGCCAGCGGCGATCCGAAACAGGCGGCATGGTACAGCCCCGTCAGGCCGGCCACGGCCAGCACCGGGAGCAGCACCATGGTGCGTTGCGGCCAGGTCATCCGCGGCAGCCGGAACAGGAGGAACAGCCCCGCGAGAATGATCGCCGGGTAGTCGATGGAGACGGCGGCGCCGCAGAACAGTCCCGCGACCACGCACGCCCGCCTGCCGGGGGCGGGGGTTTCGACCAGCAACAGGATCGCATGCCACAGCAGGAGATACGCCAGCGCCTGGCGGGAGTACATCGAGCCGTAGTACAGGGCCATGCTGCCGATGCCGATCGCGACGACCACCACGGCGGCGGGTGTCCGTTCGACCCCGCGGCTGGTCATCGCGCGGTGGAGCCTGGTGAGGAAGGTGGCGAACAGCGGCGCGACCACGCACCAGGCCAGGAGGATCTGGAGGAGGTACATGTCCTTGAAATGGCCGGAGACCGGCTCGCCCCGCGCCCGGCTGTAGATCGCGTAGTAATGCGCCACCCGCCGGTTGGCGATGATGCTGTCATCGAAGAGTGAATAGAGCGGCTTGAAGACGAAGTAGAACGGCGCCGCGACGACGCTGGCCCCGGGGCCGACCCCGGAGTAGACCCGACCGTCGTGGACGCTGATGTCGTGGGCCAGGGTCAGGAAGACGGCCTTCGGGTCGGCCTGATCGCTGAGCGTCCAGGTTCCGTGATCGACGAGGCGGATCGCGGCGAGCAGCACCGAGTCGGCCATGGGGGGACCGCTGGTGCTGACCAGGACCATCGGCCAGGCGAGGAACAGCAGGAACAGGCCCCGGCCTCCTCGCAGCCACTGCCGCAGGCGTGCCGCGGCCCCACTCAAGGCCCTCACCGTGGCGCCGGCCGTTCGGGACCGGGTGCCCAGCCGAAGATCGTCACGTCGGCCGCCGCGGCAACCACCACCAGCTCCGGAGCGCCATTCAGATCGCGGTAGAGCCCCGCTTCCCATGGGAACTCGAGGGACCGGTGATAGACGATGTAATCCACGCCGAGATCCCGCAGCCCGGCGAACGCCCGGGGCGCGGGCAGCTGGTTCACCAGCTTCTGCGCCCGCAGCCGGCTGCGCGGGAAGTAGCCGTGGACCCCGTTGACGATGCTTTGCCGGTGGTAGGTCTGCCGATTCATGTAGATCAGCTCGCGGTTCCATTCGAACAGGTCGTGGCTGTCCCGATAGAGGGCGCCACCCGGCTGACTGGGCAGATCGAGCAGCACGTCACCCCGCCGGGCCGCGAAGAACTCCCGCACCAGCGGCTCGGGTTCGGCAAGACGCCTCCCCGCGAACGACCTGAGCGGCACCGGCACATTCTCCGCCAGGACCGCGAGGGTGAGCAGGCCGAAGAGGGCCTGTCGCCGTCCGCGCGTCCGCAGCGGCGCCAGGGTGCCGAGCCGCTCCAGGCCGGCCGCGGCGGCGAGGACGACCGCGAGGACCGCGAACGAAAAGGCCCGGCTCGGCACGCGCAGTGCTCCCGCGGCGTCAAGCCATTTGTAGGCCGGGTACGTGACATTGGGGATGAGCGCCGCGCCGACGGAAACGTATGGCCCGAACGACACCAGTAGCGCCGCGACGTACAACCCGGCGAGCTCCCGTCGCCGGCCCGCGGCCCGGCCGGCGTCCGCCGGGCCGGCGTCGGCTGCGCTGGCGTCGGCCGCGCCGGCGCCCCACAGGCCGATGCCCGCCAGCGCGTACAGGACCAGGCCGAGGAAAGCGCAGCGGCGGGTGTACACGAAGTACTTGACGTCATCGGGGTTGGACAGACGGCCCAGCAGGGTCCTGGCATCCTCGCCGATCAGGCTCGCGGCCTGGATCGTTCCCCGCTCCACCAATGCCCGCGTGAGCTGGGTCAGATCGGAGGCCCGGATCCGGCCGTCGGCACGGTACACGAGGTTGTTCTCGAGGGTGCGCACCAGGTCCGCGGGCTCCAGGCTGTGCAGCTCGGCCAGGAAGGTGGAATCCCACGGGTTGATGAAGTTCGGGTCGGCCTTCGCCGTGGCATAGAACGCGAAGAACGGCGCCGCGACGACAACGAAGATCGCCCCCGCCTGGAGGAGCATGCCGCGATCGGCCCGCGCCCGGCCGCGGGCGCTTCGGAGGTGGCCGAAGAGAAGCGCGACCGCCACGATCGCCGTGAAGAGGAAGATGTAGGCGGAGAAGTACACCTGCGCCGCCCCGAGGAGCGCGGCGAGGAACAGAGCGCGCCGTTTGCCCGTCACCAGGTAGCGCTTGCACTGATAGAGGCACAGGAAGGCGATGAAGAAGAAGCTGGTGTGGGGGCTGTCGATGTTTCCGAGGATGTAGTTGGAGGCGGTGAAAGCCAGCCCGGCGAAGGCGGCCGCCGGGGCGCCCCGGGTGTAGAAACGGGCGAGGAGGAACACGCCCAGCGAATCGAGGGCCAGGATCGTGACCATGAAGAGGTAGTAGGCCGTGACATCATCGCGGGCGACGATCTTGAACATCATGAAGAGGGCCGACGTTCCGAGGGCCGATTCACCGAACCCGAAAATGCCCGTCGCCGGGTAGAGCGGCGTGCCCGTCGCCACTCCGGTCAGCCCGGCGAGCAGACGATCCAGCATGATGTTGGGAAGCGCGATCCCGTTGAGCCAGGTGTCGCAGTTGCCCGGCAGGGTCCCGCGCAGCGGCATCGGCAGCAGGAGGAGCGCGAAGAAGAGGGTGTACCCGGCGGCCGCCATCCAGAAGAGCCGGCGCGGCCATCGATCGGTGCCTGGGCCGCGCTCGTCGATTTCGGGTGGCCGATCCATGGCGCGATTCTGATATGGATCGACCCGCGATATCCAGTATCCTGAGCCCCTCATGACCGGCTCAGTCGAGCCCTCGATCGGGTGGCCGTGATCAAAGTCATCATTCAGATCCCCTGCTTCAACGAGGAAGGGACTCTCGGCATCACCTTGTCGGATCTGCCCCGGAGCCTGCCCGGGGTCGATGTCGTGGAGTGGCTGGTCATCGACGACGGCAGCACCGATCGCACCGTGGACGTGGCGCGTCAACACCGCGTCGATCACATCGTCTCCCTGCCCCGGCACCAGGGTCTGGCGCGCGCCTTCATGGCGGGACTTCACGGCGCCCTGGACGCGGGGGCCGACATCATCGTGACGACCGACGCCGACAACCAGTACTGCGCCGGGGACATCGGGAAAATCGTGGCGCCGGTCCTGGCGGGGAGTGCCGAGATGGTCGTCGGAGCGCGGCCGATCGCCGAGATCGGGCACTTCTCGCGCCCCAAGAAGCTCCTGCAGCGCCTCGGCAGCTGGGTGGTCCGGGTCACCAGCGGCGCGGACGTCGCCGATGCCCCGAGCGGCTTCCGCGCCATCAGCCGGGCGGCGGCGCTGCGCTTCAATGTCTTCAACGATTACAGCTACACGCTGGAGACGATCATCCAGGCCGGGCTCAAGAACATGGCGGTGATCTCGGTCCCGGTCCGGGTCAATCCCGATCTGCGCCCCTCCCGGCTGGTCACCGGCGTCGCCACCTATGTCTGGCGGTCCGTCCGGATCATCGGCCGGATCTTCGTCATTTATCAGCCGCTGCGCTTCTTCGTCATTCTCGGGTCGGTCCCGTTCGTCGCCGGGCTCTGTCTGCTGCTGCGGTGGCTGGTGCTGTTCCTGTTCTTCCTCGTGCCCGGCCGCACCTGGCTGCCCAGCCTGGTGGTGGCCGCGATCCTGTTGCTGACCGGCATCCAGTTGTTCGTCTTCGGCCTGCTGGCCGACCTGGTCGCGGTCAACCGCCTGCTGATCGAAGACCTGCAGCAGGCGATGCGGCGGCTCGGCCGGGAGCCGCGCGGCGATCGGGAGCGGCGCGGCGATCACGATCCAACGGTGCGGCCCTGACCATGGCGGTCGCGGGGAACGGTCGCGATCTGCTGGCGCGCACAGCCCTGGCGCATGTGCCGAATCTCCTGACCCTCCTCGACCGCAATCGCCACAGCCCCACCTACGGCTGTTTCGACCGCGGCTTCTGGCACTACCGGATCGTCGACTTCCCGAGCGGCATGGCGCAGGAATTCGTCTTCCCTCTGGCCCTGGCCTGGGACACGAATCTCGAAGGCAACCGCTGGTTCCGCCACCCCGACCTGCGCGAGTGGGCCGGCGCCGGCATCCGTTACGCCGCCGCCAGCAGCCATCGGGACGGCGCTGCGGACGACTACTATCCTTTCGAGCGGGCCGCGGGCGCGACCGCCTTCTCGCTGCTCGCCGGTCTCGAGACCTGCCGCATCCTCGATCTCCGCGACGATGTCGTGCGGAACTTCTTCGCCCGGCGGGCCGACTGGCTCGCCGCCAGCCGGGAGCCGGGCGACATCGCCAACCACGAAGCGCTCATCGCACTGTGTCTGCTCCTCGCCGGCGCGCTCTTGAAGACCGGCCGCTGGGAAGCGGCGGCGGCGAAGCGCCTGACGCACGTCCTCGGCCTCCAGGACCAGGAGGGCTGGTTCCGCGAGTACGGGGGGTGCGACCCGGGATACCAGACGCTGACCATCTCCGCGCTGGCCTGGATCGGGCGCCTGCGTCCCCTCCCCGAGCTGCGCAGCGCGCTGGTGCGCGGCGTCGACCTGGCCGCCCACTTCATGCACCCGGACGGCTCGTACGCCGGCGAGTACGGCAGCCGCAGCACCTACAACTACTTCCCCCATGGGTTCGAGCTGGCCGGCCGCGATCATCCTCCCGCCCTGGCGCTCAACGATCGTTTTCTCGCCGGGCTGGCGGCCGGCCGGAGCGCCGAGAACGCCGACGATCACATCGTCGGCCACCACGCGTGGAACTACCTGCTGGCCTGGCGCGACTACGTCGGGACGCGTCCGGCGCCCGCTCCCCCGGCCCCGGGCCGCGCCTGGTTTCCACGCGCCGGCCTGCTCGTGGACCGGCGGAACGGGTGGACGCTGATCGTGGCCACCAACAAGGGCGGCGTGCTGAAGCTGTTCAAGGACGACCGGCTGGTGGCGTCCGACACGCAGTTCTCGGTCGTGCAGCGCCACCGGCGGCGGCTGCGCAATGCCGTCGGTCATCTCGTCGACCGCTACGAGACCCGGGTCACGGCCGACACGATCAGCGTGTGTGGCAGCCTGGGATGGGCGAAGCAGCGCCGGATGAACACGATCGAATTTCTCCTCCTGCGCCTGTTCATGCTCACGGCAGGTCGTTTCCTCGCCGGCACGGTGCGCAAGGTGCTGCAGCGCCTGCTGATCGTCGGCAAGCGCGAGGCGCCGTTCCGCTTCGAGCGGGAGATCTGCTGGCGTGACGACGCCTGGGAGATCCGGGATCGGCTCCACGCCCGGAGCTGGCGCGGGGTGCACGCGGTCATGCTGGGCTGCGACCAGACGTCGATCTACGTGGCCACGAGCCGCACCTACCAAGAAGGCCAGCTCTCCGGCTGGGTCGACCTGAGCGACCGCGTCGCCGCCCTGCGGGCGGGCGAGCCGCTGACACTGGTGCGGCGTCCCGGCGGATGAAGCGGCTCGTCCTCCTGGGGATCAGCGCCGCGATCCTGGCGGTGATCTACCGCCGGGTCGACCCGGGGGCGATCCTCGCGGTCTTGAAGAACGCCGCGCCCGGGCCGCTGGCCTGGGCGGCGTTCCTGCTGGCGGCGACCACCCTGCTCAGCGCCGCGCGGCTGGACCTTCTCCTGCCCCCGGAGCGGCGGCTGGGACTCGGCACGTCGTTACAGCTGATCCTCGCCGCGAGCGTGCTCAACCTCGTCCTGCCGGCGCGCAGCGGCGACCTGCTCAAGAGCCTGTTCATGCGCCGCCACGGCCGGATCTCCGGCACCCTGGCGGCGGCGCTGGTGGTGTTCGAAAAAACCACCGACATGCTCGCCCTCCTGGTCTGGTGCGCCGTCGGGCTCGCTCTGCGATTCGAGGCCGAGCCGTTTTTTCGCGTGATGCTCGCGGTGGTCGTGGCGGGGCTGGCGGCGGGGATCGGCCTGCTCGCCTCTCCCCGGCTGGCCGACGTCCTGTTCGCGCTGGCGCTGCGACTGGGGCCCGGCTCGATGACCGAACGCCTGCGCGCGCTGCGCGCCGCCTGGCGCGAGATGCACGCCCTGTTCTGGCGGGCATGGCCGGCATGCATCATGACGATGGCGTTGTCGATGCTGATCTGGCTCCTCCACCTGCTGCAATTCTGGTTCATGGCCCGGGCGCTGGGCGCGCCGCTCCCGATGCTCGTCACTCTCGCGCTTGTCCCCCTCGCCATCGTCGCGGGCCTGCTGCCGCTGACGCTGGCCGGCATCGGGACGCGCGACGCGGCACTGATCGCGCTCCTGCGCGCCTACATGAGCCCGGCCACCGGCGCCGCCCTCGGCGTTCTCGCCACGCTGCGCTACATCCTGCCGGCGCTGGCCGGGTTGCCGGCGCTGCATCGCTACCTGGGGGAACTGGGGAGCACCCGGGAACGGTAGAGCCACGTCGAACCGCCCCCGTCCTCGGTGCGCGACACCTGCTCGTAGTATCCGGCCAGGATGTCGTGGAAGGCCGCCGCGTCGCGTCGCTTATCGGGCGCGAGCCGATCCGGCACGCCCCACATGAGCACCCAGTCGGGGACGCGCGTGTGCTCGAGCCGCTCGCGCAGCGCATCCGGTGTCACCAGGTACATGGCGTGCATGTTGGGATTGAACGGGAGAGGAGAGTAGAGCAGGTGTCCCTCGTAGTTGCTCATGTCGACGAAGCAGCGGTCGGCGACCAGGTAGGCGGCGCTGTTGCGGACCAAGATGGGCGGCAGATCGGGCTGCCCGACAACCGACCAGTCCAGGTTGAGAGGCAGGACAACCGAGTTGCCCTCGATGGGAGCGGCGGCCTGCCTGAGGGCGCGATGGTAGGCGTCGATCCGGCCCTGCATCGGCATCCGGAACCACACCTGCCCCCCGGTCACGCCGAGGGCCACCAGCACGATCGCCACCTTCGCCACCCGGCCGTAGCGCTGCGCGCCCAGCCACAGCAGCAGGATCAGGTTGATGTAGACCACGAGGCGGCGCGCCAGGTTGCCACCCCCCATGGCGCGCTCGGGGAGCGCCAGCATCATGATAACCAGCGCGGCGAGGGCCAGCAGCAGCCCGTACCACTGGCGGCGGGACTCCCGCGAGGCGAGCGTGACGAGGAACATCACCAGCAGGCTGAAGGCGAAGAACGGCGCGAGCACCAGCTCCATATCCGACAGCGGAGCCATCGACTCGTTGATCAGGATCATCCTGCCGATCTCGAGCAGGGTTCGGGGTTCGGCGCCCGGCTCCTGGCCCATGAGCAGGCCACTGAGCACCCAGAAGAGGCCGAGCATGACGAGGGCCGGAACCGCCTGCTTGAACACCGGCCATGCCCGCCGCCACACCAGCAACGCCAGGCGGCGCGCGCCCGGCAGGCCGGCCTCGCGCGGGCCGGAGTTGAACTCGCGCCAGGCCTGCCAGGCGGCCCCACAGCCGATGACCAGGAGGGTCACGGCGAGGGGGAACGGGTGACAGAGGTAGAGCAGCGCGAACAGCCAGAACAGGCGCCGGCGGGCCGGCGGCGGGAGCGGATACGGTTGCCGGAGCCAGTACCCGATCGCCAGGAACGCCACCGCGGTGCCGGCGGCGAAGCTGTACCAGCCGGCCATGAGCGGCAGGCCCAGGACGAAGGGGAAGATGAGGCATGCGACCACCCGGTTCCGCGGGTCGATGGCTCCGATCGCGTAGCGCAGCGCCAGCGGCAGCAGGAGAATGCAGGTCGACAGGAACAGCTTCTCGGCAACCAGCGGCGGGCTGAAGGCCATGAGCAGGGTCAGGAAGAGCGTCGCCGCCAGGTTGGGGACCGGGAACGGATTGACCAGGTAGAACTCGCGGTAGACCGGGCAGGCAGGATCGAAATAATGCGCCAGCGCGAAGGCGTTGTAGACGTGCGATGGCCCGTCCACCGATCCCCAGTATTCAAAGCTCCAGACGCTCAGGAGGCAGATCGACCACCCGAGCAGGAAGGGGATCCACTCGCCCGCCCGCCGCATCGGGCTACACCATCGGCTTGCGCAGACAGAACGCCTGGTTGAGCCCGAACAGAAAGGTGTGATGGGCGGTCAGATCGAGCATCCCCTCGGCGAGCTTCCGGATCGATCCGATGTCGAAGTAGTCCTCGTGCTCCTCCTCGATCCCGGCGGTGTAGATCGGAATGAGGCGGCTCGTGACCCGCTTGGGTGTCGTCAGCACCAGCCGGCCTCCGGGCTTGAGGACGCGGTGGATCTCGCGCACCATTGCGCCTGGGGCTTTCAGGTGCTCGATCACCGCCAGCATCGTCACGCAGTCGAGGCTGCCGTCCGGGAAATCCAGGCGCGTGGTCAGCTCGTCACCGAGCAGTCGGTCGATCCCGAAGCGCTCCCGGGCCGGCGAACGCCGCAGAAAGTACCCGTCCCCGCAGCCGATGTCGAGATGGGTCCCGCAGGCCACGAGGTAGCGCGACGCCGCGACGGCCCGCGCCCGGCGCGTTATCCAGAGCACAGGCCGGCCGATGAGAAACCGGCCACGGGCGTAGGCGAACGGCGCGACCAGGTGCGGCACCGGCTGGCCGTCGCGGATGTGGATCATGGCGCGCGCCGCCGGTAGAGCCGGTGGATGCCGCCGCGGTGCGTCGTGCCGACCAGGTCGTAAGCGGCCGCGACCATCTCCACGGCGCGATCGACCACCGGACGCAGCGCCGGAGTGATCTGCGCCGGGTACTCCGAAAGCAGGATCCATGGCGCCGCGGGGGGCCGGAGCGCGCCCGCCACGTCCCCGGACGCGCGATGGACACGCGGGAGCCCGTCCCGGGTCACCAGCGGGAAGGAGCCTACCTGCCCCTCGTAGTTGGTCATGTCGACGAGACAGCGCCCCGCCGCCAGGTAGGCGCCGCTCTCGCGGACCAGGATCGGGATGTAGTGCGGATTGGGGAACGCCGCTTCGTGAGCGGCCAGGGGGACGATCGCGGCGTTCGGCCCGGCGATCGACCCCGCCTCCACGACCCCCTCGTGGTACTTCTCGACCTCGGCCAGGACCGGCGCGCGCATCCCGACCTGGGTCACGGTCGCGGCCACGGCCACGAAGCGGATCAGGCCGCGTCCCGCGCGCCCGAAGTCGTGCGTGCCGACCCAGGTCAGCACCGCCAACCAGGCGAGGATGGCGAGCCGTCGCCCGAGGTTGCCCCCGCCGCCGAATCGATCCGGCACCAGGAAGCTCAGCATGACGAGCACGACGACGAGGGCCAGAAGTCCGTGCCGCCCGGGGTCGAGCCGGATCGCGCGCGGACGCAGCGTCGCGGCGAACAGGGACCACAGGAAGAGGCCGAAGGCCGTCGTCAGGAGCGACTCCCGGATGGAGAGAGGACCCATCGCGCTGTTCATCGCATAGACCTGAAAGACATGCCAGCGGCTCGACGGGCCGAAGTTGCCGGCGGTCTGGCCTTCAAGCGGGTTGTTCCGCAACGCGAACAGGACCACGAGCAGAAGGAAAGGCGCCGCGCACAGCAGCATCGTCAGCAGCGGCTTCACGTGACCACCCGCTCCCGCGGCCGGATCCCGGCGCCGGTCGCGCACCATGGGCCACAGGCCGAGCAGGCCCAGGGCCAGGACGCACGCCCCGAGAGAGACGGGATGGGACAGGTAGAGCAGCAGGAAGAGGAGCGCCAGCGTCGGGGCGAGTGACTTCCCACCCTTCCCGTGGCGGAGCCAGAATCCGAGCGCGAACAACCAGACGACCAGCGAGATGGAGAAGTTGTACCAGCCGGCCAGGAGCGCGGTCCCGTGGATGAAAGGGAAGATCAGCAGGGGGGCGTAGCGGTTGTCGGGGCTGCGCGCCGCGACCGCGTAGCGCATCGCGACCGGCAACAGGATGACGTACAGGGTCAGGAACAGCTTCTCGGCCACGGCCGGCGCCGCGACGGTGGCAAACAGCGCGATGACGGCATGCCCGGCCCAGTTGGGCACCGGGAACAGGTTGAACGCGTAGTACTCGCGATACACCGAGCACTCCGTGCTGAAGTACCTGGCGATGGCGGTGGCGTTGTAGACGTGCGACGGTCCGTCGGTCGAGGCGAAGTACTGCTGCCTCCAGACGGGCACCAGGCAGATCAGGCACAAGCCGATGAACCAGAGAGCGTCCCAAGTCCACCAGCGCGCGGCACGGCGCTGACCGTTCGCTCCCCGATTCACCATGGCGGCGCGGTATAGTAACACCTTCGATGCCCGACCCATCGAAGCCCCTCACGCCGCACCCGCCGGCGGGCGAAGTGCCTGTGCGCCGGACATCCCGGCGTCGCGTGATCGTGACCGCCGGCTTCGGCCTGTTCTTCGCGGCACTGTTCGCACAGCTCCCACTGGCCGGACGTCTCCCCGGGAACACCGACACCTGGTTCGCGATCGCGCTGTCGAACACCTATGGCGGTCGCCTGGCGGGGTTGTCCGGCGGCGACCCGCCGACCACGGCACTGTACCCGGGCGGAAACCCGATCCAGTTCGGCGAGTCGTCACCGGGTGTGGCGCTGGTCTACGTCCTGATCCGGGCGCTCGGGTTCGACGACGTGAACACTTACTACCTGTTGCTTTGCCTGCTTTTTGCGACGACCGCCCTGGCCGTCTTTGCGCTGGCGCGGCACTACACGGGCAGCGACCCGGCGGCGGTCTTCGCCGCGCTCGCCTTCACCTGTTCGAATTTCACCCTGGCCAACATCGACGACTGCGTGATCGTGTTCTTCGGTATCGCGGCCCTGGCCGCCGGATTGTTCAGCCGGTTCATCGAGCAGCCGGACCGCCTCCGCCTGCTCTACACCGCCGCCGTGCTCGGCGGCTTGCAGGTGTATTTCTCGGCCTACGTATTCCTCTTCCTCACCGTCTGGCTGGGGGTCCTGGCGCTGGACGCCGTGCCGGCGCTGCGCGCGCGCGGCGATCGGTCGTCCGCGGCGGCGCCGCCGCGCCGCCACCTGCTGGCGGCCGGCGCCCTGTACTTCGGTCTCAGCGCCCCGTTCTTCGGGTTCTATGTCGGCGCCATGCGGGCCCAGGAGTTCGTCACCACCCGGTCCCTCGACCTGCTGGTGACCAGCGTCGGCAGCCTCGACCCGGGCGACCTGTTGCGCGCTCTGCCCGGCAACCTGGTTTATCCGCCGGGCGCCCCGCACCTCGAAGCCGAATCGGCCGGGCTCGCGCGCTATTTGTACGACCCGGAGACGCTGCGGGCCACTGTCGAGGACCCCGACTTCCAGACCCTGGTGCGTCCCTACGCGCCGGCCGGGGACGAGTCATTCTGGATCTCCACCCGCCGCCGGGCGCATGTCGGGTTTCTGCTCTACGGGCTTGCCTTCCTTGCTCTCTGGCAACCGTACCGCTGGAAGCGCGCCCTGGTCGGGCTGTTCTGTGTCGGGCTGCTGATCGCGTTCGGGCCGCTGATCACGGTGGCCGGCGCGACCATCCCGACGCCGCTCTACCCGATCAATAAATGGATCGGGTTCACCAACCTCTTCCGGGTGCCGAGCCGCGCCTTCTTCCTGTCGCTGGTCGCCCTGTCGCTTCTGGCCGCGCGTATGGTCGCGCACTGGAGCCGGATGCTGGCCGGCCGCCGACCCGGACTGGCGCGGTCGCTTCCCTTCCTGCTCATGGCACTTCTCCTGATCGAGAATGTCCCCGTCCCGCTGCCGAGCTTCGCGGGCCGCCGGTACGCCGAGCCGGAGGCGGCCCTGAAGGGGTTCTTCGCCGGGCGCGACGCTCCCGCCGCCGTCGTGCTGCACCTCCCCAGCCGGACCGGATTCAGCTACGCCGGCGCCGGGCAGGATCTCTATCCCCTGAATCGCGAGATCATCTACATGAACTGGCAGACGTATCTGCGGCGGAACACCATGAACGGTGTCAACGGCTATCTGCCGCGATCGCGCGTCGCCGCCCAGCGATACATCGATCGCCTGCCGGACGATGCCGCCCTCGACGGACTGCTGTCGTTGGCCGGAGGCGCAGGACCGCTGTACATCGCGTTCCACGGCGATCTCGTCCTTCCCGGCGAGAAGGATCTGCTCTCCCGGCTGGAGCAGGCGCCGCGTCTTCGACCGGTGCTGCGTGGGGATCAGGCCGTCGTGTACGAAGTGCAGCCTTGACCGGCGCAGCGGCGACCGGCACAGCGGCGCAAGGCGGCGCGGGGCGGACCGCGATGACGACCGCGGCCGCAGCCGCCGTCGCCTATCTCGGCTTCTTCCTGATCCTGTTCGCGCAGTTCCCGCTGCGCGGCACCCTGCCCGGCAACACCGACACCTGGCTGGTGGGGATCGCCATTCCCAACACCATCCGCAGCCAGATCGGCGCCTGGCTCGCCGGCGCCGGACCACCGGGGCAATGGCTCTATCCGGCGACGCATCCCCTGCTGCACGGAGAGACGGCGTTCGGCACCGGCCTGCTCTTCGCCCTGATCCGCACCCTCCTGCCGGGCGATGTCGTGGCCTACTACCTGTTCATCAGCCTGATCTTCGCCGGCTCCTCGTGGGGGCTCTTCCTGCTGGCGCGCGACTACCTCGGCGACGCTCGCGCCGCCGGCCTCGCCGGCTTCGGCTTCGGCGTGGCCAACTACACGCTGGCCAACATCGACAGCCCGCACACCAGTTTCTGGGGACTGACTTTCGTGGCCCTCCTGCTGCTCCGGCGCTACCTGGCGGGGGCCCCGTCACGCTTCCTCTATTGCGGGGCGGCGCTTGCCGGCTTGCAGGTTTATTTCTCCGCCTACGTGTTCCTGTTCGCGTCCCTCTGGGCCCTGCTGCTGTTTCTGCTCGGCGGGAGACACTTGTCGAGACGTCCGGGTGTGGTCCGCCCGCTCGCCGTCGCGGCGGCGATCCATGTGCTGATCTCCGCCCCCTTCTTCATCACCTACCTCGGGGCGATGGACGACGCCGGGTTCGTGAAACCGGTCGACCATCCCCTGTTCGCGGCGTCATGCAGCCTTGGTCCCGCCGACCTGGCGCGCGCTCTGCCGGGGAACCTCATCTATCCGGAGGGATCTCCCCTGACCGGCCGTGACATCGGCGCGCTGCGGCGCGAGTTCGCGCGCCTCGGCCGGGATCCCGGACTCTTCGACGATCCCGACACCCGGCTGATCATGGGACCGGCCGCGCCGGTCTCTCTGGAGGCGCACTGGCCGTCGGTGCGGCGACGGGCCCACATCGGTCTCGCCCTCTATGCGTTGGCCATCGCGGGACTGATCGGGTTCTGGCGCGCGCGCGCCAGCGCCCGCGCACCCGGCGCCGGCCCGGGTCGATCCACGGCCATCGAGCTGGGGCTGGTCGGGGCGCTCGGCCTGGTCCTGGCGCTCGGGCCCGTCGCGATGCTGTGGGGGCGCGCCTACCCGACCCTGCTGTTGCCTCTCTACGACCACTTTCCCGCGATGCGCCTGTTCCGGGTTCCCGTGCGGGCCTTCGCCCTGACCGTGGCGGCGGTGTCGATCGCCGCCGGATACGGCTGGCTGTGCCTGCTGCGGCGATTGGAACGCGTGCGCAGACCACGGCTCTGGCCCATCGCCTGGCTGGCGATCGCCCTGCTCGTGGTCGGCGTGGAGAACATCCCCTTCCCCCTGCCGGCCTTCGCGGCGTCGCCGTATGCCGCGCCGTCCCCCGACTATGTCGGCTTCCTGCGCGGCCTGGCGCGCTCGGGCCCTGACGGGGAGATCGCCGCGGCCGGTGAACGGATGCCGGTGATCCTCGACCTGCCGAGCGCCATCGGGTACGGCGGCGCGCTGGTCGGCGACCTGTTCCCGCAGAACCGCGAGCTGATCTACATGAACTGGCAGACCTATCACCGGCAAAACGTCGTCAACGGGCTCAATGGTTACCTGCCGCGCAGCCGCGTGGAGATGCAGAAGGCCATCGACCTGCTGCCCGATCCGGCGGCCCTCACCATGCTGCGGCGGCTGGGCGTCCGCTACCTGGCGCTTCATCCCGACCTGGTGCTCGACGACGTGGAGCTGCGCATGCTGGCGGCCGTCCGCAGGGCGCCGTCGGTGCGCCTGGTGTTCGCGGCCCGCCGCCTGGTGGTGCTGCGCCTCGCACCGGAATCGGACGACGCGCCATGAAGGGTCTGCGCCTCTTCGAATGCCTCCAACTTCTGGCGCCCGGTCTGGCGGGACTGGTCTGCGGCTCCTCGATCGCGGCGCTTCGCGATCCCCTGGCGATCGTCTACCTCGCAGCCCTGTTCCTCCATCTCCTGTTCACTTATACCTACAACGACTACGCCGAGCGCGACCGGGATCTCGCCAACGTCCGCAAGCGCGCCGCGGCACAGTCGAACCGGACCGTTCTGGGATGGGTCAGCCTCGGCACCTTCGCCGGCTGCCTCGCCGCCATGGTGTTTCTGCCGCTGCGCCTGCAGATCCTGTTCGCGCTCTTCCAGGCCGCCGGCATCCTCTATTCGCACCCCCGCACGCTCTGGAAGGGGCGCTTTCCGCTCAGCGAGGCGCTGCACCTGTTCACCGGGGCCGGCTATTTTCTCAGCGGCTTCTGGTTACTCGATCTGCGCACCGGTCCGGCGGCGTTCTGGGGCGGCCTCGCATTCGCCGCGATCTACACGTCGGGAAGCTGCCTGGGCCAGATTCGCGATCGCGACGCCGACCGACAGGCCGGGCTGCGGACCCTGGCCGTCGTCGCCGGGCGGCGTACCACCCTGGGGCTGGCCTTGAGTCTTCAAGTCATCGCCCTCATGGCGCTGGCGGCCCTGGCCGCCTGGCCGCCGGCCGCCGTTCTGATCGTCATCCTCCTTTTCCTGCACCTCGCCGGCGTCGCCGCCGCCCTGCGGATCGGCCGGCCGCTCGATCACGAGCCCGGCTTCCAGCGGCGCTATCGGGCGCTGTTCGGGCTTGCCGTCGCGGTGGCCGTGGCGGCAACGGTCATGGCACCGTCGCGGCCAAGCGACGCCGCCATCCGGCTCGACACCGCTGTCCGGCTCGACACCGCCATCGCGGCCGGATTGCGATCCCTCGAGCGCACGCAGAACGCCGACGGTTCGTGGTCGTACTTCCGCAGCCCGCGGGCCGACTTCCGCGACGCGAGCGAGTTCCCCGCCCGCGCTTTCGTGACCATGCATGTCCTGATGACCCTCCACGACACCGGGGCCGGAACCCCTGCGTGGCTCGGCCGGGCCCGGCGTTACCTTCTCGACGAGATGGAGGAGCGTCATTTCTGGGCCGTCGACGGCCGCAGCCATACGATGAATATCCGGGTGGGTTCGGAACCCTGCTGGTTCGAGCCCGATGTGGAAACCACGGTGCTGGGGAACCTCCTTCTGGCGGACGACCTGAAGCTGACGCGGAATGACGCCGGGCGCCTGCGCGACCAGCTGGAGCGCTATCGCTTCCCGTCGGGCCTCTACGGAACCTATCTGGACGAGTTCTACGGCGAGCGCGGCTGCCCGGCGTACGACAACCAGGACGCGGCGTCGCTCGGGAGCAATATCCACGTGCTGGCGTGGCTCGAAGCCAGCGGCCTCGATGCGACCGGTCTCGTCGGCGGCCTCGAGAAGGAGATGCAGGCCGACCGTTACTGGGAGCGGGCCGTGTACTACCGCTCGCTCCCGATCCTGGCCCACCTCGCCTCGAACGCCGTCGAGCATGGCGCCCGATCCGCGATCCCTCTCCTGGAGCGGCTTCTCGCGGATTACGATGCGAGCGGCCCGCCCGCCGCCGGACTCAGCGCGGCGGAGATGGCGGCGCTCGTCAACGCCCGCAGCCAGTATTGCCGGGTGATCGGCGGGGATTGCTCTTCGTTGCCGGGCATCGTGGATGAGCTCCTGGGTCGTCAGGAAGCGGATGGCGGCTGGCCGGCGGCGTCGATTTACGTCGTCGATCTCACCCGCGGCGACTTCGAGCGCACCATCTACCCGCGCGTGCGCGCGGCGATGCTGGCGCAGTCCGGTCACGCGCCGACGCTCGAACAGGCCCTCGCCGGCGCCCCCCTCGGGACCTATCACTATGGCTCGCGCGCCGAGTCCACGGCCCTGGCCGTGAAGGCACTGAGTCATTATCGGCGCGTCGCCCGGATCGTGGAGCCTCAATGAGGCGCCGGCCGGCCCTGGGGTTCTGCCTGCTGATCGCGGCGCTGGCGGTCGGCGGCGTGTCGGCCCTGGACCCGGAATGGCGCGCGGCTGTCGAGCGCAGCCTCAGCGACGGTCATCTGGCCGACACGCTCACGCGTCCCGAGTTCTGGGGCATCGAGTACGGATTCATCGGGGCTCATCTGGCGGCCGGGCGGGGCTTTTCCGGACCCTATCCCGACGTGACGGCGCCCACCGCGGTGATGCCGCCGCTGTTGCCGATGATCTTCGCCGCGGTGTTCGCCGTGGCCGGCTACCAGACGATCGCCAGTTTCCTGCTGCTTCTGCTCATCCGTGTGATCGTGCTGGGAATCGGGTTCTGGTGCCTCGATCGATGCGCGACGGAACTGGGCGGCGGCGGGGCGCGACAGCGCCTCGCGCTGGCCGGGATCGCCGCCCTGCTGATCCTCGTCTTTGCGCCGCGGCAGCTGCTCTTCCTGCTGTACGACGAATGGTTCCTGTTCGGAACGGTGGCATTCTGCCTGCTGTCCGCCCTGCGGCTGCTGCGCGGGCCGCGGGTCCCGGCCTGGCGATCGGTTCTCGTCTGGGGCGTGGCGCTGGGCGCGATGGCCCTGACGCAGCCGATCATCGCTTTCGCTCTCGGGTGCGCGATGATCGCGGCCGCGCTCCGGGACCAACGGCCGCGCCTGCTGGCGGCGCTGGGAGTGGCGGCGCTCCTCCTGGTTCCGTGGGCGGTTCGCAACACGCTCCGCTTCGGCAGCCCGTTCTCGATCAAATCGACCCTGTTCTTCGAGCTCTACTACGGCACCCTCGTGTCGCCGCAGGGCATCCATCGCGAGGAAGAAGTCATGGAGGGCGGCCGTCACCCCTTCTCTCCCGGCCCCGAGCACGATCACGCCATCGCGCTCGGAGAAACGGCCTACTTCGCCGAGAAGCGCGATCTCTTCATGCGGAGCCTCCGGCAGAGCCCCGGTCTCTATCTCGCCAAGGTGGCCTACCGGACAGCCTACGTGACCGTCCTGTTCCCGTTCTCGAAGGTCCATCAGAACTACTTCAATCCGCTCGTGCCGGCCGCCGTGAAGTACGCGCTGTATCCCCTGCCGTTCATCGCGGCGATCGTCTGCTGGCGGCGCCGGCCGCAGCACCGCCCGGAATTGGTGTTCCTGACTCTTTGTTACGGCGCGTTTCTCCTGCCCTACGTCCTGATTCACTTCTGGCTGCGATACTGGGTGCAGATCCTGCCGATCCACATCCTGCTCGTCTTCGCCGCTCTATCGTCCAGAGAAACCTGAGCAGCCAGAACCAGCGCATCGGCAGGAGCGGCCCTCGGCGGCACCCCGGGGTCCTGGCGCGTCCTGCGAGGGGATCTCAAGAGGGGCGGCGGGCGCGCGCAACAAGCCTGACCTCCCGGCCGCGCCGCGACGCCGGTCGATGCGACCGGCGCCGCGTGATGGTCACTGCCGTCGGGCGGGGCGGGTCAGCGCGGCGTCACCGCATAGGGGTTGCCCCCGAGCGCGTTCGAGACGTCCGCGATCGCCTTCTGGGCGCGGACGCTGTTCCCCGCCTTGTCGAGAGGCGGCGAGATCACCGCGATCCCGAACTTGCCGGGGGACACGGCGATGATGCCGCCGCCGACGCCGCTCTTGCCCGGCAACCCGGTCATGAACAGCCACTTGCCCGAGTCGTCATAGAGCCCCGCGGTCGCCATGATCGCCAGCACCTCGGGGACGTTGGCGTTCTTCATGACCTGCTTGCCGGTCACCGGGTTCTTGCCGCCGTTGGCGAGGGTCGCCGCCATCGTCGCCAGGTCCTTGGCGTTGACGCTGACCGAGCACTGCTCGGTGTAGATGTCGCACGCCCGCAGCGGCTCGGACTTGATGTGGCCGTAGGCGTACATCAGCATCGCGATCGCCTGGTTGCGCTGGTTGGTGTCCGATTCCGACTTGAAGACCTCCTGGTTCACCGACAGCTTGCGGCCGGCGAAGTCGCCATACCAGTTGAGAATCGAGTTCCAGATCTCGGCGCGGTTGGCGCCCTTGACCATGCTGGTCGCGGTGATCGCCCCGGGGTTGACCATGGCGTTCATCTCGCCGCCCCTGTACTGCTCGACGGCGACGATCGAGTTGAAGACCTGGCCGGTGGCGTCGACGCCCATGTTGTTCTCGATCGCGTCGGGGCCCTGCTCCTCCATGACCCTCGCCATGGTGAAGACTTTGGAGATCGACTGGATAGAGACCTCGGAGGCAATGTCGCCGGTAGAGTAGACCTTGCCGTCGACCGTCACCAGCACGATGCCGTAGATGTTGGAGTTCACCTTCGCCAGGGCCGGGATGTAGTCGGCGTTGGCGCCTTCCTTGAGGGTTTTGTACTTGTCGTAGGCCGCCTTGAGCGCGGCGTCGACATTCGGCCCGGCGGCGGGCTGGGCATGGGCGCCGCTGAATCCGGCGCCGCCAACCAGGATCGCCGCCAGCGCGACAGGCGCGATGAATCGAATCGTTCTTCCCGTGGTTCGCATGGTTTCTCCTACTTCTCCCGGTTCGTCTTGAGGATGTCGTCGGTCGTGAAGTTGTAGTGGAACGAGATCTGGGTGCGGAAATCGTCGCCGCCGGCGCCGTCGTTGTCCTCGCGATGGCCCCAGAGCGCCTCACCACCGATGAACACGTTCTTCGTCGGGTAGTAGATCACGTTCGCCGAGGCGTACTCGCCGGTGGCGAAGGCGTCGGTATCCTGCAGGCTGGTGTTGTCCACCGCGGTCCGGCTGTAGCCGAAGGAGGAGGTGAACTTGTCGTTCCAGGAGTGGTTGAGGTAGGCCGAGATCCCGAGCAGCGGCACCGACTCCGCCTTGGGGTCGGCGATGGTTCCACCCGGCGCCAGGTCGACGCCGCCGTCGTTCATGTAGGTCGCAATCCCCTCGCCGTACACGACGCCGAGGAGCAGATCGTTGTTCTTGTTGAACTTGTAGTTCCCGGTCAGGTCGATTCCCCAGCCGAGCTCGCTTCCATTCGGCTCGTTGTCGGGGACATTCACGGTCTCGTAGCTGATCTGGCGCAGGATGCCGGCGGCCTGCCAGTGCCCCCACTTCTGCTGCGCGTTGTACTGCGCGGTGAAATCGGGGATTTTCTGGGTGCCCTCGAGGGCGCCGCCGAGAGCCGGGTCGATCTCGCGGATCTGTCCCGGGTCGATGTCATTCGAAGGATTCTCGATCGCGATCGCGAAGCTCTTCTTGTCGTTCGAGATCGGTGTCCAGCGGATCTGCGGGTTGCGCAGGAAGACCATGCCGGCCGGACCCCAGTAGTCGATGGTGTTGGGGAAGATGTTGACGTCCATGAACAGCGAGTTGGTCTGGCCGGCCAGCCACTGGCCCCACTGTCCATAGGCATGGCGGAGCCGTATCGTGGTCTGGCCGGCGTCATCGCCGACGCCGAACATGTCGAACTCGAACTTGGTGAAGACCGTCTTGTTGCTGGTCGGAAAGTTCATCAGGACGCCGAAGCGACTCTGGCGGGCCGAGATGATCGCCTGCCCGTCGGCGCCGTACAGGCCGTCGATGGTCGGGATCTTCGACGGTCGCAGCGTGGCGGCCCAGTCCGGCTGGACCCGGTTGAAGTCCTGGATGTAGTCGGCCTGGATGAAGCCGTAGACCTCGACATGCGGCTTGTCGCTCTGCTGCGCCATCGTCCCCGGGGCGCCAAGCGCGCCCAGCGCCATGACCGCGGCCGCCGCGAGCGCCCATCCGGCCAACCTGTACCCGAGCTTCCTGTCTGTCGCCATCAGTGACTCCTTCTCAATGGGGCCGTTGCGGCCCCGTCGTGCCCGCGGCCCATCCGCGGCGGATCACTTCGCGTGCGCCTTCTCCCAGGCCCGCACCCTGACGCGGGCCGCATCGAAGAGCCGTTCGTAGTTCTCCTTCAGCAGCTTCTGCCAGGCCTCGGGCGTCAACCGGGCCAGCAGCGGTGCGTACATGTCGTAGACCTTGAGATATTTCTCCTGGCTCGCCGGCGCCACCTCGTCGGTGCCGAACAGGAAGCGGTCGGGATAGCGGTTGATCAGGTCGGCGACCAGGGCCGTCGATTCGGGTGTCGCGACCAGATACTTCGCCACCTCGTCCCAGGAGATGTCCAGGTGCAGGTGCGCGAGCCCGGGGTTGGCGAGGGCGCGCTCCATGATCCCGAGCTGGTCCTTGACCGGGTGGACCACCCGGCCCAGGCCGATGTGCGCCCAAATGACCGTGGTCCCGGGGTGCCGCTTGAGAAGATCGCCCAGCTGTCGTACCGGGTAGGGATCCTGCCCCGGCTTCGGGAACGGCATGTCGACGTCGCTGTGCAGCAGCACGATCAGCCCCGCCTCGGCGGCGAAGTCGAGGACGCGGTCGAGAGCGGGGTTCGTCAGGCTGGCCGTTTCTCCCGCGATCTTCGCCGACACGAACTCCTTGTGGATGGTGAACTCGCCGATGCCCGAGAAGACACCGGGGAAGGTCAGAAGCACGCGGCGGATGTGGTCGGCGGCGTACATGTCGGCCGGGTTGAAGCCGGTGATCATCGGGTCGAGCCGCGCCTGCTCTTCCTTCGTGAGCGACCTGTACGCCATCGCGATGAAGGCGTCGGTGAAGGAGTAGTAATACAGCGGCGCGTCGGTCTGCAGATAGTAGGTCGGGGCGAAGTCGCCGCTGTTGCCGTACGACCATGTCTGCTGCAGCGGGATGCCGAACAGCGCCACGCGCCCCACCTTGTCACCCATGATCTTCACGAAGTCATGAATGTCGGTGCCTTCCTGGACGTAATTGGTCAGGTGGAAATGCGCGTCGTTCAGGACATAGCCGGCCGGGGTAGCGGCGCCCGCGCGCGAGGGGGCGACGACGACAGCCGCAAGCGCCAGCACCAGGCCGGCGAACCTCCCGGCCGCCCATCGAAGCGGACGGAGTCGGATCCAGGGTCTGCGTGTCATGGCCATTTGCCTCCGCCTCAGAACAGGAACGAGGTCGCGACCGACACGGTCGTTCCCTTCTGCCCGCCGACATAGAAGCCGAAGGTGCTGCTGGCCGCGGAGCGATCGATGCTCATGAGCTGGACGTTCGTCCGGATGTTGCGCGTGTTGAACCAGAAAACGTTTCCGCCCACCAGATACTCGTGCGCGTTGCCGAACCCGGCGTCCTTGTCGCCGTAGATCCACGAGGTCGCGCCGTACAGCTCGAGCTTCATCTTGATCGGATAGAACGCCGCCTGGACGTAGAAGCCGGTGTCGATGATCTCGTTCACGGGCAGCGGCCCGTCGGCTTCGAAGTGGTCGAGCTTGCGCCAGTACAGCTCCGTCTGCAGGAAGATGCCGCGGTGCTTCATCCCGGCGTCGATCGACAGAATCCGCACGTCGGCCGACTCGACCGAGACGCCCGTGGCGAGCGACCCGGTTTCGAACAGGGCCAGGCTGTCGGCCAGGCGCGTCTGCGTGTTCTCCGGGTTCCCATCGCTCAGTTCCTGCCGGTCCTCGGTGCTGAACGCCGTGGAGAAGCCGAACCGGGTCGCCAGCTTCTCGTGGTACTCCCAGTCGTCGTACGAGCCGTTCGGGCCGAATTCGTGCGTCGTCGGCATCCACCACATCGAGCCGCCGGTCGCGAGGGTCCGGTTGAGCTGCTTGGCGGTGATGCCGAGGTTGCTCAGGTTGTTGCCGATCGCGACGTTGTACCAGAGCCCGGGCGCCACCTCGCCGTTGACCCAGACGCCGTTGGTGAACGCGCCCCGGAAGAACTCGTCGGCCATGACGCGATCGTTGGCCAGCCAGAACGGGTGCGAACCGTACAGGGTGCGGCTACCGCCGATGCCGTTGGTGCCGGCGTACAGGTTGAACCCCTTGGCGAACTGGTAGCCCATGAAGCCGTAGAGCGTCGTCTGGTCCGTCGACTGCACGGTCCAGGCGGTGATCTGGTAGCGGAACTTGGGCGACATCAGCCAGCCCCGGAAATGGACCATCGCGCGGTGGAACTGGATGTCGTTGCGGTTATCGATCTCGTGCACGTTCCCGAGGTGATCGGTGAATTCCTGGCCGGACGGCAGCTGGTCGATCCACCGCACCAGGGCGTAGCCGCCGATGCGCAGCTCGCCAAACTCCGTCCGGCCGACGAGAAAGCCCTGTCCTGAGGCATCGAATGTGCCGTAGCTCGACCGCTCGGGCTCCTGCTCCAGCCGCTTGAGGGCCGGCGACGCGGGCACCTCGGCGGGTGCCTCGGCGGGTGCCTCGGCCGGCGCTGCCGGCGGGCCGCCGGTGTCCGCGCGCCCCAGGACGAACTCGCCGGCGCAGCCGTCGGACACCCAGACACCGCTGTCGTCGTACCCCCAGGTCTTGCCGAGCAGGCAGGGCCCCGAACCCGTCGTCCGCAGCAACGCGACGCCCGCAGAGGTTACGGCGGGACAATGCTGGCGAGCGCCGGCGACGGAGGCGCAGGTGACCGTCACGACCTGCGCCGCCGTCGCCGAGGGCGCCTCCTCGGCCCGGATCGCCCGGGCGGAAAATGCCGCGACCCCCACGGCGACCAGGACCGGCCCTGCCACCACCGCGCGCAACGACATCGCTCTCCCCTCCGGGCCGGGGCCCGCTAGAATCTAAAAATTCCCGCGAACTGTACCTGATCCGCGCTGGCCGGTTCCGCTTCGCCCGGCGGGAAACCCGGACAGGTCCGCGTGCTAACATGCGGGCCGGTCAACGGGGGCTCATCATGTCGCGACGGCGATTCCTCCTGATCCTGGTTCTGGCCCTGCTCCTGCCCGGAATTCTCCCGACGCCACCCACGGGCGCCGGGGAGCTCGCGCTGGCCGAGAGCTGGCTCAACGACGGCGCCAGGCCGGTCGAGCTCAGCAGGATTCTGGTGGTGGCGATCACGACCGACCCGCGCATCAGGCATCGGTTCGAGGACCGCTTCGTATCGATGCTGCGGGGCCGGAACTCCGACGGCACCACCAGCTACTCCCTCGTTCCCGACCTGCGCCACATCGAGCACCGCCAGGCGATCGTCGACACCCTGCTCTCCGAAAAGGTGCAGGGGGTGATTACCGTGAGGCTCGTGCCGCTCGGGAAGGAGACCGCGCCGGCCTGGAGCGCGGCGTGGCGGAGCGATCTCCTCAAGCCGTCCCTTGTCCGCACCCAGATCGAGGAATCGCTGGCGCAGATGAAGCCCGACGCGGCGTCGTACGGCGTCGAGGTGACGCTCTGGTCGATGCAGGCCGGCGAGCGTCTCTGGGCCGGACGGACGAACCCCGACTCGGCCCGCGCCCTCGGCAAGGGCGCCGGCGATCTCGTCTACGACATCGTCAACGAGATGGTCTACAAGGGACTGCTCAAGTAACCCGGTCTGCACCACGCTAGAACCTGAATATCCCCACGAACTGAACCTGGTCCGCGCTGGCCTGATGGCCATCCTTGTTCTCGCGCGTGCCGTAGATGTACTCGACACCGGCATCGATGTGGTCGGTGGGCGAGAACACGAAATTGATCGAGTAGCGGTTGGTGGTGCGATAGGCCTCGTCCGGCTGGAAGTCGAAATTGTCGACGCTGACGAAGCTCCAGATCAAGGATGACCGGAGCTTCATCTCCCGCGCGGCCGCCCACTCCTTCCACTGATGCTCGTAGTCGAAGTAGAAGCCGGCCGTTGGCAGCGCGTGCAGGTCGCCGGTATTGGGGTCGAAGACGCCATCCTGGCCGCCGAGCGATTGCAGGTCGTTGATGTAGCGCGCGTTGCCGTTGCCGAAATTGACCTGGAAGATGAACCGGTCGGTCAGGTCGAAGTAGTGGAACGGCACCACGCCGCTGATGCTTGCGCCCCAGCCCGGAACGCTGGTCACGTCATCCGGGTTCGCATCGGACTCGCCGCGGATCTGGCGCACGGCGACGGCGCCCTGCAGGTGGCCGATCTCCTTGAAACTCCAGATGGCGCGGCCGACGAGGTCGGGGAACAGGTTGACCCCCTCGCCGTCGGTCAGCGAAACCGCCGGCGTCTCCGCCGCGGCCGCCACGCTGAGATCGTCCTTGACCTGCCAGGTGTAGCGGAACTGCGCCTGGCGGATCAGGTTCTCGCCGTTGATCCCCTCGAAATCGAGGTCCTGGTGGTTCGCCGCCGGGTCGGAGAAGGTCGACCAGGTCTGCCCGACGAGCAGGCCGCGGTACTGGGCGAAAGCGTGACGGAGGCGGAAGGAGGTCTTGTTCTCGCCGCCGTAGAAATCCCCCTCGATGAAGCAGCGCATCTGGCTCTTGCCGGCCGGGGTGCGCACATCGAAATTCAGCCGGCTGGTGTTGGCCGAGAAGGTCGTGCGCTTCCCCGTATCGGCGGCGGCGTCGCCGGGCTCGACCGGTATCGAGTTGGTCAGGAAGCGATCGTCGGAACCCAGCGAGTCGAGGGTGAAGACCGCCGCCGTGCGGATGCGGCCGCCGAACTTGAAGGCGGTATTGGTGCCCGGGATGCGGATCGATCCGGGAAAGTCGCCGGCCGAGACCATCTCCGGCGGCAGCTCGGGTACCTTCGTCGAGAGCTCCTCGACGTGCTTGAGCCGCTCCTCGATCGCCGCCTGGTCCGGGATCTGGCCGAGGATCTCGTCGAGCCGCTGGTTCACCGCGGCGAGCTGGGCCGCGAGGTCGGCCATCCTCTGACTCTGGGCGGCGATGGCGCCGGACTGTTCCTCGATCGTCGCCTGCTGGCCGTCGATCGTGGCCTGCTGCTCGGCGAGCAACTGCCGCTGCTGCTCGATCAACTGCCGCTGCTCGCCGAGCAGCCGCAGGAGCTCCTGGTTCGTCGCCTTCGGGATCGTCGCCTTGGGGGCGGCGGCTTTTCTGGGCGCGGGCTTGGACGAGCTCGTCGCCTCCGGCTCCGCCGCGGGAACCGCAAGGGCGACCGAGGCGAGAACCCCGGCGAGGAGAATCCGGCCTGCGGACCTCATCATCATGACCATTCAGACCCGCCGCAGGGCTACGTCGACACCGGTCCCGGCGAGACGGCCAGAGCGTCAGGCAACAGGACGGGAATGACCGCGGTGCGGGTGCTTCCGAGGATCGTGCGGCAGCCCATGAAATGCCTCCCGGTGAGACCCCATCGGATCGAGCGGAAGGGAATCCTACTGCCGCCCGGTCGCGGCGCACAAGGCCTGAACTCAGCCGGCCGCGAGCTCGCGCGCCAGCATCAGGGCGCAGATCGACTTGGCGTCGATGATGCCGCCCGCACGGATCATCGCCAGGGCGCGGCGGAAGGGCAGGCGCTCGACCGTCAGCACCTCGTCGTGATCGAGGTTCTGCCGCACCGGCACCAGGTCGTGGGCGACGTAGAGGTGGATGATCTCGTCGGTGAATCCCGGGGTGGTGTAGATGGCGCCGATCTTCGTCAGGCGGCCGGCGCGGTGCCCGACCTCCTCCTCGACCTCGCGCAGCGCGCAGGCGTCGGGCGGCTCGTCCGGGTTCAGCGTCCCGGCCGGCACCTCGAGGATGAATCCCGAGGTGGCGTAGCGGAACTGCCGCACCATCAGGATCTCGTCGTCGCTGACGAACGGCACGATCGCCGCCGCCCCGGGATGGCGCACCATCTCGAGGTCGGTGGTAGCGCCATTCGGCAGCTCGACCCGGTCGCGATCGATCTTCAGCAGGCGACCGGAGTAGACGCACTCGCTGGACAGTCGGCGGAACGACATGCGGGGCTCCCGCGCGGCGCGGCACCCCATGGGGACGCCGCGCGGCCAGTGATCGCGATTCCAGCGCGGTCATCGCGGCGCGGAAGGTGCCGCCGACTCTAAGGAGCGCCCGGGGTGGTGTCAAGCATGTCGGCCACAGGCGCCCAGTCCTCGCCGGACGACGATTCTCACGGATGCCAAGCCGGCGAAGCGCAATCCATGCAGCAAGTGAATTCACGGCGAGAACATATCGGTCGCGCGGCTCAATTCTCCGCACTGGCTCGCAACCGCCGGCGTGGAGAATGACACGCCATGCAAATCGTGGGCGAAAACGAAGCCACAGCCGTAGGCCATCAGGGTGCGACCGGCGAAGCTCCCAAGGGGAGCCGTCGGACCCTCATTTCGGTCCTTCAACTAATGCGCGCAGCTGGAAGCGAGCTCCGAAATCGAGCGAGAAACTGGGTCGGTAGGTCTCTCGACCTGGGCATCTCGAACATGGGTCGCCTCTGTCCAGATAACGCCCAGCATCAGCTGCGGCGCGCAGCGCCGTCCGCTGCAACCGGTTGGGCAGCTATTTCAGGCCAACTTCGGATTCAGAAGAACGAGCTGCGTGATATCAACGTAATAGGCCTGCAGCTTCACCGGATCAGGCTGATAGCCGGTCGGGTGGCCACAGCCGTTCCGGAGGTCAAGCGCTCCCTTCAGGTGCTTGTACTGCGTGTCGTCCAGATACGTCAGGAACCGGCAGAGTAGGATCAGGTGAGCATCGGCGGCTTCCTGCACGTCCGGGTCAGTCGAGAAGACGTAATCTTTCATGAACGTCCGGAACATCAGGCCCTTGTCGGCTTTCATTCTCGCGAATTCAGCGTTCAGCGTGGCGATACCGAGGGACGTCAGCTTCTTGTGGACCATGTGAGCGACGGCGCACCAAGCGAGCACGACGGAAGCACGGACGCAGTTCGTCTCCGCGCAACGGATGGATTCGTCCAGGTACTTCAGCAGTTCAGGATCAGCAATCGGCTGGACTAGCTTTCGGAGTGTGTCGCCAATCGTCTGGATAGCCGAGCTCTTAATGAACTTGTGCAGCAGCTCGCTCTCGGTCTTCGTGATGATGCTCTTCAGCAGCGCCTTGTACTGCTTCTTCGGACTCGCGCTATTGGCCAGCTTCACCAACGCTGTCCAAGTGTCCGAAACCTCTTGAACCTGTGCGGTGTCAACGATATTGCCGACCTCCAGCACCCCCGCGACCGGCAGCCAGTTCTTGTGCGTATCCTTGACGCGCTTCCGCAGGGCCTGGCCGCTGACAGATGCCGTCTTCAGCTTGTTCACGTCCTTCTGAATAGAGACCAGCTCTTCGACGACGTCCTCCAGCGCCTGGGCGACATCCATCTACTCCCCCGCTGCGATGCTCTTGATGATCTCTCCGGCCTTCCTACGACCCGGCCCGCTCAACTCCAGATCCGCGCCCTTGTCCCGCGGGTTGTAGTAGTTCTTGTTCGCCTTCAGAGTTGCGGAGAAGTTCGGCGAGTCGTAGCAGTCGTAGTGGACGGCGAGCTCCCGCAGCTCCTTCAGCGTGCAGGTAAAGCTGCCGGACTCCAGGGCCTGCTTGACGCAGAGAAGCAGCGACAGGCTGACCAACTTGTTGGCCTTGCCGTTGCCCGGGATGGAGGAGGCGAGCAACTGCGCGCCCGGACCTGTCGGGTGGAAGCCCTTTTCAAGGATTTCCGTAGTGATGGCGTTGGCCGTGAGGAATGGCTTGACGGCATCCGGAACGCCGCCCGGTGCTGCCGGAGCGCCGGGTCCGAGTGGCGCAGGCGGTGGCGGCGGCGGTACGGGCTTTGGCGCGGTGTTTGCGTTGAACCACTGCTCCAGAATCATCTTGAACGCCGTCTCCTGCAGCGGAGCGGGCGTCTTGTTCACGAGCTCGATGATCCCGTCGAAATCCGCCTTCAGCTTGTCGAGCATTCGGCCTCCTGATAGGTGCGTAACTGCCTGCCAACGCCCAGCATCAGCTGCGGCGCGCAGCGCCGTCAGCTGCATGCTGTTAGGCGCCCGTCGCATCCATGCCCGAGTGACATCTCTCACGCCGCGCCTCAGGCCCCAGCACCTTCGAGCATGCTCCGCACGTAGCTGTCCTTGTCTTCCTCCTGGAACAGAACGTGCCGCTTCTGCATCTCGCTCTTGTCCATGCGCCACAGCATCCGCATCGTGGCGGACGGCGTGTTCGAGACGATAAAGGACTGCAGGCGCACAGCCGAATCGCCGAGGCGTTCTTCGATCTCCTTGATCGTCTCGTGGAACTGGATCTTCGGGTCCGTGGCCCCGAGGTTCCGGATGCCCTTGGGGTCCACGAAGATGACGTGCTGCTGACCGCCAGCGAGCAGCCACAAGATGAAATCCGGGTGGAAGTTGCCGGCTTCGAAGAAGCCGACGCCGCGGCCCTTGCTCAGGTTGCGCAGCAGATACAGCTCCCGGGTCTTGAAGTAGTCCGTGTTGCCGTCGTGGAACGCCTGGAGATCCTCGACGAACTGGCGCTCGCCCTTGTTGAGCGCCGCGGGGCTGATCTCGACGATGTTCGAGTCCAGATAGAGCAGCGGCTGGTACAGGTGCTTCCCGAACCAGATGGCCTTCATCCCCTGGAACTCCCACGGCTTGAGATCGCCCTGCTCGATCGCGGTCTTGAGCTCCTCGAGCTTGGCGACGATGTCGTCCCGCGACTTGTCGATTAGGATGCGGTAATAGCCCTCATCCGGTGACTCCTTCACGCACAGGAAGTTCGGGTCGTCGCCTTCCAGGTCGCGATACTCCAGGTGCGGCAGCTCCCACTCGCGCTTACGAAAGGTGTAGTAGCGCTCGGTGTACTTCTTGAGCAGCGAGAAGGCGATCTCTTGCCACAGCCGCACCTTCTTCCCGAAGGAGTCCTCCTCGAATGAAGCGAAGGCAAGTTCCTTCTCGGGAATCTGCAGGCGGTACCAGCTCTGATCCGCCAGCAGCGCCTCGATTCCCCGCCGTGTCAGGTTGAGGTTGTACCAGCCGCGCTCCGCCTTGAAGCGCTCCAGCTCGAAGCTGAGCCGGTCGAGGTCCAGGAAGGCCACGTGCCGGGCGGTCAGGTGGGTCTCATTCGGCGCGGCGTCCGCATCACCGCCGACCAACCCACCCGATTTCATTGCCTGGATTTTGGGGTACCAGTTGAGCACGAGGCGATTCTGCTGCAATTGCTTAGCCTCGTTCTGGTCGTCCAGATTGGGCGGCGCCACCGTAGGGATCGGTCCGAGCTTGCGAAACGCGTCGCCGAACTCGGTGCTGACGCCGTTGATCGTCTTCTTGAGGCGGATCGTCTTGAGCTTCTGCGTGCCGAGGTTCTTGATGACCGGCAGCAGAAACTCGATGCGGTCGTCGTTGGTGGGCAGACCCTCTTCTTCGAGGAAGTCACGGAACTGCGCCATGTAGTCGGCGTGGATGCCGAAGATGCCGAGTGTCTCCAGTACACCGATGTGCTTGGGTCGCTCGACGCCTTCTGGCAGATCCGTCTTGCCGCTGCGCTTGAGGCTCAGCTCGTAGCCCTTGAGCCGCACGCCGCGCCCGAAGAGCTGGATGATCTGCGCGCCTTCGCCCTTGCCCACGTTCATCAGGCCCATGGTCGAGACGCGCCAACTGCTCCAGCCTTCGGTGAACTTCCTCGAGCCGATCAGCAGGTTCACCGTCGAGTGCGCCTTGTTGATCTCCTGGAAGAGCGAGCCCGAGAACTCGCGCTCGCCCGTGGCAAGGCCATTCTCCTCGCACAGTTTCACCAGCTTGGCGTCGTCGCCCACGTTGATGACGCCGAAGGCCTCATTCTCGGCGCCCAGTCGCAGCGCCACTTCGCCGGTCGCGCCCTTCAGGTTCTCGACGTAAAGCTGGCCGCCACCCGGCGCGTTGAAGAGCGTCGCCAACGTCTCGTCGAAGACCTGCGACGGCGTGAGTCCGCAGGTGTTGAGATACTTGAAACGTTCGGCGAACAAGTTCCGCCCCGTCGCGGTGACGAGGCCCTCGTTCAGCACGCTCTGGATGCGCGCGATGCTGCCCGAACGGTCCGCCACGTAGCGGCCAAAGAACTGCAGGATCTCCACGATGTCCGACGCATCGCGAGTCGCCAGCGTCGCCGTCACGCTGCCGCCGACGAAGATCCACAACGCCTTCTCGATGTTGAACGGCCGAAACGTCGCGCCCTGCTCGCGGTAGAGCCGCTGCTGCTGGAAGAACGAGAGCAGGCAGGCCACCAGATACAGCTCCAGATGGTTCTGCTGCGTTCCCTCGTCGAGGTTCAGGATCTGGTAGTCCTTGCCGAAGCCGTCGCCGTAGAAATAGCGGTACGAGTAGTCGAACAGCGTGCTCTTGGCGTAGACCTCGGTGAGCTTGGGCTTGCCTTTGACCGCCTGCCCGAAGGTGGCCGAGTACTCGAACGAGAAGCCCTTTTCGCACACCGCGTTGCGATAGCGCATCCACGCGCCTTCCTCGCCGCCGCTGGCGCCGCGGTGCCCTTCGTCCACCAGCACCAGGTTGTTACCCTCGAAGGCGTCGATGGCGATGGTCTTCTCGCCCATGTCCTCGCGGAGCTTGGTCACTTCGAGGATCTCGACCGCGCGCCCGCTGAACAGCCCGCGCCCGTCCTTGTTGAACAGCTCCGCGTCGATGCCCGCCGTCTGGAACTCGCGCAGGTGCTGCTGCGACAGCCCCTCGTTGGGCGTGAGCAGCAGCGTGCGGTTCAGCTCGCGGCCGCGGCCGTGCTTCTCGAGCGCGTGCTGGTACTGGAGAATGTTGGCGTGCATCAGCAGCGTCTTGCCGCTGCCGGTGGCCATCCAGTACGCGAGCTTGTTGATCTGCGGCCAGGCTTCGGCGGTCTCGTCGAAGGGAACTATCTGATCGGCCTCAGGCTTGTCCGTGTTGTAGAGCGCCACCTGCGTGTTCAGCTCTTTCAGCAGCGCCTTCGGGTCGCGAAAGTAGCGGTCGAGGTAGATCTCGGTGAACAGCAGCGTGAGGTACTGGAAATACTTCCAGACGATCTCCTCCTCGCCGTGCGTGATGCGGCGTTCGTTCAGCCGTTGCGTGTGCTTGACGATGTTCTGGTCGTACTCGAGCAGCAGCTCGGTGGGCAACTGCGTCAGGTTGAATAGCTGGGCCGTGAGGGCGTGGTGGAACTGATGGATGTTGTTCTCGTCCAGCCCTTCCAGCGCCTCGTTGCGCAGGTGCTCGGCGAGGTCCTCAAAGCGTTTGACGTTGAACAGCGAGAGCAGCCACTGGTTCAGTACCAGCTTGTGGGCGAACGGCACCTGCGGCTGATTGTTCGCGCGGCCGCGCGTCGCGGCGGGAGCGGTCGCACCAGCGGCGCTCTTGCGTGGACGTCCGCGCGGCATCAGCGTGTCCCTTCGTCGGTGTGGCGCGCGTCGATCAGCCGCCGTTCGCGTTCGATCTCGTGTTGCAGCTCGGATTCGGTCGGCAGGTACTTCAGGTACTTCGCGGCGAAGACCTGCCTGTTCTCGTTCAGGACGGAGTAACGGGCGATTGCCTCGTTCTTCTCGGCGCAGAGAATCAAACCGATCGTGGGACCATCGCCTTCCGGTGCGAACCGGTCGTCGAACAGTCGCACGTAGCTGTCCATCTGGCCGATGTCCTTGTGGCTCAGCTTGCCGATCTTGAGGTCGATCAGCAGATGGCACTTCAGGATCGTATGGTAGAAAACAAGGTCCACGTAGAAGTGCTCGTCTTCATAGGCCAGTCGCTTCTGCCGCGCAACGAAGGCGAATCCTTTGCCCAGTTCGAGCAGGAACGACTGGAGCTGGGAGATGATCGCCGTCTCCAGTTCCGACTCGCGCAGTCGCCCCCCATCAGGCAGGTCGAGAAAATCGAGAACGTACGGATCCTTGAGCGCATCCACAGGCTTCTGGATCTCCTGCCCCTTCCTCGCCAGTTCCAGCACGCCCGCCTTGTCGCGGCTTTTCATCAGGCGCATGAAGAGCATCGAGTGAATCTGCCGTTCGAGCTGCGGAACGCTCCAGCCCTCGGCCTCCGCCTCGATCTCGAGGAACTGGCGTTCGGCTCGGTTCTCGACCTTGGTGAGTGTCCGATAGTGAGACCAACTCAAGCCGCCGGAGAACCCGCACGGGCGATTGCCCGGCTCGACCGCCAAAGATAGGTCGGTCAGGATCTGATCCGCGACACGGCGGCGCGCACCTGAACGTGACGAAGCGGATTCTCCACAAGGCTTGTGGAGTTTCTCGGATGGCGCCGATTCTCCACGAAGCGTGTGGAGAATCACCGGCTTGCGGTCAGTAAACACCTGGTAGAACTGTCGGAAGTACCACAAGTTCGTGGTCGAGAAGCCCGGCCCGTAGCGTTTCGTCAGCCGGCCGGAAAGCTCGGCGATCAGTTGGCGGCCGTACTCCGCCCGCGCGTCACCACTCTGCAAGGTTTCGACGATAGCCTGGCCGATCCGCCAGTAGGCGAGCACCATCTCGTTGTTCACCGACCGGACAACGGCCCCCTGGGCGTCGTCCAGGATCGTCGCGACGCGATCAAAGAGCCCCTCGAACTCCCGCGACCCGGACGGTGACACAGGCAACCGGGCGATCCGGCCACTCTTGAGGCGCCCCCCCTTTGCAGTGGACGGTTTCTTCCTCTTCGCCATCACGCCCCCTCCGCCTCGAACATCAGCCGGTGGAAGTCCTCTTCGATGAGCCGCACCTTCCACAGGTCGTCGGGGGTCTTGAGGTTCTCCAGGTTGTTGCCGCCGTTGACGAAGATGATGTCGAACTCGCTGTCCCTGGCCGAGTAGCGCTGCTTGGTGAACCACTCGTCGAGCGCCAGGTTGTCCTGCTCCGGCTCACCGGTCAGCTTGCGCCAGATGATGAGCGTCCTGCGGCCGTCGGGTGTGGTGCCGGTGACGGTGCGGAACCAGTACGGGCCATCCGCTTCCTGCTTGATGCGGCACTTCAGGCGCAGGCGCTTCTCGCTGTCGCGCTCGAACGCCGCGCTGAAAGTCTGCGGCGCGGCGATGTGCCGGACCGTGAGACCGATGAGCCAGTTGAAGGTCTCCAGCAGATCGACGTAGACCTCGCGGCTTTCGTCCGATCCGGGGCGCTTGACCTTGAGCTTGTAGGCGGTGGGGTCGGTGAAAGCCTGCACGTTGAGCAGCGACTGGCTACCGCGCGTCTCGACGTTGAGCATGTAGCGCAGGATGTATTGCTCTCTGAGGCCATCTGGGCCTTGCGCCTCGGCGGTGCCGAGCAGGAGCTGCTGCCTATCGGTGCGGCGGGTCTCCAGGTTGTTGAGCGCGTCTTCGTAGGATTCGAGGCGGACGATCTTGACGATGCGCGGGCTGCGATCGGCTTCCTCGGGCGTGGCGAGACGTTTGGGCTTGCCGTCCTTCCACTCCGGCGTGAAGGTGACTTTCTTGATGCGCGGCAGCAGCACAGTGTCGAAGTAATCGCCCATCTCGACGAGGATGACCTTGCGCCGCCCGCCGTCCTTGCGGTTGAGGTTGATGATGGCGTGGCCGGTGGTGCCGGAGCCTCCGAAGTAGTCCACCACAAGGTCATCGGGTTCTGTGACGGCGAAGACCGCATCTTCTACGACGTGCACAGATTTCGGGTACAGGTCGTCCCTTATCTTCACACCCAACTCCGTAAGCCACTTCGTGCCGTAGTCCCCAGCGATGTATCGCGAGTCGTCCCAAACAGTCTTGATTGGTCGCTCATCAACTGCCTTAACGATCTGTGCTTCCCCTCCAGTGGTAACGTGAACCTTCAGCAGGTGACGAATCCCCTCCACGCTTTGGCGTGCGTACCGCCACTTGCGTTCAACACCCTCGGTGTCTACCGGATATACCGTCGTGCGGGGGCCATCGATGATATTCCCGGCACCCGGATGAAATGACCCGTCACACACTTCGCCGAATCCAACGATCTGCTCACCTTCGACGAAGATTGCGTAGAAGCAGTTCTTTGCCGTTGCACGCTCGGATTCACGCCCCCACTTGCGAAGGTTGGTGTGTTCCCATTCAGCTGCTGCCACTGGCGCACCATGAGTACTCGGAAGAGAGCGGGGGATGCTGAAGAACGCGTACTCGTGGTTGTGGGAGAAGTAGTCCCCTTGAATGCCCTTCTTGTTGTGAACGACGGCAACACAGATTTTCTCGTGCGCTGGAAACACCATGCTCATGAGTTGGCCGAGTACCTCTTGCTCGTTCTCGTCGATCGCGACGACATGCGAGCCTGACTCGCAGGAGAGCATGCGGCTCAGGGTAAGGCGATTGTCCATCAACGTGATCCATGACGAGTGCTTATAGGTATTCTTGTAGGCGATCTCCGACGTCTTCGAATTGTACGGCGGATCGATGTAGACGCACTTCACCTGCTCGCGATACCGCGCCTGCATTAGCGAGAGCGCTTGGAAGTTCTCGCTGTGGAACAGCACGCCGTGGGTCTGCTTGTTCACGTCTCCTATCGTTTCGAGCAGACGCGCTGTGAAGCCGGCACCGAAATGCCGTGTATCCACCACCAGCGTCGGGTGCGCCTTCAGAAACTCGGGCTTCAAGTCCTTGCTGTACCCCGGCGTCACCATGTCGCCTTTGATCTCATCGATCGCAAAGAGCTTCACCCACTCCTCGCGCTGCGCCTCGTTCGCGGCGATCTCCGCGTAGAACGCCTCGGGGATAATGCCCACCGTGATGCAGTACTGCGTTTCGACCACGAACTTCTTCTTCAGCCACAGCTTCTTCTGGAAGTCCTCGAGCTGGGCTAGGAAGGCGATGATCTTGCCCGCGATCTTCCGGATGACCTTGATCTTGGAGAAGTACTGCTCGACGCGCAGCGCGGTCTCGTTCTCCACGTCGTCCAGGTGCATTACTTCGTTCTTGATGTAGAAGTCCAGCTCCCGGCGCAGGAACGTCCCAAGGTCCTTGTGAATGAAGTAGTCGAAGGTGTTGCGCGCGGTGTAGCGCCTGAGGTGCGCCTCCAGCCGGGTGGTGTCGGCCTTCTCGCCGCTGGTCGAAACGTGCGGCTTGCCCAGTTCCGCGAGCCACGCCGCGAGTGAGGCGTCGGTCACTGCCAGCACGCGGCGGGCGGTGAGCGCGCTCAGGTCCTTCTGCGCCGGTGGCTTGCTCTTGCCCGCGCGGGCGTCCTCGGGCCAGTCGGTGAGCGTCGCCGGGCGGTACTCGAAGCGGATGACGAGGTCCTTGCCCTGCTCGCCGTCCTCCTCGGCGATGAAGCCGCGGCCGGATACCCCGGGAGCCGCCAGGATGAACACGCGATCTTTGCCCTCGGCGGCCTTCACATTGCCGTGCTCGCCCTCGGCGGCGTCCGCCAGTCGGAAGTGCACGCGCATCGGCTTCTTGTCGTCGTCCGGCCGCAGGCGGAAGGCATAGTCGCGCAGGTACTCGCTGGTCTTGATGTAGTACTGGTCCTTGTTGGCCCAGTGGAGCGTGACCTCCTCACCCTCGTAGGGGACGGCGTAGACGCCCGGCTTGTAGACGCGCTTGGCGAGGAAATCGCCCTCGGAGTAGTAGCGGCGGAAGAAGCTGAACATGTGGTCGTAGACCTCGCTCTCCAGCGCGCCGATGTCCACGGCGTCGTTCGCAAGCCGGGCGCGCAGGTCGGCAACCTTGGGCGACTGCGCGGGGTCCATGCCCGCGGCCTCGATGCCCGCGATGACCTTGGCCAGCTCCTTCTCGATCTCGGCCTTGTCGGCGGTCTTGTATTGGCCGAACGCCGTCTGCACCTGCGGCAGCAGGTCCTTGTCGAGGAACTGCGACACCTCGGCGCTCTTGGCGTGCATGACGCGGTAGAGGCCGAAGTCCAAGTCGGGCTGGTCGAGCTGGAACAGCTCCTGCAGCAGGGTCTTCAGCTTTTCGTATTTCTGGCTCATCGCGTCCTGTGTCCTCGGTTCGTCATGTTCGGTGTGCGGCGGGCTACTCTACTGGACCGCCCAGCGGATGGTGAAGAGCGCGTCGGTCGCGGTGTGCTGGGCCAGCCGACGCTCCAACGATTCGATCAGCGAGTCGCGCTTCGCCATGATCTCATCCTCGGCCTTGAAGATGTCCTGGCGCTGGCGGCGCTGCTGCTTTTCCAGTTTCTGCAGTTGCTGCTGAATCAAGTGTTGCTCTTCGAGCGTGACCGCCTGGCGCGCCTCGCGCCGCAGCGCCTTGATCTGCTCCTTGGTATCCGCGAGCGCTTTCTCGGCCGACAGCACCATGTCGTCGGCCCACTTTTCCAGCTTCTCGCGCGCCGCATGGAAGTGCACGTTGTTCTGTTCGAGCGAGCGGCTCACGGTGGCCTTGGCATGGCGCGCCGACTCGGCGTTCAGGCGTTGCTGCTCGGCGGCTGAAATCGACCCGTCGCCGGCCACACGGCCGGCGCAGCCGAAGAGCTTCTCCATCGTCTCCTGGTCGAGCGAGGCGCCGGCAGCGTCGAACCCCGAGAAGAGCAAATACTCCTCGCGCTCGTAAGACTCGACCACCAGGCGCGCCAGCGTGAGGAAGCCGCTCTTGCCGCGGAGCGCTTCGACGGCATGGATGCGGGCTGGATGATGCGACACATCGAAGACGATCTGCGCCGCTGGCGTGACGAGAGTCTTCGCGGTCTCCACCACGTGCTCTCCCAGCGGGTGCGAGAGGCGATAGAGAAACTGGCTGCGCTCCTCGCCGCCGCCATCGTCGTCCCCCTGCGCCGCCTTGGGGGAGGACTTGGAGATCAGGTGGTAGCGGCCGGTCGCGATCTCCGCATTCGGCGGGCGCTCAAGGTCGAAGGCCAGCGCGGCATCGTCGAAGCGGGCGCGGTCGTCGAGCATGAAACGGGTCAGCGACCAGAAGCGCTGGCCGAAACGGTCGAGCTGAGCCTTCGCGTCGTCAAGCTGCAGCCGCAGGCGTTGATGCACGTCCTCGTCGAAGTGCTCGAACAGTGTTCGGCGCGTGTCGTCCATCCGTGCGCGGATGCTCTCGTCCATCTCTGCCCGCAGGGTGCGGAACGCGGCGTCGATCTCCTCGGGCGTGCGGCACTGCTGGTAGATGGCGAGGATGCGCTTCTCGAAGTCCACGCCGGACTCGATCGTGCCCAGCACCTCGTCGGAGGCACCGAAGACGCCGTTGAAGAGGCTGAACTTCTCGCCCAGCAGCTCGAGCACGCGGCGGTCGGCCTCGTTGCGCTCGTTGAGGAAGTTGATCACGACCACGTCGTGCTTCTGTCCGTACCGGTGACAGCGGCCGATGCGCTGCTCGATGCGCTGCGGATTCCAGGGCAGGTCGTAGTTGATGACCAGCGAGCAAAACTGCAGGTTGATGCCTTCCGCCGCCGCCTCGGTGGCGAGCAGGATCGAGCCTTCATCGCGAAAGTGCTCGATCAGCGCGGTGCGCACGTCCACGGCGCGCGAACCAGAGGCGCGGCCGGTGTCGCGATTCTTCTCGACCCAGCGTTCGTAGATCGCGGTGGCTTCCGGCCCGCCGTTGCTGCCATTGAAGAGCACGACCTGGCCGCCGTAGCCGTTCGACTCGAGGAAAATCTTCAGGTAGTCCTGCGTGCGGCGTGACTCGGTGAAGATCAGCGCCTTGCGCGCCGCGCCCGTCGTCGCCATCTGTTCGAAGCCGATGTCCAGTGCGGTGAGCAGGGTCTTGGTCTTGGTGTCGGTACCGATGCTGCGCGCCCAGTTGGCGAGCCCCTGCAGGAGGTCGATCTCCTCTCGCAGCTTTTGCCGGTCGATGGTGCGCGGCGCGCTCGCGGCCTCGGCTTCGGTTTCGTTGGGCTCCGCGAGGATCTCGTCGAGCAGGTCGTCTTCGAGTTCCTCCGCCTCGATGAGCGCCACGGTGAACTCCGCGTCGTCCTGCACCTTCTCGTCGCGCAGCGTTTCGAGGCGCGTACACAGCTTGTCCAGCGTGGCGGCGATGGCCTGCGACGACGATGCGAGCAGCTTGCGCAGGATAAGCGCGGTCAGATGGCGCTGGCGCCGGGGAAGCGCGTAGCTGTCCTCGCGCTGCAAGAACCCGGACACCGCCTCGTAAAGCGCGTGCTCGTCGTCGCTCGGCGTGAACGGTCGCGTGATCGGCCGCCGCTCGGTGTAGCGGATGTACTCGGTGACCTGATTGCGCAGCGTGCGCTTGCAGAAGCCCGAGAGACGCAGGCGTAGATCGCTGATACTGCTGCCGGCGCTGGCGTATTGGCTGCGGAAGGAGTTGAGATCCCCGAACAGGTGCTCGTCGATGAGGGTCGAAAGGCCGTAGAGCTCAAGCAGCGAGTTCTGCAGCGGCGTCGCGGTGAGCAAGAGCTTGCGGCAGTCCTCGGTCGCCCAGCGGATGCCTTGGCCGACCTTGTTGCTCGGTCGATACGCGTTGCGCAGCTTGTGGGCCTCATCGATGACGACGAGATCCCAAGCAACGCTCTTCAGTTCCTCGCGCAGCGCGTTCGCGTAGTTCATGGACAGGATGAGCACGGCCTTCTCGTTCAATGGCGCGCGCCCACTCCGTTGCGCTTCGCGGTAGGCCTTGGCGTCGAGCACCCGCGTCGGCAGGTTGAACTTCTCCTCCAGCTCCATCGCCCACTGCTTGCGCAGCGATGCCGGGCAAATCACCAACAACCGGCGCTTGCGCTCCGCCCAGAACTGGCAGAGCACGATGCCCGATTCGATCGTCTTCCCCAGGCCGACCTCGTCGGCCAGGATTACGCCCTTGGAGAGAGGGGACTGTAGGGCAAAGAGCGCCGCCTCGATCTGGTGCGGGTTGAGATCGACGGCTGCGTCAAACAGCGCCAAGGAGAGCCGGTCCATGCCGCTCGTTGCCCGCCGGGTCAGGTCGTGGGCGAAGTACTTCGCGTGGTGAGGAGTCAGGCTCATCGGCGTCGTCGCATTTTCTCTCAGGACTGGCTCTCGTCGATGCGCTTGTCGTGATTCCAGTTGCTCACCCCGCGGACGTGTGTTTGGTGCGCCCAACGCTCGCCGTCAGCGGCGCGCCGCGTGGCGCGGCCCGTGCGCTCTTCCAGCCCGGGACGTGACACGCGAGTGCGTCCGTTGAATGCGCTTGTTGGGCCGACTGCTGGGATCACTCGGTGGTAAGGTGACTCGTTCTGTCGCATGCGGACTCGGCGGTCGTGGTGACCTGCGCATCAGCATACGCTTCACCACTGGCATTGGCAGATTCAGGATCGATGCGATCTGTGCGGTGCCGTGCTTTTCTGCATGGAGTGCAAACACGAGCTCGTGACGCTTGCGCGACGCATGATCGCACTCGTCCATGCCATCGAGCCCACGCCACCTCTCATCGTCGTACGATGCCTGGGCAGCTGTCTGTGTATACACGATGTCCCGATTCGGCCGGCCATCACGCCAGTCGTACCCAAGCAGCTTGGCAACTAGCCGAAGCAGCGTAGCCACGATCTCCAAGTCGTTCTGATGAGGATTGCGAAGTCGACCCGCCTCGGCTTCGAGACGAGTTAGCGTGAACGATGTGGTCACATTCAGTCGATGGTCCACGGTGGTAAGGTCATTCAAACGCCTGCGTATCCTGCGAGCGGCTGCTGTGAGCGCGTCTCGTACCGCATTCGGCTTCGTGAAGGTCGCCGCCGAACGGTTCCAGCGACTGCCGCGGCCGTAAAGCTCCGTGAGCGCGCGTTCAAGCTCATGACAGTAGTGAAAGCGGTGAGCCTGTTGTGGCAGTTTACTCACGTGTATACCTCTTTTTCGGCCCAACGCTCGCCGTCAGCCGCCCACTGCGCGCGGCGCGCGCCCTGAGCAACCCGTTCGGCCAGGAGGCGCGCGGTGGGTCGGCTGCACGGCGTAGTTGGGCCGCTCATGTCAGCCACGAGTTGCGGCTGGTGGCTCCGTCGTCGGCGGTGGCGACGGAGGTTCCGTCGTTGGCGTCTGCTTCGCATGCGCCTCGTCAATGTTCTTGACACCCTCTGTAAGGGCGTGAAGCCGGTTAACATCGCGAATCAGTGCGACACCCGGAAGGACTTGACCGGTCGCCCGATTCGGTATGTAGGCGGAGACAATCCCGATTAGATGTGCCGAGTCTGGCCCACAGATGAACGCTGGGCCACCGCTGACGCCGTTGATGGCGACACCATCGACAAGGTACGCCGACTCGTTCTCGAGGTACGCACTGATGTGACCGGAGAAAAAGCACAGCGTGGCTTTTGCCAAGGCGGGGAATCCCAGCCAACCGACGGCGACACCCGGCTTAAGGTGATAGTCGAGACGCATGAGCGGCAGGGGCGAGTCGGGGAGCTTTAGCTCCTTGTGGTCGAAGGCGATCGCCGCAGTGTCGACGTCATCATCAATCTTGATGCCACGCTCAGCTGGTCGGACTAGCACAGTCGCGTCAGTAGTATGGTGAACCAACCGAATTGGTTCCTCCCAGTAGTGGGCGTGCTCTACGACATGCGCAGCCGTCGCCACAAAGGACAATGGCGCGGTCTTGCTTCGGGATACGAGGTACCCGGTTCCGCCCGCATCCGGAGTATTAATGCGGAATACGTACGGTGTAACCTGAGCTATCGCTTCGTGCCATTCTTGAATGGCCATTCGATCCTCTTGTCGGCCCAACGCTTAAGTGGGTCGAACTCTGTTTGGGAAGCGAACGCTGCGGTATCCGGTCTGTGTTCTCCAGACAGGAGTCCGTGGGCGATCGCGGCTAAAGGCACTGCCATCACTGGTTGCGGGCTGATGGGCGGCGCCTTGATCCGCACTAGGCTGACAGGGCATGGATCAGAGCCTGTCGGCCGGGCTGAGCACCCCCCTTCCTCCTCGGTTCAGGACGTGAGTGTAGATCATGGTCGTCGCTATGTCGCGATGGCCGAGCAGTTCCTGGACGGTGCGGATGTCGTGGCCGTCTCTCTGCGCCCGCCACCCGGTCCCCGCCCGGTTCCCCCACCCACCGTCGGAGCCGAGGTTGACGGAATGGCCCATACCGGACCTGCAATCGCAGCTTGAACCGCCTATCGGCCAAGTCCCACCGCCTCCTGCAGATCGCGATGGGCTCCCCCCTCCGAGCCGGGGAACACTTTGGCCGCTTTTCCCCGCCGCCACCGGTCATACCGCGACACCGTCTCGCGCCGGACGCTCGTCTCGGCCTCGATCCGCCGATACGTCCAGCCGAGCTCCAAAAGAGCCAGGAGGATGCCAGAATCACTCCTACCCGAAGTGGCCGCTTTTCAGGTGTTCGCCAACACCTCGAGCGGGTGGCTCCGTGTGCCGGCCCCACACGTGGCCCGGGCTCAGCCCGCCGCGAGCTCGCGCGCCAGCATCAGGGCGCAGATCGACTTGGCGTCGATGATGCCGCCGTCGCGGATCATCGCCAGGGCGCGGCGGAAGGGCAGACGCTCGACCGTCAGCACCTCGTCGTGGTCGAGGTTCTGCCGCACCGGCACCAGGTCGTGGGCGACGTAGAGGTGGATGATCTCGTCGGTGAATCCCGGGGTGGTGTAGATGGCGCCGATCTTCGTCAGGCGGCCGGCGCGGTGCCC
>Ga0210377_10000110_pt1 | contig 72495 bp, 62 predicted proteins | sample PLM4_65_b1redo_FD_155480 | JGI IMG/M metagenome (GOLD analysis project Ga0210377, IMG submission 155480) | Groundwater sediment microbial communities from an aquifer in East River, Colorado, USA - PLM4_65_b1 redo | ecosystem: Environmental > Terrestrial > Soil > Riparian zone | place: USA: East...
CCGGTGACCGGCGCTCAGGTCGTCGACGATGACCACCTCGTGCCCCGCCTCGCGCAGCCGGCGCGCCACCGCCCCCCCGATGTACCCCGCACCTCCAGTGACCAGGAGCCTCACACCGGCACCTCCTGCGACAGGTCGTCGTACAGCACCCGGACCAGCACCAACCCGCGCGCCGGCGCGCACGGGCCCGCCCGGCGCCGGTCGCGCGCCGCGAGGATGGCCTCGATCTCCTCCGGCCGTATGCGCCCGCGCCCGACCTCGATCAACGTGCCGGCGATGGTCCGGACCATGTGACGCAGGAATCCCTCGCCGCGCACCTCGTAGACGATCTCGTCACCTGCCGCCTCGATGCCGGAGGACTGCATCGTCCGGCGCCGGTCCTCGATCTCGCAGTCGACCGGACAGAAGGAGGTGAAGTCGTGCCGGCCCTCGAAGCGGCGCGCCGCCTCGCGCATCGCGCCGACATCCAGTCGCCCGTGGACCGGCGTCACGAAGGGGGCCGCGAACGGCAGGACCACCTCGGCGCGGCTGAGCCGGTAACGGTAGTCCTTGGCGCGCGCATCCGACCGGGCGTGGAACCCCGCCGGCGCCTCCTCGGCGGCCATCACCCGGATGGTCTCGGGCAGACGCGCGTTCAGGCCGCGACGCAGGCCGTCGAGGGGAATCGCCCGGCCGGTCGTGAAGCTCGCGACCTGCCCGAGCGCGTGCACCCCGGCGTCGGTCCGGCCGGCGCCCGCCAGCCGCGCGGGCTCGTCCAGCATGCGCGAGAGAGCCGCCTCGATCGCGCCCTGCACCGTGGGGCGTCCCGGCTGAATCTGCCAGCCGGCAAAGGGCGTTCCGACGTAGGCGAGGGTCATCTTGATGGTCCGCATGTTCGAGGCCCGGTGCGCCGCGCACTCCTGAGGGCGGCGTGCATTATAGGACCTCGCCGGGGGCGTTTGACGCTCGGGATCGCGGCCGGTATAATCCGCGACCTTTCAGCATGGCATGTCGCCCGAGTGACGCGAGGTGAAGATGACCTTCCGGCCTGTGCTCCTGCTCACCACTTTCGCCCTGCTCATCACGGCCGTAGGCGCCGCCACCGGCGACCACGACTGGAAGAACCCCGACAAGGACTGGGCCAAGGGGCCGGTCCGCTGGATCATGAGCGACGACGAGGAGAAGGACTACAAGAAGCTGCGCACCGACGAGGAGCGCCAGGCCTTCGCCCAGGCCTTCTGGGACAAGCGCGATCCGACACCCGGCACCCCCGACAACGAGTACACGCTGGTCTTCTGGCAGCGGGTGGAGGGCGCCGACCGGGCCTACAAGGACATCATCCGCGAGGGGTCGCTGACCGATCTCGGCCGGGTCTTCATCCTGCTCGGCCCGCCGACGGCGATGCGCAAGGATTCGCGCTACACCTACTGGAGCTACGAGCCGAGCGAAGTCACCGGCATCACCGAGTCGCTGGAGTTCAGCTTCGCCCCGGTCGAGACCGGTGTTCTGCTGCGCTCGCCCAAGACCCTCGAGGGCTACCTCGCGGCGCACCCCGAGACCCGGGGCATCGGCTGGAAGATTCCGCAGTCCGTTATCGCACCGGCGGGCGAAGTGGCGGCCGCACCGGCGAAGGAGCATGTCGAGGACACCTCGCCGGAGAGCCAGCGTCAGATCCCGATCCTCGACGCCATCACCGCCAAGGGAAGCGGCCCCACCGACGTTCCGTTCCAGGTCATCGACGATTACTACGCCGCGGTGGACGGTACGACACTGACCGTGGTCACGATCGAGGTGCCGCACGACGCGGCGCATGGCAGCGGCAGCCAGGCGCTCCTGGTCTTCGGGCGCCTGCGCGCGGGCGGCGACGGCGGCAAGGTGATGAACCTGACCGGCGACCTGCCGTTCGTCCCCGCCCCCGACTCGAGCGTTCCATCGGGGAGCCTCACCTACCAGGCACGCCGCAATCTGAAACCCGGGGTGTATACCCAGACCATCGTCATCGAGGACAAGGTCGTGAAGGGGCAGATGGGATCGCTGGTCGCGACGATCACCGTCCCCGACTACAGCGCCAACAGCTTCGCCATGAGCAGCCTCACACTGCTCGCCAGCTTCGGTCGCCAGGATGCCGACCTGGGGCCGGACGGGAGCGCCTCGGGCGGTCTCTACTCGATGGGGTCATTCCGGCTGGTGCCGCGCGCCACGCCGACCCTGCAGAAAACCGACACCCTGGCGTTCTACTACCAGGTCTACAATCCGGCTCCCGAGCCTGCCAGCGGCAAGCCGAACCTCGAATCGACCTACTCGTTCTTCCTGAAGGATGCGACCGGCTGGAAGCCGTTCCGGAAGCCGGTCGTCAAGCCGGTCGGCCAGGTGGAGCTCTACGAGATCGACATCAAGACTCTCCTGCGTCCCGATCAGGTTTTGCCGGCCGAGTTCCGCATGGAGGCCAAGGTCACCGACAAGGTCTCGGGGCAGTCGCTGACCCGCGAGCTGTCCTTCACCGTACGCTGAGGATCCCGGAACGGGTGTCGAGCCTGGCCGGGAATCCGACCGGGAGGGTCATCTTCCCCGGTCCGTGGCCCGCCGGGATGCCGGTGACGACGGGATAGTCCGTTCCCGCCAGGTGCGTTGCCAGGATCGCCGCCAGCGGCATCGCGTTCGCCCGCCGCCGCGGGCGGCAACCGGGCAGGTTCCCGACCACCATCCCGGCGAGCCGGTCGAGGCGTCCCGACAGCTTCAGGTGAGCCAGCATCCGGTCGATGCGGAACGGCTCTTCATTCACTTCCTCCCAGAACAGGATGGCGCCGTCGAGCGGCGGCTCGAAAGGGGTCCCGACCAGCGCGGTCAGGAGTGACAGGCAGCCGCCGACGAGCGGCCCCGCGGCCCGCCCGGGCCGCACCACCGAGCCACGGCCGAACCGGAGCCGGACCTTCTCTCCCGCCAGCGTCCGCCACAGCGATCCGGCGTGATAGGCACGCGGGTCGGCCAGCTCGGCGACCATCGGCCCCTGGAAGGCGCCCAGACCCATCCGCCGCCAGGCCGCCGCCTGCAGGACCGTCAGGTCGCTGTACCCGATGAGCGCCTTGGGCGCCCGGCGCAGGGCTGCCAGGTCGACCCCGCCGATGATGCGATGCAGCCCGTAGCCGCCGCGGGCGAACCAGACGCCCCGCATGAGGGGGTCGCGCAGCATCTCATTGAGATCCGCCAGCCGGTCGGCATCGGTGCCGGCGAGGTAGGCCTGTCGATCGAAGAGGTGCCTGCCACGCACGACCTCGAAGCCGCGTTTCTCGAGAACCGCGATGCCGGCCTCGAGAGCACGCCGGCGCGGCGGGCCCGCCGGCGCGGCCACGCCGATGCGGTCGCCGGCACGCAGGATGGGCGGATTCAACGCCCTCATGAGCCGCTCCGCCGCGCGCGCCGCAGCTCGCGGCGCGCCCGCGCAAGAAGCGCCGGCTCCTCCACCAGGCGCAGCGCGGTCGCCGCCAGCGCCCGGGTGGCGGCGTCGAGCGCCGCGCGCCCCTCCCGGCCGCCGGCGCGGCGCGCGAACGCCGGCGAATGGAGCGGCGCCGAGCGGGGCGCGGCCGCCACGTACGGATGGATCGACGGCACCACCTGGCTGAGATTCCCCATGTCGAGCGATCCCATCCCCTTGCGCGGGGTATCGACGGTTGTCCGGCCCAGGGCGCGGAGTTCCTCTTTGAAAATGTCGGCCATGACCTGGTTGGTGCGCATCGCGGCGTACGGCAGGTCGATCGAACGCAGCGTCACCCGGGCGCCGACCGACGCGGCGGCGGTGCGGGCCGCCGACCGGAAGGCGAGTTCGACCTCGCGCAGCGACCTCAGGCTTCCGGCACGCAGCGAAAAGCGGCCCACGGCGCGCGCCGGCACGATGTTGGCGCGGCGACCGCCGTCGACGACGATGCCCGGCATGCGGACCTCCGTGGGGAGCGCCGGCCGCAGCGCCTCGACCAGCGCGAAAAGGCGAAGCAGCGCCGTCAGGGCATTGATCCCCTTCTCCGGGGACGCCACGGCGTGCGACTCGCGCCCGGTGAATACGACCTCGAGCGAATGGCAGGCGAGCGACGTGGTGCGAACACGATTCTCGGTCGACGGGTGGAACATCAGCGCCGCGTCGAGCCCCGCGAAGACCCCCCGGCGCAGCAGCGCCACCTTGCCGCCGATGGTCTCTTCTGCGGGTGTGCCGATCACGAGGATCGTGCCCGCCCGGCCATCCAGCAGGCGGCCGGCCACTGCGGCGGCACCGCAGGCCGCCGCACCGATCAGGTTGTGTCCGCAGGCATGTCCGACGCCGGGAAGCGCGTCGTACTCGGCGAGGAAGGCGATGCGTGGCCCCTTTCCGCCGCGGCCGCAGCGCCGGGCGACGAACGCGGTGGGCAACCCTCCCGCCCCGCTCCTGACCGCGAACCCCTCGGATCGGAGGAAATGGCAGAGCGCGGCGGCGGACCGCGTCTCCTCGAGGCTGAGTTCGGCGAGATCGAAGATGCGGCGGCTGAGCGCGTGGAGACGCGGCCTGAGCCGGCGGAACACCGGTTCGAGGCGGCGCCGCGCCGCGGGGGTGGAGTGGCCGGAGTGAACCGTAAGCCGAATCCTGTTGCCGCCGTTGCCGGCGGCCGATGGTCATTCCTCTACCCGCGCGGTCTCCCGCGCGGGCGGCGACGCGTATCGCGCGGCGCAGCATGAGCCACGCCGACGACCGCGCCGCCAAGCAACCGACCCGGGAGCTTCAGGCGGGCCACCCGATCCGCTCCCCTATTTGGTCTTGCTCCTTGCGGGGTTTACCAAGCTGCCCCGGTCACCCGGGGCACTGGTGGGCTCTTACCCCACCGTTTCACCCTTACCGGAGGAAAGGGCGAACCCCCTCCCCAGGCGGTCTGTTTTCTGTGGCACTTTCCTTCCCGTCACCGGGACTGGGTGTTACCCAGCGCAATGCCCTGTGGAGTTCGGACTTTCCTCTCCCCGGGCGTGGCCCGGGCAGCGACCATCCGTTTCACTCCGGCCGTCGTGATGGTAGCAAAGCGGGAGGCGCTGCGGCAACCGCGGTCGTTCACCGCGGTCGTTCAGCGCGGCCGGGCGTGGGGGCCCCATCGGATGTGCTAGCATCGGCGCGCCGCTTCGATCCACGCCCCGAACGGAGTGCCTATGGCCGCCGACATCACCCTCGACAGGAACGTGCCCCAGAGTGTCGACGCCGAGCGCTCGGTCCTGGGTGCAATCCTGCTCGAGAACAGCGCCATCAACCGCGCCCAGGAGATCCTCAAGGACTCCGACTTCTACCGCGACCCGCACCGCCGCATCTTCAAGGTGATGGGGACCCTTTCGGAGCGCGCCACCGCCATCGACATGGTGACGGTGAAGGAGGAGTTGACGAAGAGCGGCGAGCTCGAGGCGGTCGGCGGCCCGGCCTACATCGCCTCCCTGCTCGACGGCGTGCCGCATTCCTCGAACGTCGAGCACTACGCCAAGATCGTCAAGGAGAAGGCGGTCCTGCGCGCGCTCATCGAGGCCGGCGGCCGCATCGTGACCTCGGCGTACGAGGCGTCCCAGGAGGTCGACGAGATCCTCGACCAGTCGGAGCGCCTGGTGTTCCAGATCGCCCAGGACCAGCTGCGCGCCGGCTTCGTCCCGATGCGCACCATCGCCGACCAGAGTCTCAAGACGATCGAGCGGCTGTCGGAGCACCGCGAGCTGGTCACCGGCCTTCCCACCGGGTTCCCGACCCTCAACGAGATGACCTCGGGGCTGCAGCCGGCCGACCTGGTCATCGTGGCGGCGCGGCCGGGCATGGGCAAGACCTCGTTCGCCCTCAACATCGCCCAGCACGCGGCGCGCGAGGGACGGCGGGTCGGCGTCTTCTCGCTCGAGATGTCGCGCGAGCAACTCTTCCTGAGGATGCTGACCGGCCAGGCGCGCGTCGATGCGCATCGCCTGCGCACCGGCCGCCTGGGGCGGGAGGAGTGGCAGCGGCTCACGGCCGCTTTCGGTGAGATGGCGGCGATGCCGCTCTGGATCGACGACACCGCCGGCACCGGCGTCATGGAGATGCGCGCCAAGAGCCGCCGGCTCAAGATGGAGCAGGGTCTCGACCTCCTCATCGTCGATTACCTGCAGCTGATGCGCAGCCGCGGCCGCTTCGAGAACCGCAACCAGGAGATCACCGAGATATCGCGCTCCCTCAAGGAGCTCGCGAAGGAGCTGCACCTGCCGGTGATGGCGCTGTCGCAGCTGTCGCGCGCGCCCGAGCAGCGCGGTGGCGACCGCCGCCCGCAGCTCTCCGACCTGCGCGAGTCGGGGGCCATCGAGCAGGACGCCGACCTGGTGATGTTCATCTACCGCGAGGAGGTCTACAAGCCGACCGAGGAGAACCGCGGTCGGGCGCAGATCATCATCGCCAAGCAGCGCAACGGACCGATCGGCAACATCGACCTGGCCTTCCTGCGCGAGTACACCCGCTTCGAAGAGCTCGAGTGGCGCACGGAGTGAGTCCCGCCCTGTCGCTGCACCGGCCCACCTGGGCCGAGGTCGACCTCGACATCATCGCCGCCAACCTGGCCACGGTGCGGCAGAGGCTCGGCGCCACCGCCGTCCTCGCGATCGTGAAGGCGGACGCCTACGGCCACGGCGCGGTGCCGGTCGCCAGGCGACTCGAGCGCGAAGGGGTGGCGTGGCTGGGCGTGGCCCTCCCGGAAGAGGGGGTCGAGATCCGGCGCGCCGGCATCGCCACCCCCATCCTTGTCCTCGGCGGGTTTGCGCCCGCTCAGGCCGGGCTGCTCCTCGACCATCGCCTGACGACGGCGGTGTTCCGGCCCGAGCAGGTCGACGCGCTCGCGGCCGCGGCCGCGGCGCGCGGGGTCGAGGCCGAGGTCCATGTCAAGATCGACACCGGCATGGGACGGCTGGGGGTCCCGACGGCGGGCCTGGCCGGGTTCGCGGATCGTCTCGCGGCCACGGCGCCCATCCGAGTTACGGGCGCCTTCTCGCACCTGGCCGTCGCCGACGAGCCCGGCGACCCGTTCACCGCGATGCAGCTCCAGGAGTTCCTGCGCTGCGTCAACCAGATGCGCTCGCGGGGTCTGCACCCCGACATCCTGCATCTCGCCAACAGCCCCGCGATCACCGATCATCGCGCCGCCTGGATGACCCTGGCCCGCCCCGGTCTGCTGCTCTACGGCTACAACCCCGGCCCGCGATCGGCGATGCTGGCGGTGCGACCGGCGCTGGCGCTCAAGAGCCGCATCATCGACGTGCGCCAGGTTGCCGCCGGCGCCTCCGTCGGCTATGGGCGCACCTGGAAGGCCGAGACGGCGGCCACCATCGCCACCCTGGGCATCGGCTATGCGGACGGCCTGCCGCGATCGGCCGGCAACCGCGGCCACGTTCTGGTGCATGGCCGGCGCGCGCCGATCGTCGGCCGCGTCAACATGGACCTGACCACGATCGACATCAGCGCCATCCCCGAAGCCACGATCGACGACATCGCCGTGGTCATCGGCCGATCGCAGGGGGAGGGCGCCGGCGCGGATGCGCTGGCCGCGGCCGCCGGCACCATCCCGTGGGAGATCCTGGCGCGTCTCGGCGGCCGGATCCCGCGCCTGCATCTCGAGGGCGGCCGCGGAACCCTCGACTCCCGTTTCGCCGCCCCCCTGGATGAAAGCGACGACGCGGCGCTATGATGGTCGGCCGCGCCGCCCATCCACGGGTTCCGGCGCGCCGGCGGATCGGGTGAATCGGTGGACTTCTGGTTCCTGAGAGTCGTCCTGGTGGCGCTGGCGGGCCTTCTGGGTGTCTACGCCCGGCCGCCCGCGCTTCACCCGTTCGATGTCACCGGACCCGTCCTCGGTTTGGTCGCCGCGGCCGCCATCCTCGGCGTCGAGCGGAGGCTGCGCGGGCTCGATCTGCGCGTTCTTCTCGGCGGTCTTGCCGGCCTGATCGTCGGCGGGCTCGCGGCGGGGCTCGTGCTGTGGGTCCTTCCGGCCGAGGCGCTGCCCGGACTGCCGCCCCTGGTCACCCGCGGCTTCGTCCTGTTGCTGTTCGGGTACACCGGCATGACGCTCGGGGCGGCACGCGCCGATCGTTTCAGTCCGCGCAACCTCCGTTCTGCCTGGACCGAGGGTGCCGAAAGCGAGAACCACAAGATCCTCGACACCAGCGTCATCATCGACGGCCGCATCGCCGACGTCGTCGAGACCGGGTTCATCGACGGCACGCTGGTCGTGCCGCAGTTCGTCCTGCGCGAGCTGCAGTACATCGCCGATTCCCAGGATGCCACCAAGCGCAACCGCGGCCGCAAGGGTCTCGAGATCCTGCAGCGGATGAAGAAGGGTGGCGAGGCGCGGGTGGTCGTCTCGGACGCCGATTTCCCCGGGGTCCGCGAAGTGGACATGAAGTTGATCGAGCTGGCCAAGCAGATCCGCGGCCGCATCGTCACCAACGACTTCAACCTCAACAAGATCGCGGAGCTGCGCGGGGTGCCGGTGCTGAACATCAACCTCCTCGCCAACGCCCTCAAGCCGGTCGTGCTGCCGGGCGAATCGATGAGCATCTTCATCCTGAAGGAGGGCAAGGAGCCGAACCAGGGTGTCGGCTACCTCGACGACGGCACCATGGTGGTGGTGGACAATGCCAAGCGCTACCTCGGCAAGAGCATCGACATCACCGTGACGTCGGTGCTGCAGACCACCGCCGGCAAGATGTTCTTCGGCCGCTGCGAGAATGGCGAGGAGCCGGCCGCCGCCGAGGCGCGCCCGCGGAGGACCGGGGCGTGAGCATCCCGGCCGGCGGGAAGGCGGGCGCCGCCCGGCGCCGCAGCGCCCGCCCGGGAGCGCTCGTGGCCGGCGTGGCGTTGCTGTTCGCGGCCGCCCAGGCCGCGCCGCGGGACGCGGCGGCCGCGGGCCCCGCGAAAGGCGCCGCGACGGCCTTCCTCGTGATGGCGTTCGAGAACACCGGCGATGACCCGGCGCTGGCCTGGCTGTCGGCAGGGCTGGCCCAGCACACCGGCGACCACCTGAGAGGGCGCGGCGCCGCCGTGGTCGAGGAGGAGGACCGCTCGGTGTTCCTCGAGGGCCAGGGGATCCCGCCCGGCGCCTCCCTCACGCTCGCGAGCGCGCTCGAGCTCGGCCGGACGATGCGGGCGCGCCCCGGCGGCATCCGGCCCGACGGCCTGGTGCTCGGACGCTTTGCCGTCCAGGAGGGCCAGATCACCATGTCGGGGCGCGTCATCAATCTCGCGACCGATTCGGCCCGGCCCTGGATCACGCGCGACGGCCGCCTCAAGGACCTCCTCGAGGTCCACGCCAGCCTGGCGGAGGCGCTCGAGCGCGAGGCGTCCCTGCCGCGCCGCGGCTCCGACGAGATCGTGGAACCGCCGCTCATCGCCTTCGAGACCTACTGTCGCGCCCTGGGCGAAACCGACTCGCGCCGTCGCCTGGCGCTGCTGCGCCGCGCCCTGCAGGAGTTCCCCGGGTACCCGCTGGCCGCCTACCAGGCTGCCGCGCTCCTCGTGCGTCAGGAGCAGTGGCGCGAGGCGGCCGCGACCCTGGCCGCGGCCGCCTCCCCGGCGCATCCCTACGAGGCCGACTTCAACCTGCTCGAGGCGATCGTCGACCTCGAGCTCAACGACCCGGCGGCGGCCGCGCAGGCGGCCCGCCGCTCCCTCGGCTTCGCCGAGTCCGCTCGCGCGCATGCCCTGCTCGGCCTGGCCCAGGCGGCCCTGGGCGAGCGCGGCGCGGCGCGCGACGAGCTCGACCGGGCCGCGGCGCTCGACCCGTCGGAGCCGGAGATCGAGGATCTCCGCAAGGCGCTGGCGGCGGGGGCCACGACACCCGGGAGGACACCGTGACACTTTCCGATCTGGAGATCTCGCGGCGGGCCAGGCTCGTCCGTATCGAAGCCCTCGCCGAATCGATGGGACTCCTGCCCGACGAGGTCGAGCCCCATGGGCGCTACAAGGCGAAGATCTCGCTCAAGGCCCTCGAGCGGCTGCGCGATCGCCCCGACGGCAAGTTCATCGGCGTCACCGGCATCAACCCGACGCCCCTCGGCGAGGGGAAGACGGTGGTGACCATCGGTCTGGCCCAGGCGCTGCGCCGGCTCGGCAAGAACGCCCTGAGCACCCTGAGGCAGCCGTCGATGGGCCCGGTCTTCGGGGTCAAGGGAGGCGCCACCGGCGGGGGTTATTCCCAGGTCGTGCCGCTGGAGGAGATCAATCTCCATTTCACCGGCGACTTCCATGCCGTGGCGGCGGCCCACAACCTGCTCGCGGCGATGGTCGACAACCACCTCTTCCAGGGGAACCGCCTCGGCCTCGATCCCGACCAGGTCCTCTGGCGCCGCAGCGTCGACCTGAATGACCGCGCCCTGCGCCGGGTGCGCATCGGCATCGGCGGGGGGAACAACGGCGTCGAGCGCGAGACCGGGTTCGACATCACGGCCGCTTCCGAGGTGATGGCGATTCTCGCCCTGGCCGCGGGGATCGGCGACCTGCGCGAGCGCCTCGGGCGCATCATCATCGGCCTGAACCGCGAGGGCCGCCCGGTCCGCGCCGCCGACATCAAGGCGCAGGGGGCCATGACGGCGTTGCTGCGCGAGGCGATCAAGCCGAACCTCGTCCAGAACATCGAGGGCGGCGGGGCGCTGATCCACTGCGGGCCGTTCGCCAACGTGGCGCATGGCAACAACTCGATCCTCGCCGACCGCCTGGCGCTGAAGCTGGCCGATTACGTGGTGACCGAGAGCGGCTTCGGGTCGGAGTGCGGCGCCGAGAAGCTGTTCGACATCAAGTGCCGCGTCTCCGGCAACATACCGTCGGCCTCGGTCATCATCTGCTCCGTGCGGGCCCTCAAGCTCCATGGCGGGGCCGCCATCGATATCAAGGACTCGTCGACCTGGAAGCGGCCCGACCCCGAGGCTGTGCGGCGCGGCTGCGCGAACCTCGCCAAGCACATCGAGATCATCGGGACCTTCGGTCTGCCGGCGATCGTCGCCATCAACCGCTTCGATTCGGACACCCCGGAGGAGGTCGCCGCGGTGCGCGAGGCGGCGATGGCGGCCGGCGCCATGGCGGCGGTCCCGGTCGAAGTCTGGGGACGCGGCGGCGACGGTGGGCTCGATCTCGCCCGGGCGGTCCTCCAGGCCTGTGAGCAGCCGGCCAGGTTCAAGCCTCTTTACCCGCTCGAGATGTCGATCGAGCAGAAGATCGAGACCATCGCCACGCGGATCTACGGCGCCTCGGGAGTCACCTACAGCGACGCGGCCGGCGCGCGCATCGAGTTCTTCCGGCGGGAGGGGTACGGTCGGCTGCCTATCTGCATGGCCAAGACTCCCCTGTCGCTGTCGCACGATGCCAAGATCAAGGGACGACCCGAGGGATTCGTCCTGCCGATCTCCGAGGTCCGGATCGCCGCCGGCGCGGGGTTCATCTACCCCCTCGCCGGCAGCATCATGACGATGCCCGGCCTGCCGCCGGTCCCGGCAGCCGAGGGGATCGACGTCGATGACAACGGGACGGTCTCAGGCCTGTTCTGACCTCACCCCACGACCTGTCGTGGCACCCGGCTTGCTTACCCCCACGCGGCTGTGTTTGCCGTGACCTTCGCCGGGTCGCGCCACCGGGAGCGTGAATGCGGGTGATGTATCAGACGACCAGCGCGAATCGCCTTCTGGGTGCGGCTCTCGCGCTGATCGCCGGCGTCGTATGCGGGGTCATGCCGTCGGCCGCCGCCGACCTGAACGTGACCTGGGCGTCCAACACCGAGGCCGATCTCGCCGGTTATCGTCTCCGTTACGGGACATCCGTGCGGAGCTACGCGGAAACGATCGAGGCCGGTCTCGCCACTTCATGCGCGGTGTCGGGCCTTCAGCCCGGGCAGCTGTATCATTTCGCTCTATTCGCCTACGACGACGCCGGCAATGAGAGCGCCCCCTCCGCGGAGATCACGGCGCGCATCCCCACCAGCCTGGCGCCCTTCCCCCTGGTCCAGTCGGCCGCGGAGACGAGCACCCAATCGATGTACCTCGTGCGCGCCCGGGCGTCGCTCACGCGGGTGTATGGCGACCGGTTCCAGACCGGCGCCTCGGTTGACGCCGGCCCTGGCCTGACCACGCAACCGGTCAGCGCCGTCGCGGGAGCCTTGCTGGTGCTCGTCGATGTCGCCCCTTCGGCCGCGCTGGGCAGCCGCACGGTGACCGTGACCAACCCTGATCAGGGCACCGGGAGCCGCACCGACACCCTGTGCGTCGTCAAGAGTCCGGACATCAATGCCGACTGCGGTGTGGATGTTCTGGACCTCAATAGCCTGGCGCGGGCGTGGAACGAGTCCGGTGGTGAAGCGCGGTTCATAGCCGAGGCCGACTTCGACGGGGATGGGTACATCGGCCCCGACGACCTGACGGTTTTCGTGCAGTACTTCGGCCGGACCTTTCCCGGATGCCCTTGACGCCGTTTCGTCGCTGCCCATATTGCACTTGGGGGAGGTGTCCTTGAGCCCAGTCTCCGGCAGCCGCCGGATTTTCCTGACACCGGCCGGATGCGCTGTCGTGACAGCCGCCCTGCTCACGCTCGGCTGCGGTGGCGGCGGTGGAGGGTCCGACGCCGTCACCTGCACGACCCTCTCCTTTGATCGAGCCCTGCAGACCCCCGCCGACGGCGACGTCTATCTCGACCAGGCGGGCAGCACCTGCTCCACCGTCGATGTCGGTGTCGTCGTCTCGAACCTCAGCGGCGTCTTCACGGCGGGCTTCGACATCACCTACCCGACGAACCTGCTGCAGTACAGCTCCTATACGCTCGGGCCGCTCATGCTGAAGGGTCCCCCGGCGAACCCGCCGCTGGTGATCGCCACCCAGGCGGGCGGAACGGTTCAGATCACCATCACCCGCTTCGGACCCGACCCCGATGTTGATGCAGTAGGCAGCGAGGCGTTGATCTTCCTCCGCTTCATGCGTCTGGTACCCGGGGCGGGCGTCATCGACTTCGATACCAGCGGCACGAGCGCCGTCAGCGACTCAATCCTCGACGAGAACGGTGCCATGCGTCCCGCCTCCTTCGCCCCGGGGCAGGGCGGCATGGTCATGGTGCCCTGATGAGCCATCGAGTGTACGCCCTCGTCACCCGTTCCGCGGCACTCCTCATCCTGGCGCTCCTGGCCGCTCCCGTCTGGGATTCGTGGCGCTACCGCGGTCTCGCCTCCTCGGGCGGAGCGGCCTTCCCGGTCGGCGCAATCATGCCGGCGCCGCGGCGCGCACCGGGGCTGCCGGCGACGCAGGCGGTCGCGGCCGCCGGTCGGCCCGTCATGGCCAACGGTCTCGCGGAAACCGAGAGGCTCGCCGCCCTGCAGTTCCCTGTTCACGGATGGGCACCTTCTCCGCCGGCATCGCACCAGTCCGCTGCGACGTCTGCGGCCTCGGTGTTCGAGGCGTGGTCGGTGCGGGCTCAGGTTGATCCATTCTGGAACGGTGAGACCGTCGCTCCGCCGCCGGCCGAATCGCTGCCGGACCGGCTGTCCGCGGACGACGGGGGCGGTCTCCATGGAATCGACGACCCCGCGGCCGAACCGCGTGACCCTCGAGCGGCGGCCGAGGATGATCGTCCCGACGACGGTGAACCCGCCGAGAGGCCGGCCCGCGAGGACGATGCGAAGGGACCCGGGGAGGCCGGCATGATGGCGGGCTACTGGCCGGTCGTTCCGGCCGCGCCCGAGACCGGGCAGACGCCCACGCCGCAACCCGTCGATGCCGGAGCAGCGAGATCATCCCGCGGCTACCCGCCGCGCCCCTCGCCCGGCGAGCCGAAGCCGGTTCCGGTGGCCGTCCCGCTCGTCACCGCCCACGTCGCGACACCCGAGGTGGCGCCGGGGGACGTGGTCCTCGTGGCGATCCGGATCGAGGACGCCGACCAGATGACCAGCCTGCCATTCCATCTCGTCTTCGACCCCGCCGTGATCGAGTTTACCGGCAGCCAGGCGGGATCGGCGCTCGCCCTTCACGACCCGGTCCTCCTGGCGTCGGTCAGCCCGAACCGACCCGGCGATCTGGCAGTCGGGCTGTCGCTGATCGAAACGGCAGGCGCCTTCACGGGAACGGGGGACGTGGTGACCCTGCAATTCCGCGGGCTGGCGCCGGGACACTCCGACCTGTCGTTCAGCCGCGCGACCCTGCGAGGCGGCAGGAGCGAGTCCTTGGACGTCCGCTTCGCCAACGGACGCGTGACCGTCCGCTAGGAGCCTGTCCGGGTTTCTCAGTGGGCCACGAAAGCGCAGAGGACCCGCGGATGAAAGCTCCGCGCGAGTCGTCGTCGGCTCATCCCGGCACCCACCTGGGCGGCGGACGCGGGCAACCGCAGCCGTCAAAGCCCCGGGGACATCGTCCACCCTGGGTGGGCCGGCAATTCCGCGGGCCGTAACGCGAGTGAATCCCGAGCAGGCCTCGATAGCGAAGTCGTGGACGCCGACCCGCCTGAGTGACGGGGAAGGCCGAAGCGCGCCGGGGAAGCAGCCGACAGATGCACCCGTCGCGGTCCACCGGGGTAGTGGGAACGGCACGCGGGGAAGGCCCTCTGCGAAACCCGGGAGACCCGACCGGGCGAGGGGTGGAGACCCTCGACGCCGCGCGAGGCGGTGGCCCGGACAGGAGTCGGAGAGGCCCATAGTACCGTCGAAGCCGGGCAATGCCGGTGGAGAGAAGGGGCCTCGCTCCTGGACGCTTCCGAGCAGCCGCTCGAACTTGACAAGCGGCTTGTCGTAGAAGGCGACCGCGTGAAGCGCTCCTCTTGCGCCGCTGCGACGATCCTCCCGTCGCTCAGCAGGCAGGCCGCGCTGTCGTGGTAATAGGCCGAGATGCCGAGGATGCGGGTGGTCATTTCAACGCGGCACTTTACGTTCAGGGATGTGTCCGCGTCATCACTTTCGCCACGAAGGCCGCCACCTCGGCCGCTATCGCCCGACTGCCGGCGGCCGTGGTGTGCACGTGATCCTCGAAGAGGTCGCCGCGCCCGTTGAACCGCCCGGCCAGATCGAGGACATCCACGTTCTTCTCGTGTCCGACCTGACGAACGATCCGGGCACAGTCCTGGAGCGCGCGGACAAGGGCGTCGTGTCCCATGCCCTGGTACTCGTAGTGAATCCGGGCGCGCTCGTCAGGGGTGTTGGCGGCAACAACCAGGGTCGACTCGGTCACGAGCAATGGCGTGGCCTGGATCGCCCGCGTCGCTTCGATCAGAAGCTCGACATCCAGTTGGAACTGCCGGAGCCCCCAGGGCCCGTAGCCCGCCTGGACTCCCGCTTCGATGCGCGCACCTTCCGTACCCGGGTCCAACTTGTGAATCCAGTATTGGCTTCGCAGCTTGATGTAGACTTGTGAATGCGCCAGAAACCGATCGAGTCCACCGCGGTAGTTCTGGAACGGGTCGGCTGCAGGATCGTATGGTGTCAGCTTCGCGATCAGCGGATGGCCCGGATCGAGGCTCGGGAAGTATTTGACGTCGTTCCAACCGTGATAGAGGACGACATAGTCAGGCTCGAACATCCACAGTTGCGAGTAGAGGCGTCCCAGGGAATCGAAGCTGGCGTGCCCGGGCACGCCGGCATTGATGACCTCCACCTCTGGATGGCCGCTGTGACGAAGAAACTCCTGAACCAGATGCGGCCAGTCGGCGCCCTCGTTGGCATTGACATCGAAAACCGAGGATCCCCCGAGCACCACGATCCGGATCGTACTCTCTGGCTTGGGGATCGTGATGGGAACGCCCCTGTATCCCCGCTCGTTGATGGTGAAGGTCCGGCCCGATCCGTCGGGGTTGGCGGGATCTCCCCAGGCTCCCGACGTGCTCACGGCCTGGTCAGGCTTGAGCCGGTGTCGACCAAAGACGGACGGCAGATACTGAAGGGAGTGCTGGCGGACCGTATCCGGGGTGTTGTAGCGGAGGAAAAGTCTGGTCAGGGACTCGGCGAGGAGGAACCCCATCGAACAGCCGACGGCGACAACCGCAATGGCGAGGAGCGCTTTGCGTCGACGACCAGGACCCCCGGCGCCAGCAACATCCATCAATGACTGGGTTCGCATCAGAAGGCCCTTATGATAACAGCTTGCTGCCCGGGATCATCACATCATCTCTGCCGCCCCTGGAACCTCCGATCACCTGACACCATGCTCCCCCGGACCGTTGCAGAGACTCCGGGTTGCACGCCGCGGATGACGTCGCGCGGACACGGCGGCTGGGTCGGATCCCCGTACCCGCGTTCTTGTGGGGGCTGACCATGCGCTCATGGAGGGCCCTGAAATGGCGCATCCTCTCGCTTCGGGACGGGCATCCGGATTTCGCGGCCTATCGTGCCCTGCTACGCAACGAACGGATGACGCCTGCCGAGCTCGCGGATCTCCGTCGCCGCAAGGCAAGGCTCCTGGTCCGTGAGTGCCTGGACAACGTCCCGTACTTCGGCGATCTCATGCGCGCGCATCACATCACGCCCGAGCGCGTGGACGGCCCCGAGACGCTCGAGGCGCTGCCCCTCCTGACCAGGCCGATCATCCGGGCCCAGCGCGCCCGCATGTTGAACCGGACGGCCGATCCCACCGCCTTTTTCCCTCATACGACCGGCGGATCGAGCGGGACGCCTCTCGATTTCTATCGCGGCCGGGATTATGACCGACTCGCGAACGCCGCCGCGAACATGCGTGCATGGCGGCGCATGGGCTGGCGTCCCGGCGACACGATGGCGCGCTTCTGGCTGAGCCATGACGACCTGGCGAAACCGGCAGGGATGCTGGGCGCTGTCCGGCGTGCCCTGAGACGATGGCTGCAGCCTCCGGAACTCACTTTCCAGGCGCATGACACCTCCCCTGCCGTCATGGCTTTGTGGGTCGATCAACTGCGTTCGTTCCGGCCCGCATTTCTTTACGGCTATGGTTCGATGCTGACGCTGTTCGCGAACTATCTGCACCAACACAGGATCTCGATTCCCGGGGTTCGAGGCATCGCGTCCACCGCGGAGGCGCTTCTCCCCCGCGCACGTGCGCTCCTGCGCGAGGCCTTCCCCGGCGCGGTCGTCATAGACATCTACGGAAGCCGCGAGATTCCGGGGATTGCGTCCGACTGCGCGCACGGGACCATGCACGTCAATGCCGATCTGGTGCACGTGGAGTATCTCCCGGATGCCGGGATACCCGGCCGCCAGCGGTTGATCCTCACCGCGCTCGACAACACACTCTTCCCTTTCATCCGATACGACATCGGCGACCAGGGCTCGCCCGGTGAGAGAGACTGCCCGTGCGATCTGCCCTTCCCGACGATGACATGGGGTATCGGGCGGGTGATCGACTCCTTCATCACCCCCGAAGGCAGGATCATCCATCCGAGCTTCTTCGAAGACCTCATGTACGGGATCCCGGGCATCCACCAGTACCAGTTCCTGCAGACGAGCGAGCGTGAGATCGTGTTGTCGATCGTACCGGACGCGGGGTTCGATGAGTCGACGCGCGCACGCCTGCAGAACTTGCAGGCGGCGGTGATGCGCGGATTCAGCCCGCGCACGCGCCTGGAATGGAAACTCGTCGAGGCGATCCCGAAAACACCCTCGGGCAAACATCTTTACCTGGTTTCGCGGGTGCGAAACCCGGTTCTACCGACCCGCGCCGATCCTGATGCTTCATCCTGATCCCACCGCGCGCTGCAGCGGCCGGGCGGGTCGCGAAAACCCGGAGGGCGTCCCGGCCAAACTCCCCTTTCAGCCTCCGGCGCGGGCGGTGGTCGAACGCCGCGTCACGCGCACGTGCGCCCCCGCGGCCCGCAATCCCCGCCCCTGCGAATCGCCAGGCGGGCGGTGATCGACTAGAATCGGTGGCCGTCATGCGAGTCCGCTCCGGCTTCGTGCTCCTGATGGCGTCCGCATTGGTCGTCCACCTCGCCTTCGTGCTTGCATCCGCCGGCCATGCAGTGCCCGTGAGCCAAGACCACTTCGACGCGCGACAGTACCGTGAACTTGCGGACTCGCTCGCGCGCGGTGACGGATTCCTGCTGTCCCATCAGGGCATGAGAGCCCCTGACCTCGACCGCACGCCCATCTACCCGCTCTTCTTGTCGCTTTTCGGACCGGGCTGGGACAAGGCACCCACCGTGTTCCTCATCCAGCACTTGCTCGTGCTGATGACGGCCGTCATCGTCTACCGGTGGGCAAGGAGGTGTCTTGCCTGGCCGCCCGGCCCGCTCATTGCAGCCGGTCTCGTTGCGTACGACCTCACAACCATGACGTATGCGAGCTACCTGCTCACCGAGACCCTGTTCACTGTTTTCCTCACGCTCGCGTTCGCAACCTACCCTGTGGGCGGCGAGAAACACCCCGTGCTGCTCGCCATGCTGGCGGCCGCCTCCATGGGGCTTGCTACGTTGACTCGGCCGATCGCGTTCTATCTCCTGCCCCTGGGCCTGCTCATCAGCCTTGTTCTGCTGCCCCGGCATCCGCGGGCCGCGGCGCGCCTCATGCTGGCCGCCCTGTGCGGCGGCCTGGTCGTCGGCGTCTGGGTCGCACGCAACCACCAGATCAGCGGACGATACGTCCTGAGCACCATCGAGGGAGAGAACCTCCTGCACTACCGCGCCGCGCTCCTGGGGCAGCCGCGCGATCTTTCGATGGAAGACTGGCACAGGGCGCTCCGTGAACGGTCACACGAGCGCGACTATGATCGCAGCATTCCTGCCGAGGCGGTGGCTCTCGAGATGACGAAAAAGAAGCTCGCGCTCGAGATCGTGCTCGAGCATCCGCTGCGAACCTATCGCCTGTTTCTGGTGGGGATACCACGCCTGCTCGTGTCGCCCAACCGCTCGTACCTCTATGCCCTCCTGGGAATCCGACACGACGCGTGGGATCTTGATCTGGTCGGAAGCGCGGGCCTGGACACGCTGCGCCGCACTGTGCGCTCGGGTGAGCTGCCGTATCTCATCCTCTCCTTCCTATACCAGATGGGCCTGGTGATCCTGGCCGCCATCGGGGCGGTCCTGGCGGTCCGACATCGCGAGATCTGGGCGTTGCCGCTGGGAATTGGCCTGGTGTACTTCGTTGTCGCCTCGGCAGGCCTCGAAACGCACGCTCGTTTCCGGGTCCCCATCGTTCCGCTACTCGCGTTGTTCGCCGCGCGCGCGGCGCAGTGCCTGGCCTCTCGGTGGCCGCCGGTGGAACAGCCCGGGCAGGCTCGGCGTGGTTGACACCGCGGTCGGCGGCCCATCCGCGGATTGCAGACTGTCCCACGGCGGTTGGCCCGATCTCTCACGGTCAATCTCCCCACCCCTGCTGAAGGCGACCGGGGGGCGCCGGAAACCGACCGGTCATGTGGAGCCGACCTTGCACTGCACACACTCTCCTGCAAGGTCCACAGCCGACCCGGTGGTATCCCCTCACGATTCTGAGGCAACCACCGAAGCCATCGGTGCCGGAGCGGCAGGATGCATCCGCAGGATCGGCGTCACCGGCATGGGACACGCTGTGCCCCGCTACAGCCATGGTCACCGGGTCCATCGAGGTCGGGGCCGGCCGATGCCCACGATCGACGGAACCTGACGGAAGCCACCGGTTCAGGCTCGTAAGCAGGATTACACCTGCGGTATCGTGGCGCCGGCCAAACCCGGGTTGATGCGGGAAGCCCCCCGAACACCGGCCCCAAACACCGTGGCACGGGATTCGCACGGTCGATCGAGGGGATGCAGATCTGCTGTCGTCCCTGCGTAACAAACGGGTCAGCATCAAGGTCGGGAGTGGCTTGGAGCGCGCGTATTTCTTCCCGAGGCGCGGCGGGAGGTGTGGCGCACGCCTGCTGGAAGAGCGTACGTTGTCGCAGGCGGCAGCGGGGTCCGCGGCATGCCGACCCGCTCCCCAGGCAACACCGACCAAGGGAGGTGTTGGAATGGTGAAGCGCTTGTCCCTCGCACTCGTCATTCTCCTCGTATCGACCGGTGCGCGCGCCGCCGGCTACTATTTTTCCGACTGCGCCGGGCCCGGCGGTTCGGGCACTCTGGCAGACCCATGGTGCGTGATCCCCACCGGCAGCGCCACCCCGATTTCCATGGCCATCCTCGCCGACGGAACCAACTCCCCTCCGGCGAATCCCGAGCTCGCGGCAGGTGACACGGTTTTTCTCTGCGCCGGGCCATGCGACGGCCAGGGTTCCGGCACCTACCGGGTGGCCCCTGTCGCCTCCCGTGTCTGGTTCGCACCACGCGCCAGCGGGACTGCGGCAAGCCCGATCCGCATCAGACCCTACTGCAGCTCGACGGCCTGCGAGACCGTCGCCTTCAGCGGCGACACGAACGGCAACGGGATCTATGACTCCGGCGTCGACTGCGCCACCCTCATGGCCGACTTGAATGGGGCCAGGAACTACTACGTCATCGACGGAGACCCCGACAACACGGGCGCGCCGCACCTCATCTTCGAGCGGTCGGGCGGCGACATGTTCGATTTCAGCTACTCCTCTCCGGGCATTCGAAACTGGACGTGGAATGGCCTGGAGGTGCGCTACGTCAACAGCGCCATGTGGTCGGGCGGGGACTATGGGCCGGTGTGCCCGACCGGAGACTATGCCTTCCACCTGGACAACATGGCTGGCGGGCCGGTGACCATTTCCAGGAACGTCATCCATCACGTCTGCCAGGTCGTCCTGCGACTGAACAACAACTACGCGGCCGGGAACGATTTCCAGTTCATCAACAACACCGTCTACAACGTCGGCGCCGTCTCTGACAACAACAATTTCACCGGCATGAACTCGGGTGCGTCGCAGACAATCGAGGGGAACAGGATCTGGGACACGGTCGGGGGGATCGTCATCGGCAACAACCTGCAACATGTCCGCATTCAGGACAATGTCATCTCCTGCGTCGGGACGCACCAGGTTTACGACCTCGGGTGCGCCTACGGGATCCGCATCTTCGACGGAGACAGCCCCTACTGCACCAGTTGCTGGACCGATGACATCATCGTGCGCCGGAACACCATCTATGGGCTCCTGAATCCGGTCGGGTCGCCCACCAAGGGGAACATGAACGCGGGCATCATCTGGACGGCGACAAACCAGAACGGCACTTTCCCCACGAACGCCATCATCGAAAATAACATGATCTGGGGCATCCACCCGCGCTACACAGGCCCCGATGAGTCGTCGGTGGACAACATCGGCAAGGGCGGGATCTCGGTGCGGACGGCAACCGAAGGTCTGATCGTTCAGAACAACACCGTCTACAACAGCACCTATCCGGTCATCCTGAGCGGAGCCCCGGCCTCCGTCCAGATCGCCTTTCGCAACAACCTCATCGTCCGCGGAGACCGGTTCGGCACCGGCCACAATCCCGAGATCTATGCTTTCAGCAGCGCCAGCGGCAGCGTGTTCGAGCGCAACAACATCAATCCCGACGGTCTCAGCGGCGCCGTCGTATCTCTCGGAGGATCGCCGTACGACTGCAGCAGTGTCACCGGCACCTTCAACAACGCGCAAAACCGAATCGGAAACGACTGCCAGTCGGCCCGTTTCGTGAATGTCAGCGGCCCCCGCAGCACCTGGAACCTAGACCTCAGCGGGGCACAATACGCCGTCGACCATTCCTGTGCCGGCCCGGCGACGCCTTTTGCGTGCAGCAATGCGTCACGCCTCGCAACCGAGGACATTCACCGCGATCCCCGATTCCTGGGGCTGGCGCCCGATATCGGGGCGGACGAGTATGCCGGGACCTCGACCGCACCGACCGCGAGCTTGACTCTGACCCCGATTCCGCCGCAAAGCGGCGGCACGCCCTTGCTGCGCCCGGGCACCTGGTCCGTCTCTCTGTCGACCTCGGTGCCGGTCGTGAGCGTCCCTGCGTTGCTCTCGTTTACCGATTCGGGCGGCCGGATCCTGAACGTCCCGCTCTCGGGCGGCACACCGGGGGCCCTGTTCACCGGCTCCCTGACGGTGGACACGAGCGTGGCCGATGGCAGCGGGATCTTGACCCTGGGGAACGGCGCCTTGGTGGATGCCCAGGGAAACTCGGGGAATACCATCACTTCAGGAAGTCAGGTCAACATCGACACGACCCCACCCATGGCCCCGACGAGCGTCCAGGTCCAGTAGATCCCCGGGGAGGCCCCCGGGGCGCGACCATCGCGAACGCGCATCGGACACGTGCGATTCGGCGGAGTCGCGGCCCGCCATGTTCGGGCGCGATTCCTGCTCCGGCTCACTTCACTGCCCACCCGCGTTTTCCACTAGAATGCCGGCCTTGGGAGGTTTCTTGATCGATCGGGCCACCTCACCTTGCAATGCCGGTCCCATCGGATGGCAGCCAGGATCCGATGCGCCCCCGCGGAGACGGGAGCCGCGTCGGTGAACGAGTCGCGCGATCCGTACTGTCCATTGCCCCGGCCCGCCGGCGCGCCCCCCCCGCATGACACGCAACCCGAATCGCCTCCGCCGCAGACCGGAACCCCTCGCCCGCGTCGGGGATGGTTCCTGCTCCGTGACTCCTCGATCTACCTTCTCGGGAATCTCCTCCAGAAAGCCGCCGCATTCATCCTGATACCCGTGTATACACGGGCCTTGACGGTCGCCCAGTACGGGATCCTGGAACTGGCGAATACGGTCGTAAACCTGCTTCTCGTGGCCGCAGCGCTCGGCGTCCCTTCGGCAATCAACAAGTGCTATCACCGGGACTGCCATGACGAGACGGACCGCGGGCGCCTCGTCGGCACGGCGCTCCTGTTCACGGTGTGCGTGACCCTGGCGCTCGCGCTCCTGGGCTGGGCCGCCGAAGGATGGCTATCGAACGCATTGTTCTCGGGGCCGGAGGGGCTTGTCGTCTATCGTTACACGCTGGTCTGGCTGGTGCTCGCCCAGATCGCGGTTGTTCCCTTCGAGTGGGCGAGGGCCTCGGGGCGGTCGTCCCTTTTCGTCGGCATGAGCCTGGCCCAGCTGGCCGTCCAGTTCGTCGCGATCGTCCTCCTCACGTCATGGGGAGGGTTGGGACTTCGCGGCGTCCTCGCAGGCAACGTCCTCGGTCTGGTCGCCGTCAACCTGGCCGGCGCCGTTCTGCTGATGAGGACGGCGAGATTCGAAATCGACCCCCGACTCCTGAAGGCCATGTCGCTCTACGGCCTCGCCATGATACCGGTCTTCCTCTCGGGTTGGGTGGTGAACGTAAGCGACCGGTTCTTCGTCAAGTCGCTGGCAGGGCTCGATGCCCTTGGCATCTATGCATTGGGCTACAAGTTCGGGGCGCTCGTTGACCTGCTCATCGTGATGCCGTTTCAGCGCGCCTGGACCCCTCTTTTCTTCGGCATGGCAAAGGAACCGCGGGCAGCGTCCGATCTGGCTCGGGTCACGACCTACCTCGTGGGCATCCTGGGGGTCGCATCCCTCGCCGTCAGTCTTGGGGTGGTTCCGTTCCTCAGGGTCGGTGCCACGCCCGGCTACTACGGCGCCTCGGACTATGTTCCGATGATCTGCCTGGCGTACTTGATAGGTGGCGTCGCGAACTGCCTGGCCAATGGGCTGATCGTCGCCGGCAAGATGCGCCAGGTCGCGGGGTACGCTCTCCTGGCCGCCCTGACGAATCTGGCCCTCAACGCCCTGTTGATTCCCTGGCTGGGAGCCTACGGGGCCGCAGTCGCGACCGTACTGGCCTTTGCAGTCCAGTGCACGGGAATCTTGATCTCGTTGTCCCGACATTTTCCTGTCAACATCGAGTGGGGGCGGATCTCGAGGATCCTCCTTGCTTGCGGCATTCCCTTCTTGCTATCTTATGTGATGCCAGTGATGTCGTTCGCCGTTGATGTCGCATCCCGGATCTGCCTTCTCATCACGTGCCTCGTGCTTCTGTTTGTGCTGCGCCTGGTGCGCCCCGAAGATGTCGCGGCGGTGAAGAGGCAGATCGTGGCGATGCGGGGCCGGCGTCCCTCCATGGAAGGGTGACCCGTTCCTTCGGCAGCGGAAGCGCCCCGTTGGAACCGATGGCTGCGCAGGCTGTGAACCACACGGTCCCCGTGTAGGTGATCCGACATTCATGCTCAAGCTCGGACTCGTTCGTCCCGCCCATCTTGACCGCCCACGCACTTGGTATGGAGCACGCAAGTTCCCCAGCCTCTACCTGCTTCGCGACCTTCGTCGGGATGGGGCCGCGAACGCGACGCGCCACGATGACATCCTGCGCCTGCTGCAGATGGCTAATGGCACATGGAAGGAGACACGGCGTGGCCGGTTCGAAGGCCTCGATCGGGATCTGGTGGGTCTCCTCCTCGAAACCCACCCCCGCGGCGGCTCGCTGATCGTCACCGACCTGGCGGTCTCGAGCGGGGTTACGAGCGTGGAACTCTACCGTGCCCTTTCCACGGTCTTCCGCCCCGATTTTCTCGCCACCGACCTGTGGCGTGACGCCATCGCCTTCCGGCGTATCGGCCGCCCGTGGTCCGTCGTGCTCGATTTCCGGGGAGAGGTGGTCCAGTACGTCCTGGGGCCATTCGTCCTCCCCGGTTTCAGCAGCGAGCTGCCTCTCTATCCCATCAACGCGCTGCTGCGTTTTCTGGCCCGCTTGTTCCTCCTGCCGGGCGCGCGACGATTGCTGCCCAGCGAACAGATCGATCGTTGCCGGGATTTCGACCACGTCTCTGCTTCGGGTTACGATGTCATGAGGCTGCCGCTCCTGAGCGCCGACACCCTCGATCTCATGGAGGCACAGCACCGGTTCCGATTCGAGGTCGCCGATGTCCTCGAGCCGATGAAGCGCCCGGCCGATCTCATCCGCGCAATGAACATCCTCACGCCTCTTCACATGCCCGCGCCCGCTCTGCGGCACGCCGCCCGCAACTGTCTCGCGAACCTGAACCCGGGCGGCATCTTCGTCATCGGGAGATCGGTGTCCGATGATCCCGACCTGACCAGGGCAACTGTCTATCGACGGGACGATGGGGCGCTCGTGCCGGTCCGAAGGCTGAATGGAGGCGCCGAGATCGAGCGCCTGGTCGAGGAGGAGTGGCGGCATTGCGCGCAGGTGAAGACAGTCGGCTCGCCCGGAGTCACACCAGCATGACCACCGCGTTGTTCACCAGCTTCGCGGCACCCGATTCCGGGGTGTTCGAATCCCAGGTCCTGGAGTACGGACGCTTCATGAAAGGACTCGGATTGCATTTCCGCTACCTGCTCTTCGAGGGGTTGAGAACCGGTTTCGCGCATCGTCGTGGCATTCATGATCGGATTGCCGCGTTGCAGCTTCGTTTCGCTGCCGACATCGTCATCCACTATCAGCCCTCTCCCCTGAGCCGTCTCGGGCTCAGGATGGCCTCCTTCCGGATGCGCGCCGCGCTCCGCGGGATCACCGGGCAGCCCGCCCTGATCCAGGCGCGCGGCGCTCCGGCCACCTGCGCCGCGCTTGAACTCCGCCGACATACCCGCTCCGTCCGGGTGATCTACGACGCCCGCGGCGATGAGACCGCCGAGATCCGCTACGAGGCTGCGTGTTCGGTCTCGCGCCGGGACAGGTCCCGTTGGCTGCGCCGCGCGGAACGGATGGCGATCCTCGAACGCCGTGCCTCCGCGGGAGCGGATCACATCCTGGCGGTCAGCGAGCCTCTGAAGGAACATGTGTGTGCGATCGGCGGCGCTCCGCCTCAACGCATCTCAGTGGTCCCCTGCTGCGTCAGCCCGGGGCGCATGCGACACGACCCCGGGGCCAGGCGGGCGATGCGAAGCCGCCTTGCGATCGAGGACCGGTTCGTCGTCGTCTATTCGGGCTCCCTCACACCCTATCAACTCCCCGACAGGATGGCGGCGCTCATCGAGGCCCTTCGAGAGCGCCTGCCGCAGACCCACCTGTTGCTCCTTACACGCGACCATGCCGGTGCCGACCGGTGGTTCGATCGGCTCTCCGCCTGCGGCGCCGTCACCGTCGTGGACGCACCGTTCGACGAGGTCGGATCCTATCTCGCAGCGGCCGACGCCGCCCTCCTTCTGCGCCAGGACGACGCAGTCAACCGCGTGGCCTGTCCGGTGAAATTCGCCGAATACCAGATCTGCGGGCTTCCGGTCGTAACGTCGCCCGGCATCGGAGACCTGAGCGCCCACGTGCGCGCAACCGGGCACGGAGTCGTGATCCCCCTGCAGCTCTCGCCCCGTGAACAGGCCGCGCTGGTGGCCGAAGCCGCTGCCTCGCCGCGCTGGCGCGACTCGGAGCAGATCAGGCATGCGGCGACTCGCCGTTTTTGCCGGGACGCATACCGCGACACCTACCTCGAGCTCCTCGCGGAATTGGGTGTCGTGGTCAATGGGCGGGATCCCGATTTCCCGGCCTCCTGATGACCTTGACCGCATACTGAACCGGGAGCCTCGGATGCCTTCCGTTCTTCTCGTCACACAAGACCTGCAGCGGGCAGGCGCGCAGAGGCAGTGCGTGGAACTCGCGCTCGGGCTGAAGAGTGCTCCTGGCTGGGATGTCGAGGTCGTCAGCCTCGAGGCCGGCGGGGAGCTCGACCAGGACTTGCGTCGGGGCGGGGTGGCCCTCCGCGTGATCCCCCGTCGCTGGCGCTGGGATTTGACCCCGGCCTGGGGGCTTGCCGCCGTCGTCCATCGGAAACGGCATGATGTACTTCATTCGTTCCTGTTCCTGCCGAACCTCTATGCCCGGCTGGCACGGCTGCGGCATCGACCCCGACTCCTGGTCTCTTCGCTGCGTTCCACGGGGATCGCCGGATGGCCGCGCTATGCCGCCGAGATCCTGATGGCGCCGCTCTGCGATGTCATCATCGCGAACTCTGAAGCCGGGGCGCGGGCCCTTGCCGCCCGGGGCGTCTCCCCAGGGCGCATCCGCGTCGTCCGCAACGGACTTGACCTCGCCCGCTTCCTCTCACCGCCCGGGACCCGCGAGGTTCCCGGCCTGCCGTCACGCATCGGCATGGTCGCCCAGATGGAGCCGCGCAAGGACCACACCGGCCTCATCGAAGCCTTCTCCCTGGTTCGGGAGACGCACCGCGGAGCCCGGCTCATTCTCGGCGGCGACGGCACGCTGCGCCCACGCATCGAGGAGGCTGTTCGACTGCGTTCTCTCGGCGACGCAGTCGACCTTCCCGGGATCATCAGCCGGCCGGAGCTGCTCTACCCAACCCTGGCAGTCTATGTCCAGGCCTCAGCCAGCGAGGAGGGCACCAGCAACAGCATCGTCGAGGCCATGGCTTCGGGGTGCCCCGTGGTCGCGACCGACGTTGGTGGGAACAGCGAGACGGTTCTGCACGGGCACACGGGACTCATTGTGCCGCCGCGCAACGCCCGCTCCCTGGCCGCCGCCATCCTGGAACTGCTCGACAATCCCGACAGGGCCCGGCTGATGGGACAGGCCGGCCGGGCCAGGGCGATGACGGTCTACGCACGCGATGTGATGGTTCGGAACACCATCGACGTCTACGAGACATTCCTGCACGACCGCGGGCATCCTGCCGGCCTCCGATCGTCATCTCGGGCAACCTCATGAGGGTTCTGCTGGTCGCCCCGGAGTTCCCACCCGCCGTCGGTGGGATGCAGGCCCACGCAGGCGAAACGGCCACCCGCCTGGCAGCCCGGGGACATGCGATTCTCGTCCTGACGTCCCTCGGCAACACCAGCTCCCGCGTCGCCTACCCCTTCGAAGTACAACCGGTCCTCGGTCGTGATTTCAGGGCCGCCACGGGCCGGATCGTTGCGGCTGCGGAGCGTTTCATCCCTGACGTCCTCCTGCTCATGAACGCGGGCTTCGCCCCGCTCGCGAGCCGTTACGGCGATCTTCTGCCGCCCATTGTCGTGCGGACAGCGGGCAACGATGCGTATGCCGCCTGGTGCGGTCCCCGGCATCCTCTGCGTTTCGCCTTCTGGCGTCTGCCGCATCGCCACCCCGAGTCGCTCGGCGCGCGGTTGCGCCGCATGGACCAGGACCGTCGCGTCGACGCTGTCCTGTCAGGCTTGTCCTCCTGCGCGCGCGTGCTCTGCAACAGCTCCTATTCGCTCGCGCGCCTCCGGGACCTCGGCGTGGCGGAGGGACGGCTTCACCTCATGATCGGCGGTGTCGACACCGGGGTCTTTCGTCCCGGCGATGTGCCCGCGCGGATTGACTCCATTGGTGCCGATGCCTGCGTTCTCGGTCTCGCCGGCCACCTCCTGCCCATCAAGGGGATCGACATCGCGTTGAACATGCTCGGTCTGCTCAGGGAACGATCGCCGCAAACGCGCCTGAGTATCGCCGGGGCCGGGCCCGAGGAACCGCGCTTGCGTTCGCTCGCACGCCAGCTCGCCCTGGAATCCCGCGTCGACTTTCTCGGCAACCTCCAACAGGACCAGCTTGCCCAATTCTACCGTCGGCTCGACCTGTATCTTCAACCCTCCATCGAGGTCCGGCACGATGCGGCCGGGACCGTGATGGCAGAAACCATGGGTCGGGCCCTGTGCGAGGCCGAGGCGTCCGGGGTCCCGGTGGTGGCCAGCCGGATCGGCGGCATTCCCGACGTCGTCCGGGACGGCGTCACGGGTATCCTCGTCACGCCGGGCGACCCCGGCCTTCTGGCCGATGCCGTGGCCGGCCTCCTGGGGTCGCCGGACCGCCGCCGCCTGATGGGGGAGGCTGGACGCCGGCTCGCAATCGAGCAGCTGTCGTGGGACACCGTCGTCGACCAGACCGAGCGGCACCTCGAGAGCGCGCGGGCGGGCCCCTCCCGAAACCCGCCGCAGTCGTAGTCCCCGCCGACGGACGGTCTGCAGGCGCCCTGCCGCCACGGGCCGCGCGCGAGGCTCATCTGGCGGGCCGTGGCCCGTGGCGCGATGGGCCTCGCGACCCGCCGCACCTTCCACGCCCGTCCCGTGCCCGCCGAGCATCTGTTCGACCCGGGGGACAAGTGCCGTGCCCACGACTCGGTGGCCGTCGGCGTTCCAGTGTCCGTCACCCGCGATACGGAAATTCTCCCGTGTCCCGCGTCGTTCGCCCTGAAACGCGGGCGTCGGGTCGAAAAACTCGATCCCCTGGCCGGCCACGATGCGCTCCAGGCCCGTTCGTATGTCAGCTGCGTACTCCGGGTCGGAATCCCCCTGCCAGACGACGAGCAACTGGATGCCGCGTCCTTCCAGTTGGCGTCGCATCTCCTTGAGCAGAGCCTCGACGATGCGCCACGAATGGTCGACGCACTCGCTCGCCCCCGGCCCGGACCTCGTGCCGCGACCGCGATCGTGGGCGCGGATGCGCTCGAGCAACCGGCGTTGGTAGAAGATGTAGCGGAACAGCCGTGAACGGCGCAGCAGGCTGCTGAAATTCCCGACCTCGTAATGACCGACCGGCAGCGGGGTCAGCGCTCCATCTTCCGAGAGTTCATACTGCTGCGTCCACGGCTGCCGGTCCAGGCAGGGCGAGCTGTCGGACAGATCGTTGCGGATGAACAGGTAGACAACCAGGTCCGGAGAGTAGCGGACGACGGTCTCCTGCACGAGACGAAAGACCTGCGATGTCCCGTAGCCCGAGATCCCGAAACCGAGAACTTCAGAGGGCGTCCCGCCGGCAGCGAGGCCTTCCTCCAGGATCGAGAAAAGAGCCTGATCCTGATTGACGTGGAGGGCCTCCACGAATGAGTCTCCAACCACGGCGATCCGCGCCACGCCGGGGCGCCGCCCCGGGACATACTCCCGCGCATTATTGAACCCCGCGCCGTTGATGTGGAAGCGTGCCCGCACACCCGTTCGAATGAACAGGCCGTCCTGGTTCGGCCGCAGCCCGAGGCCGACACCCGGCACCGCGACGTAGTCGATGCGATCGGTCACCTCCACGAAGAACGGAAGGGCGACTTCCAGCAGCACCGTCGACACGACCGTCGACAGGGCGATCAGGCCGAGATTGGCGAGCACGTGCACAGGAGGCATGAGCCCGCGGAGAAACGACCTGGCGATCTCCGCCTTCATGCCCCGATCATTCCCCGACCCTCCACCGGGTGAAGGCCGCGCGCCGTCTCACGCGCCGCGACGGCTCGCGCACCGTCCTCCTTCGACAGAATCAGCGCGGACGCAGTCACGATCCAGAAGATGTGCTGGGTGACGACCGAGATCAACGTCGACTCGACCATGTTGTGCACAAGCAAGGCGACCAGGAATCCCAGCGAGCCGATCCAGAAGGCACGCCGATGAGAGTCGGCCTCTTTCATGATTCCCCGGATCGCCACGCCGAGGACGAGCAGGAGCACGACAACCCAGGCCGCAGCGGCAGGGAGCCCCGACTTGACGGACAACGACAGGAAGGCGTTGTGCGCCGTTCTCGCCCGGTCCATCTCACGCATGGATTCATCGACGTCCGAGCCCGTGCCCAGCCACGGGCGCTCACGAATCCGCTGAATGAACAGACCCCATTGTTCCTGGCGCCACTGGAAGGTCTCAACCTCCTGGACGTTTGTCAGTACGATGAACCTCTTGATCATGGGCAGGTCCTGGGTTCCTCCGCGCAGCGCCACGACCATGCTCAAGACTGCGAGCCCTGCCATGGCGGCGGCGACGGCGCGTCGTCGCGGGACCAGCGTCGCCAGGACTCCCAAGGAGGCCAGACAGGCGACCAAGCCTCCCCGGGAACCCGCCAGCCAGAGTGCACGAAGCATGACCACAAGGGCCATGGCGTGGAGCACGCGGATCCTCCGGCTGTCGTGCGTCAGCACGCGGGTCATGGCGAACGGGATGACGAGAATCAGGAAGCCGGCGAGCGCGTTGGTCGTTCCGAAGTGGCCTGTGGCGTTTTCGGCTGACTCGCGCGCCAGCCAGATCGCGTACAGGGCTACGCCGGTGGCCACGAGGACAAGGACGCCGAGGATCCGCTCGACGGACCGGCCATCCTCGCAGCACACGAGGACGAGGGGAAAGATCAACAACGACCGCCCGAGGTCACGGTACACGTACCAGGCGTTGTGGAGGGCGTCCCTCAGGAGCCACTGATTGACGGGTCCGAGGAGAAATGTGATCGAGCCCCAGACCAGCAGAAACACCCACAGAATCATAAGAACGCGGGCCAGCGGCATCTTGAGACGGAGGCGGCGAGGCGAGCGGGAGACCACCGCGACGGCGGCCGGCACGGCCAGGGCGATGAGCAACACATCGTGGACCCTGACGTCGCTCAGGCCCGCGACCTGGTAGCTCAATTCGAAGGGGCAGATGGCCGCCAGCCCGTACAGGGCGATCATGGGGGCCTGCAGCCAGAGGCTCGTCGCGAAACAGCCGGCGCCGACGGCCAGGGCGACGGACGAGGGAAGGTCGACCACGACCCATCCAGCGGCCAGGGCGAGAACGGCCGCCAGAAAGGCCCGCCGGGCCAATCGCATGCCGCCGGACGATCCGGCTACCGCCGCGCCGTCTCGCCCGCCGGACACAGCCTACTCCGCCTGCCTGGATGCCTTGCGCGTCGAGGCCGCGGCGGACTGGTAGCGTGCGCCGTAGTACTCGGGGAAATAGTGGCCGGCGCTCCAATTCTGACGTATGGCGTTCAGGACGACCCCCACGAGGCGTGTCTTGGCGAGGAGGAGGTGCTCCCCGGCCTGGCCCAAGATCGGCGCCGGGACCCACCCGGGACGGTGGACAAGCAGAATCACCCCCCCCGCTCGGCCGACTTCCGTGACCCCGGGCGCCACCATGATGATCGGCAGGTCGACAAGGACCCGGTCGTAGCGGCCCCGCGCCCAGTCGAAGAAGCCCCGGAAGGCCTCGGTCGACCTGTGCATGTCCGGAATGCGTCCCCCCTCCCGGTACGGCAGCAGATCGAGGTTTTCCAGTCCCGAGGGACACACCTCCTTGTCGGGCACCGTCTCACCGCGGAGGATGCGGGACAGGCAACTCTTGTTCCTGACGCTGAAAAATCGCCCCAGGCTGGGTCGTCTGAAGTCCGCGTCGACGAGCAGAACCTTGCGCCCCGACTCGGCGAAGGCGGCCGCCAGGTTCACCGCTGTCGTCGATTTCCCCTCCCCCGGGACTGCGCTGGTCAGGAGGAGGATCGAGGCCTCCTCGGCCGTCAACACGCCCTCGATGTGTGAGCGCAGCACGCGGTAGGCCTCGGCGACTGGTGTCTCCTGGCCTGATCCCACGTGCAGGGCCTCGGTCTCCATGCGACCTCGCGAGGGCCTTCCGTGGTCAGGGATGAGGCCCAGCACGGGCACCTTGAGGAGGTCGTTGGCCTGGCCCGGATCGCGCAATGTCATGTCCATGTGATCGCGCAACCCCGCGCCGGCGAGTCCGAGCAGCAGCCCCGCCATGAATCCCACCATGAGGGCCTTTGGATGGTTGGGCGAGATCGGCAGCGCGGGCGGCCGTGCCGGCTCGAACACCTCGGCGGTCGCCGAGTCAAAGCCCGCAGAGATGGTGATCTCGTTGAACCGGCTCATCATCTCGTTGTAGAGCGCCCGGTTGATTTCAACCTCCCGCTTCAGAATGGCATAACCCAGGGCGGATTTGCCCTTTGTCGCGTTCGCCTGGAGCGACTGGTCGACCGTGTTCTTGAGGAGCTTCTCCTGAGCCTTGAGGGCCTCCAGATCGCGAGGACTGAGCGGGCGTCCCGGGTCGCCCCCCCCCATCGGGACCGGCGGGACCAGCCCGTCCAGGCGGCCCAGCTCCTGCCGCAGCTGCTTCTCCTTCTCCGCGGCGGCGATGACATCCGGGTGGGTGTCGCCGTAGGTCTGGCGCAACTGAGTGAGGGTTCCCGTGACCTCGACAAGGTCCCTATGCGCCTTGTCACGCAACGCCTGGTTCACCTCGAGTTCCAGAGAATCCTGCGAACCCGGGCCCTCGCCGCCAGCCGATCCTCTGCCGCCATCCATCACCCCCCCGCTCTCAGCCTGCAGGATCCGCAGCCGGACATCCAGTAGCGCCTGCGAGAGGCGGGTCATCTCCTGTATCGCGAGCTGGTTCATGTCCTCGACGCGGGGTTCCGGACCGGCGAAGGTACGCAACTTCGCCTCGGCGTCCAGCACCTTGGCCTGCTGATCGCGCATCTTCTCCGACAGCCATTGCATCGCATCGTCCGCGCTGTGGTGCAGCAGCTCGCGGTCGTTCTTCAGGTAGGCGCTGGTGATGGCGTTGGCCAGCGCGGCCGCGGTTTCGGGATCGTCGTAGGGAACCGAAACCGAGACGAAGGCGTACCCGCCGCTCGTTGAGACACCGATCTCGCGCCGCAGCTTGTCGACGAACGCCATCCGCTTCTCGTCCGCCGTCGTCGGCGGCTTCGGGATCGGCGTGCCGATCAGCCACAAGAGGCGCTGGCGGAGGGACGGACGGGGTGGCGTCGCGGAGTCCGTGATCCCCATCAGCCCGCGGGCCTCGAGATCACGCACCGCGCGTTCGACAATCGGCGTGCTTCTCAGGATCTCCACCTGGGTCAACACCAGGTCGGTCGGGCGGTTGTACTGCTGCTTGGTATAGATATCCTGGAAATTCATCGGCTGGACCCGTTGCCGGCTGAGATACAGGACGCATTTCGCCTCATAGAGCGGGCTGCGGGTGAGGCTCAATCCCAGCGCGGATAGGGTCACGAGCGCGGTGCATCCCAGGACGACCCATCTCTGGCGGGAGATCATCTCCTGCCAGTAGCGCAGGTTGAGAAGGCGATCCTCCTGGTTCATTGCCGACAACCTCCCGCGTCCCGGCCGGGCCATCCGAAGGGGGAGACCCGCGCCACCACGATCACCCTGCCGCTGGGCGATGAGGTTCCCGCCTCACCGCACGGCCTCGCGCCCGATCAGAAGATCGAGACCCTCGCAAAGCAGGTGGATCATCACCCCGTGGCACTCCTGGATCCGGGCAGTCTCTTCGTCCGGGACCACGATGGCCGTTTCGGCGGCCTTCCCCGCCGGACCCCCGTCCCGCCCCAGAAGCGCGGCCGTCCGCAAGCCGCGGGTCTTCGCGACCGCCAGGGCGCTGATGATGTTCGGCGACCGACCCGACGTGCTGATCGCCAGGAGCAGATCGCCGGGCTTGCCGAGGGCCTCGATCTGGCGGGCAAAGACCCGCTGGTAGTCGTAGTCGTTCGCGAGACAGGTCAGCACGGACCCGTCGGCATTCAGGGCGATCGCCGCGAGCGCCGGCCGTTCATCGTGGTAGCGGCCGACGAGCTCCGCCACCAAGTGCTGGGCATCGGAAGCGCTGCCACCATTGCCGCAGGCGAGGATCTTGCCCCCCGCCCGCAGTGTCCGGTGCAGCAGGAGAACGAGATCCTCCAACCTCGCGAGAGGTTCGCCCCGGAGGCGGTCCACGCTTGCCCGATGACGTTCGTAGCCGGCGCGGAGACAATCCGCCAGCAACCCCCGCGTGCGATCCTCGCCCGCTGTCTTCATGCCCGCACCTTCCTTGCACGTACCGTCACAGTCCGCCCTCCCCGGGTGATCCCGGCCGCGTGTCCGCCGCCAGCGCGGGTGCCTTGACGGCCCCGGCGCGGCCCGACCCGGCCATCACCTCCCGGTAGAAGTCGACCGTATCATCGGCGATCCGATCCCAATCGAAGAGGGCCCGCACCCGGGCACGTGCCTGCGCGCCGACATGCAGCGCGTCCCCGGGCGAGGCGGCCACCGACCTCATGAGCCGTCGCAGATCCTCGACATCATCGAGGCGGAAGAGGTATCCACCGCACGCATCGACAAGCTCGCGGTTCTCGGGGATGTCGCTGGCGATGACGGGCAGTCCATAGGACAAGGCCTCGAGCAACGCCACGGACAGCCCCTCCATGCGCGAAGGCAGGATGAACGCCAGGGCATGGGCATAGACCTCCTGCAGGGGCCTGCCGGTCAGGAATCCGGTAAACACGACACCCTCGCCGGCGCTCGACTGCAGCTTCTCCATGTACTCCTCCGAATAGCTCGACCCTCCGGCCAGGACGAGCCACCGCCCGGGAACCGAACGGTGGGCCTCGATCAGGATGTCGAGGCCCTTCTCGGGCGACAACCGGCCAGCGTAGAGGAAGTAGCCATGCCTCTCAAGTCCCCACCGGGAGATGTCCCGCGGTGGGAGGGCTTCGACGCGGGCAACGCCGTTGGGAATATAGCGGACGGGGCGCCCGAAGCGTGACTCAAAGTGGCGCTTGAGCGTCATCGAAACCACAGCGGTGGCGTTGGGGCAGTAGACGGAGGTCGTCTCGCAGAAGCGCAGGTAGGCTCGCGCGAGCCGGCCCCATTTCCCGCGCTGCCAGTCCAGCCCGCGGACAGAGACCACGGTCCGCTTCCCCGCCAGCCTCGGAATCCACGACAGCGGGGATGACCCGAGGGCGTGAAACTGGACCAAGTCGACCCGGCGGAAGCAGACATCAAAGGTCGCCAGCACGCTGTGCACCAGCGTCTCCAGGTGCTTGGCCCTGACTGTCGGCAGGCGGTGGACCTCCACCCCTCTGTACACCGGAGCCTCCGGCGCGAAGTGCGGGCGGCAGTAGGCCAGCACCCGGTGGCCCCGTTCGGCGAGGCGGCTGCCGATCTCCTCGTAGTAGCGCTCGATCCCGCTGTAGGCCGAGCCGATGCCCCGGCCCCCTATGAAGGCGATGGTCAGAGGCCTGCCGGCGCCGGCCCCGGCACGGCCGGGCCCCGTGGCGTGGGCAGGTGCCCGCCGGCGCGCCGTCCCGCGGAGACCCGACCGGAGCAGGATCCCGATCGGCGAAACCCGCGTGGCCAGCACGGGCAGCGCGTCGTCGCCGACGCTCATCCGCCTGATCTCAAAGGGATCGACATCGCGGCGATTGACCCCTTCGACGCTGGTGACGGCCGAGACGTACCCGGCCGATCGTGCATCCGCCACGGTGCCGCCGTCCCAGTCGCCCACCCGACCGTTGGGATAGGCCAGGTGCAGGACCTGGGCCCCGAGGAGACGTCCCAATTCGATTCGCGAGCGCTCGAGACTGGCCCGGCGCTGGCCTGGCTCCATCCGGGACATGATGGGGTGATCTGTCGTGTGGGATCCGACCTCCATCCCCGACTCGTGCCAGCGGCGCAGCATCGCGGCATCGAGCATCCCCGCTCGGCCTCCATTCTCACTACCCGCCAATACCGATGCCTGCTCGCAGACCCGCCGGCGATCGATATCCGGCATGAGCTTGGCCTCCGAAACCAGAGTCTGGATGATCGAGGGGATCCTGCTCTCCGGTCTGCCGCGGGCCCTTTCCAGGAAGCGCGCCAGCGGCGGCGGCGCCGTTCGGCCGTCGCCGGGTCCCCCGCCTGCCATCCGGACGCATGTCTCGAGGTCCGAAGCCAGGCGATGCGTCCACGGCCTGCGGCCTTCCTCGATTGCCTCGAGGGTGGGATAGAGGGTCGCCCGGCATCCCTCCTCCAGGAGAATCGGCATGGCCTTCTCCAGGTTGTCCGCGTACCCGTCGTCGAACGTGATACTGAGGAGCGGCCTGCGACCCCACCGGTCAAAACGCACCCTGTCGAGGGCCTCCCCCACGGTCACGACTTCGTAACGCGCGCGCAGGTAGCGGACGTGCTGCCTGAAATGTTCCGGGCTGACATGGTCCGGACCGCCGTCCGCCACGGGCGTACCGACCCGATGATAGGCGAGGATCGTCCACGAGTTCGGGTTGCGGAGTCTCCACAGGTGGGCGGACGCCGGCCCGACACCGCTCCAGTAGAGCAGACGCGACACACCCTGCCACAGGAGGCCGTGCAGGGACGTCACCGGCGTCGTCCCGTCGCCGGGGGCGCGTGCGGCTCCATGTCACCGACCGTGCCGCCGGTCATTGGCCGGGGGCCAATTATCCCCACGGCTTGTCCGTTCATGACGTCGCCCCAGAACCAGTCACGGCGATCGATGCGCCTGATGGCGCAGGGGTCATGAACCTATCACACCATGCCTGGAACATCACCAGCGCCCAGAGGACGCGCGCGTGATCGGCCGCGACCACCTGGTGCTCCTGGAGAAGCCTGCCGACGACCGCGGGGTCGAAGATGCCCTGGCGGCGGAGCCGCGTCGGGGCCAGCAGATCGTGTGCCAGCGGGCTCAGTTCCGCTCTCAGCCACGAGGCCACAGGCACGGAAAAGCCGCTCTTGCGCCGGCGCAGGACGTTCTCCGGCAGGCGGCCTCGGAAAGCGCGGCGCAGGATCCATTTGCCGACCAGGCCACGCAGTTTGTAGGTGGCGGGAATGCGGAAGGCGAACTCCACCAGCTCGTGGTCAAGGTAGGGCACACGCGCTTCGAGCGATGCCGCCATGCTGGCCCGGTCCGTCTTGAAGAGGATGTCGTCGGCCAGGAACGTCCGGAAGTCGATGTACTGCTGGTGCGCGAGACCGGGGGGGAACGGGCTATCGCGCACGATACCTGCGAACGGCTCCGCCCATCGTCCCTTCCACCCGGGCTCCTTCGCCAGGAGGAGCCCGTCCCTGAGTTCGCCGGCGCTGCGCACCATGAAACGCGCCTGCGCCAGGAAGGGCGGACAGTCGAGCGCATCCTCCAGACGGTGCAGATGACGCCTCATCCCGCCACGCTTGGTGGGTTGCTTCTCCGTGCCACGCCCGAGAAGTCCGAGAGCGGCGCGGCGGGCCGGGCGGGGCACGCGGCCGTACCAGTCGAGAAGTCGCTCCGCCTTGTAGTGGTCGTACCCGGCGAACAGCTCGTCGCCACCGTCCCCTGACAACGCCACCTTGACGCTGCGACGCGCCACGCGCGAGACGAGGTAGGTGGGCAGGATCGAGTTGTCGGCGAACGGCTCGTCCAGGAACCCGGCCACCTCCTCGAACAGCTCGAGGCAGTGGGGGCGCAGGATCTCCTCCTCGTGAACGGTGCCGAGCGTGGTGGCCACCTGTCTCGCGTACCCGGTCTCGTCGAAATCCTGCTCGCCGAAGCCGATGGAGAAGGTGTGCACGGGGCCACCGCGGAGCGCGCACAGGGTCGCGACCAGGGCGCTGCTGTCCAGACCGCCGCTCAGGAAGGCGCCCACCGGAACGTCGGCCTGCATCTGCAGCCGGACCGCCCGCTCGAGGTGGGCCCTGAGACCGTCCTCAGCCTCGGCGACGCTCGCGACCAGGGGTTCCGCCTTGAGCCGCCAGAAAACCTCGGTGCGCACCTTGCCGCCCTCGGCGAGCAGCATCGTGGCCGGCGGCAGCTTTCTGATCGAGGCGAACGGCGTCCGTGGTGACGGGATGTACTCCCACGCAAGATATTGCTCCAGCGCCGCCTGATCCAGGCGTCGATCGATCCCCGGATAGTGCAGCAACGCCTTCAGCTCGGAGGCGAAGACCAGGCCGTCCCCGGTCACGGCATAGTAAAGGGGCTTGATCCCGACCCGGTCCCGCGCCAGGAACAGCCGGCGGGCGCCGGCATCCCACAGAGCGAAACCGAACATGCCGTTGAGGCGGTCGAGGATCGCGGTCCCGAATTCCTCGTACCCGTGGACGATGACCTCGGTATCGGAGCGGGTGCGAAAGCGGTGCCCGCGCGCCTCGAGGTCGTGACGCAGGGACACATGGTTGTAGATCTCACCATTGAAGACCACCTGCACCGATCCGTCCTCGCTGCCGATCGGCTGGTGTCCGCCTCCGAGGTCGATGATGCTGAGACGGCGCATCCCGAGGGCCAGCGGCCCTTCAACCAGGAAGCCGCTGTCGTCGGGGCCTCGGTGCCTGAGGGCTTCGGTCATGCCCTCGATCACCGCGGGCGAGACCGGACGCTGCGTGAACAGATTGTAGATGCCGGCAACGCCGCACATGAATCAGTATCTTTCCTTCCCTGCGGCGGCCGCCTCGGCTCTCCCTGGACGGGCGGATGTCATGATGGAATCGTACTCACGCAGCGTCCTTTCAGCCATCTGCTCCACCGTGAACGAGTCATGCGCCCTGGCCCGTCCCCGTTCTCCCATGGCCCGCCGGGTTTCCGGTTCACTCAGCAATCTGAGCATCGCTGCAGCCAGGCCCTCGGGATTCTCGGGGTCCACGAGCAGCCCGGTGACGGTGTCGGTGACCACCTCGGGTGTACCCCCGACAGCCGTGGCGACCACCGCCTTTCCGTGGATCATTGCTTCAAGGACCGCGACGGGCATCCCTTCCTCGCGGGACGGCGAGACCATGATGTCCGCCGCGTTCAGCCATGGCTCGACGCGCCTGCGCCCGCCGGGGAGGATCACCATCTCCCGCAGATGGAGCGCCGCAATGCGATCCGTGAGGGCGGCGCGCTCCGGCCCCTCGCCGACAATCAGCATGCGCCATCCGCCGGGCGCCAGCCGATGCAGGACCTCCAGGGCCGACACCAGCACATCGGGGCCCTTCTCGTGGTGCAGCCGACCGAGGTAGAGGAATGCAACCTCCGAATCGGCGATGCCGAGCGCATGCCTGAGTCGCGACCGCTCGCGCGCGCTGGGAGTTGCCTGCTCGACGCCGTTGGGGACAACCGCGACCTTGCTGGCTGGAACCCCGTCGCGACCTACGACATCGTCGGCAACCGCCCGGCTGACCGTCAGCACCCGATCGCTCATGGCGCCGGTCAACCGGTTCACGAACCGGATTGCAGCGTTTCGATTGTGTCCGACGCAGTGTTCCGACGAGACGAGGGAAACCCTCGGCCGCAGTCCCAGTCGCGCGAACCGGCTGACGACATGCGATCGGTAGAGAACACTATGGATGACATCGAACCGGCGCCCGCGCAAGATCCTCCGAACGCCGAAGATCCCCGCGAGAGCGACGCGCGCCGACCCGCCCCGCAGGCGGAGCGCGATCACCTCGATTCCCCGGCTCTCGAGTCGCTGCCCGATCGGCCCGACGTCCTCGAGACTGCACACGGTGAAGCGGACCCTTCCCGAAACGCCAAGGGCCACGACCAGGCGCTCCAGCATCCGCTCCGCGCCGCCCAAGCGGAGGTTGTTGATGACCACGAGTACGCTCGGGGCGGTCGACCCGGAAATGGTCATACGCTCTGCCACTGATCCGGGCCTGGCGGTGTGTCGACGATGCCGCGCGCGCGGCTGCCTGCCCGGAGCACCGTCTTGTCTCTTTTTTGACCTTTTTGGCCCGTTGTGTTCAGCATCTGCTCCTGGATGGCCCTGCTGTATCCGGATCAGCGCAAGAAAAAGAGCGGCGGGTCGATCAGAGCCCCTTGGCGATGGCGAGGATGGTGCGCAGGATGATCTTGAGATCCAGCGCGAACGACTGGGAGCGGACATAACGCAGATCCTGCTGGATCCAGTCCTGAAAGCGGCCCTTCTCGCGCGAGCTGACCTGCCAGAGGCCGGTGAGGCCCGGCTTCACCCGCAGGCGGGCCTCGCGCCAGCTCGGCGACAGGCGCATCTCCCCGTCCTGCAGGGGTCGGGGCCCTACGATGCTCATGTCGCCCAGCAGGACGTTCCACAGTTGCGGCAACTCGTCCATGCTGTACTTGCGCAGGGTGCGCCCGAAGCGGGTGAAACGCGGGTCATTGGCCATCTTGAAGACCGGCCCATCGACCTCGTTGCGCGGCCGGAGATGCGGCCGCATCCGCTCGGCATCGACCCGCATGGAGCGGAACTTCAGCATCGTGAACGGCCGTCCGTCGCGCCCCAGGCGGCGCTGGCGGAAGAGGATCGGCGTCCCGGAATCGATCAGGATGGCGAACGTCACGAGCGCCATGATCGGGACGGCGACAACGGCCGCCAGACAGGTGAAGACCAGGTCGAAGGCACGCTTGAAGGCGGCGTAGGCCTGGCGCCGGACACCGACCCCGATGTAGCGCTCGAATGGCAGCGACGCGACCTCGATGCGCAGGTCGCGGCCCACCAGATTCAGCTCACCCACCGACAGCGGCTGGGCTGTGGCCAGGCTGTCATGGATCACGGCGCCCTCACCGACGCGCAGGCCGTCGGTGAGGATGGCGCGCTCGACGCGCGCCCTGCGACCGACGCTGACACCTTCCCCGAGCACCGCCTCGCGAAGCAGCGCCCCTTCGCCGATGTCCGACCCCCGGCCGACGACGAGAGGGCCGATCAACCGTGCACCCGATCCCACGCGTACGCCGGGGCCGAGGACGACGGGACCGACCACGACCACGTCCGGGGGCAGGTCGACCTCGCCCTGGACCCACATGCCGTCCGCGAGCTCCTCGCCGATGCGCACCGCCCCCGTGCGTCCATTGCAGAGGTCGAAATGCGCCTGCAGGTAATCTTCCGCGGTGTTCAACTCCCTCAAGTAGCCACGCACCGGGTGGGCGAGCACCGGGTGACCGTCGCGGATGAGCGCCGGGAGGAACTGCTCCTTGAGGTCGTAGTAGACGCCGGGCGGTATGGTCTCGAGGGCAGCCCGGTTGAACAGGTAGAGACCGGCCACGCGGTGCGCGACCTGGTCCGTGCCGGCGGCGTAGTCGACTTCGATCTGCCTCAGGGTCCCGTCGCTCTCGATGCGCAGCCTTTCGCGCTGCGGACGGGCGCTGCCCGGTTGGGCGTCGGCGAACACGGCCACCGTCGCCGTCGCCTGCCGCTCACGATGCGCCCGGACGAACTCGCGCAGATCCAGTGAAAACAGCAGGTTGGCGTTGACCACCAGGAGAGGATCATGGAGATCGGAGCCGAGGGCGGCGCGCAGCGCGCCGGCGGTGCCGAGCGGGGCCGGTTCCTGGAGATAGCTCAGCCGGACGCCGAGGCCCGACCCATCGCCGAGCAGGCGCCGGTAGTGCTGCTCATCGCCATTGACCGTAATCGCGACGCGGCGGAAGCCGGAATCGCGGATGGCTTCGATGGTGTAGGCAAGCCCGGGCCGGTTGACCATGGGCAGCAGGTGCTTGGGACGGCGGGCCGTGAGCGGATTGAGATCCGTCCCGTGCCCCGCGGCCAAGATTAGGGCGTCCATCGTTCCTCAGATTCCCCCGTTTCCCGTTACCTCCCGGTGGTCGGTTGTTCCGCACACCGGCCCCCGTCGCATGTCACGCTCGCCGAGAACCTGGCGGCGGACATCCCGTCGGGACGGCCCCCCCCTCAGGATGGCCTGGAAGTGTCCCCAATATATGACGAAATGTCCCACCGGCAACAACAATTCGTGTATTTGCGGACAGATCATGACGCGGTGCCTGTGACAGCCCAACGGGTGTAAGTTCGACTGCGACCACGGGAGAGTCTTCCCGCGACCATCGCGAGTCCGAGGCACACAGCCCGGCCGAAGAGGCTGGCGGCATGTCCTGCCGCCCGTTCCACAGTCGCGCCCGCTGTCCGGGTTTGATACCGCCAGCGGATCCACCCGATCCAGGGGAAGGCGAAGCGCAAGCTGAAGCGCTCCGCTCGCCCTCGCCGATGCCGGCAGGAGGGCGCCGACGGCACGCACGATCCGGAGGCGCGGATCACCTCGAGCGGCGGCTCGACCCCCGCCGCCGGCAGCGCCGCTCCGAGCAGGGCGAGCGCGGCGAGACGGTCGGCATCCGCGACAATCCGCGGCCAGTTTAGCGGCGTGCAGAGGGTCCCCTGGAGGCGCGAGAGATGGGCCACGCAGCGACCCGTGAAGCCCTGCAGCCCGGTTCGCTGGCGCAGCCCGCCCCGCCACGGCGCACGACAACACGCTCGCCGGACCTCAAGAGGGGCCACATGCTCATGCCGCGCACGGGCAGCCCGGCGGCGACCCTGTTCGGCCCAGACCGCCGGGACCCATTGGAGGGCATTCCCCCGGGCGGAAGTCTCGTCCGCCGGGACACCGGCGTCCAGACGAATGCCACGAAGGCTGTCGAGGGCACGCGACACGAAGTTCAACTTAGACCCGTGGATGTGAGGCGACAACAGACCGACCCCGGAGGTCGGCCCTCCTTCCGCGAGGGACCCCGTTACGATACGGTCTCTCGCGTCGACCCCACCCCCGCGATGAGGACCCTCAGGAGCCGCGCGGTTTCCCGGGGATCCCCGGCCGCGACCGTGTACGCCCGCGCGGGAGCCAGGCTCCGGTCGATCTCCGCCAGCGTTTTCAGGTGCGGGTGCGGACCGTAGCACTCTTCGAGGGTGGAAGGACCCCTCCGCCGCCGCCTCGCGAGGCTCGAAGGGGCGCAGCGACGGCTGCGCTCCGCGGACGCTCGAGCCCAAATACTGTAATCAGACTGGGTTGGATGGTGTTTCAGGAATCGGCGGCGGGAGCCTCTCGGCGCGCGCCGGGGGCCGGTAGATGAACCCGACGGTGGCCTCCCCATAGGCAAGAGCGCGCCCCACTTCCTGCTGCTGGCGAAGACCCGAGACCCCTGCACCGAGCCCCCAGCCGGGCTGCCATGTCTTCTGGATTGTCAGCCCAAACGATCTCCCCTGGAGCGTCTCCCCGCCGTCTTTCTGCACCGAGTCCCTCATGATATGGGTGCCGTAGATGCTCGCCGCGAATCCCCGGCCCCATCCGGCGTTGTAGGTGATGTCGCCGCGCTCGCTGCGGCTTGCCGCGGTGAGTCCGCCGCCGCTCGAGTAGCCCAGGCCCAGCGCCACTGCCAATGACGAGCGTCTCCAGCTCCATGAGCCGGAGAGATCGGCAGTCGGGCCAAGCGTCGGGTCGACCGCTTCGCCGGTGCCCCTGAAGACCCCGGCGTCGGCCGCGAGCGAGAAGCGCTCCGTGGCCGTCATCGACCAGGTCACGAGGGCGCTGAAGAACCGGTCATACACTGCGGGCAGGGGGCCGATACCCCCCGAGTATCGGTAACGGTCGCCGCGTACGCGACCGCCGACCGACTGCCCGCGACCGACGGCAACGCTCACGGAGCCCCCGAGCCCCATCTGATCGGAGTCGATGAACTCCTCGCGGTTGTATGCCTCCGACCGATAGAGGCCCTGCAGTGAGAGGGTCGTCCGCGCCGTCTGCGCTCGATCCCACCGTGGCGCCAGCTCCCAGGCGGTCCTTCTGGTTATCCCGGTGATCGGCTGCCCGGCCTCGCTCCCGGCGCCATCAAGATCGGCGAAGCCGGCCTGGCGCGTGCTCACGGACAGGCCCTGGTCAAGGGTCAAGGTCGACCGGGCGCCCGCACGCAGGCTCCAGACCCCCCGGTAGCGGTGGTCCATCTGGTCCAGCTCGGTGCGGTCGGCGTACGCGAAGTAGGTCGGTGAGTATGCGAACTCGCTGCTCGATCGTGCCGTTGTCACCTTGAGAGCGCCGGTCAGCGCAAGACTCGTGATGTAGTCGTCGATCGAGTCGACACCAATGCGCAGCACGTCCTGGGAGTAGATCTCCGAGACGCCGAAATCGTAGCGCAGGCGGGTATCGGCGGCCTCGGCGGGGCCGAGGGACAGGGCGGCCAGAACCAGCGGGATGGCCGAGCGCCGGCGCCGGCAGCCCCGGGCGGCAGCGCGGCACGCGGTCGCCGCGGTGGACTCAACGCACCACAACCGTGTCACCCGGCTCCAGGACCAGATTGTCCTCGGGCTTCCTCCCCGAAAGGAGATCCTTGTAGGAAAGCTCGATGACCTTCTCCGACTGGCCTATCTTGCGGAAAATGATGATGCCGCCCCGGCCCCCAAAGGGTGTCAGACCACCCGCCAGCGCAATCCCCTGCAGGAGCCGAACCTGCGAACGCAGGAGGATCGGGCCCGGACGGACAACCTCACCCGTCAGATAGGCTTTCATGCTGTTGACCTCGCGGACGATCACGGTCACGGAGGGACTGCTGAGGTACTCCTTGAGCCGGCGCTGGATCTCCTGCGCCAGCTCCTTCGGGGTCTTGCCGGCGGCATCGATGTCCTGGAGGAGCGGCAACGAGATGCGCCCGTCGGGCCGGACGGGAACCTCGCGGGTGAGGTCGACGTCCCGCCAGACCGAGATCGCCAGGATATCCTCGACGCCGATCCGAAACGTGTCGTCGCCGGTGGCCACGGCCGCGGGTGCGCCGCCGGCCGGGACCGAAGGCGTCGTGGTCCCCTCGGTTCCCTGGGCCAACCCGGCCGCAGGCGCCAGTGCCAGCATGAGCCCGATCCCCACTGTCATTCTCTTCACGACCGTCCCCGTCGTCGCAGGCCCCCGGCGGCACGCCGGCGGATCCCCCGTCGCGGGGGCAATATAGTACGGGTGAGGGTCTGCATCCATGCAGCACAACCGCCGATTGCCGGTATTCTTCTATTGACAGGCCCTGTGCCTGGTGTTATCAACAGCATGGTGGTCCATGCCGAAAGGAGGTTTCCAAGGATGAGCAGGAATCTCAGGAGCGGGATGGCGGCTGCCATTGCCCTCGCTCTCCTGGCCGTCGTCCCGGCCGTAGCGGGAGACAACCAGGGGGACAAGGTCGTCGTAACCAAGCCCGGAGTCGTGTTCCACAAGGCTGGTTCCGGCGACATTCGCGGGCGCGCAGTCGAAAGAACCGTCGACTCGGCCCTCGAGTCGGGGTACGCACCCTGCCCGGTCTGCTTCGCGAAGGAGATCTCGCTGGCTCGGACCGGTGGTCCCACCGTCATCGGCGGCGCGGCGACCGCGTCGTTCACCGGGGAGGTTATTCCAGCCCCGCCGGCGAGCACCGTGGCGCAGCCCTTCGGCATCCGTTACGCGACGAACGTCTACTCGCACGCGCGCAAGGATGCCATCCGCAACCCGTATGAGGATGTTTACACAGTCATACCGGGTCGTGGAGAGCAGGGCGCGTACGACAACCGCTGAACCGACGGGATGCGTCGCCTTCCGGCCGGCCGGGCCGGATGGCGACACCTAAGTTACCGGGCGCGCGGCCTGGTGTAGCGGGCCACCAGGACCGCGTCGTACACGCTCATCATCCACAGCAGGCTGGTCGCGACCAGGACCACCTTTCCGTACTGGATGATCTCGCGGAGCAGCAGCTGGTTCGGATCGAGATCCGAGACGATCCGGTACAGCGGTGTCATAAGATAGAAGGCAAGCAGGTAGGCCTGCACCACGAAGGCCAGCAGGAAGCAGAGCCCCTTCCGCAGTTGCCCGTTGAGCAGTTGGCCCCACCCCGGGACCAGCAGCGATGCCAGGCCCGAAAGCCACGGCCGCTTGAGGCCGTGGAACAGGCCTTTCTGTCTTTCCGCGCTCTTGAAGGCCTGCGAAACGTTGAAGAGCAACAGGAAGATCAGCCAGAAGTCGATCGCGGCAGCTCCGAGCAGGAGTTCCCACTCCTCGATGAAGAAGACGTGGGCCATCCGCCGGATGGGACCCCAGGTGGCGACCACCAGGTAGTGCACCGCGACGATCAGCACCTGGCACAGACTCAGCAAAATCGCGAGATCCCGATCGCCGTTGAGCCACTGACCGCTGCCCCAGATGTAGAGCGAGAGGCTGGCGGCGCCCGCAGGCCGCGCCGAGCGCTTCCCGCCAGGTACCGCTTCCATTGTGCTCTGACTATCCGGCGCGAGCGGCACCGTCTGGGAGCCCGGGCCGGCGCTCTTCGCGGCTGCGGTCTTGGGCTGCGCCCGCAACACCGTGTCTCCGTCGATCACAAAAACATCCGCCTGGCGGCCCATGCTCAGTCCCTCCCACGGGTCGTTCGAGAGTGCCAATGGCAGCAACCCTCGTACCACGCGGGAGGCTCGTTTATGGGCGGATTCCGCCGATACGGCGGGGACCAGTGGACGGACTGGTAATGGCGATCGCGGTTATGTGATCCGGGGGGGGGCCGCCGCCCCCGGGACCGCTCCTCGACAGCGCCAACCCGAGCCGGGGAGACCACGGCCCGCAACCTTCGGTCCAGCAACCTGTTGACAGCCAACCCCGGGGGTTTTTATACTACCGGCTTCACATGCAGCCCGGAGAGGCCGCGTCGTGCGGCTCCCATGGACACGAGGTGCAGGCGCGTAGCTCAGGGGGAGAGCGCTACCTTGACACGGTAGAAGTCAGCGGTTCAAATCCGCTCGCGCCTACCATCCCCGAGTCCTCCCCTCCGGGCCCGGCTCAGTCCCTGCGCGGCGCGGGCCGGGGATGCACTCCAACCGAAAGGCTCTGAGTTTGGATCCGATCAGCATCACGTTTCCGGACGGCAGCGTACGGGAGTTCCCGCGCGGCACGACCTACGAGGAGATGGCCCGCGCCTGGGATCCATCGGTCGCCGCGCGCGCCATCGCCGCCATCGCCGAGGGGTCGGGGCGCGACATCTACCTCGCCCCCGAGCGGGATGCTGCCGTGCGTTTCATCACCCCGGATTCACCGGAAGCCCTCGGGATCTACCGTCATACGACCTCGCACCTCCTGGCGCACGCCGTCAAGGAGCTCTTCCCCGAGGTGAAGATCGGCATCGGACCGGCCACCGACGAGGGGTTCTTCTACGACTTCGAGCGCGCGGCGCCGTTCACCCCCGATGACCTCGAGCGCATCGAGAACCGCATGCGGGAGATCAAGGCGCGCGACTTCCCGATTCGCCGCGTCGAACAGCCGAAGGAGGAGGCCCTGCGCTACTTCCGCGGCCTCGGTGACAACCTGAAGGTCGAGCTCGTCGACGAGAAGGGCGGCCCCGTCGTCTCCTGCTATCGGCAGGACAGCTTCGTGGATTTCTGCACCGGCCCGCACGTCCCGTCGACCGGCAAGCTCGGATCCTTCAAGCTGCTGTCGCTCGCGGGCGCCTACTGGAAGGGCTCGGAGCACAACCAGCAGCTGCAGAGGATCTACGGCACAGCCTTTGCCACGGAGGAGCAGCTCCAGGCGCACCTCCAGATGCTCGAGGAGGCCAAGAAGCGCGATCACCGCAAGCTCGGCCCCGCTCTCGACCTGTTCAGCATCGAGGAGACCGCCGGGCCCGGCCTCATTTTCTGGCACCCGAACGGAACCGCGGTCCGGGAGGTCCTGGAGGACTTCTGGAAAGAGCAGCACCGCCGGCACGGCTACCAGCTCGTGACCACGCCGCACATCGCGCGCGACGAGCTGTGGCGCCTGTCGGGGCATCTCGAGTACTACAAAGAGAACATGTACACGTTCCCGATCGACGAGGCCGGGTACGTTCTCAAGCCGATGAACTGCCCCGGGCACTCGCTGATCTTCAAGTCGCGCCTGCGCTCGTACCGCGAGCTCCCGGTGCGCTACGCCGAGCTGGGGACGGTGTACCGCTACGAGCGCTCGGGGGTCCTGCACGGCATGATGCGGGTGCGCGGGTTCACCCAGGATGACGCGCACATCTACTGCACACGCGATCAGATTGAAGACGAGATCAAGGGTGTGCTCGACCTCTGTCTCGAGTTCCTTCGCACGTTCGGCTACGAGCGCTACGAGGTCGACCTGTCGGTCTGGGACCCCGCGCAGACCGGGAACTACGCCGGCGACGCGGAGGGCTGGGCGATGGCCGAGCAGGCGCTGACGAGGGCGCTCGTGTCCCGCGACCTGACCTACACGCGCCGCGAGGGCGAGGCCGCCTTCTACGGCCCGAAGATCGACATCAAGATGTTCGACGCCATCGGCCGGGCCTGGCAGGGCCCCACCGTCCAGTTCGACTTCAACCTGCCGCGGCGGCTGGCGATCACCTACATCGGCGCCGATTCGGCGCCGACCCCCGTGGTGATGGTCCATCGCGCCATCTATGGCTCGCTCGAGCGCTTCATGGGGGGGCTGGTGGAGCACTATGCCGGGGCCTTCCCGCTCTGGCTGGCGCCGGTGCAGGCGGTGATCCTGCCGATCGCCGATCGCCACCGGGAGTACGGCGAGGCGGTCCGGCGCGACTTGTCGGCGGCCGGCCTGCGCGTCGAGTTGGATGCGCGGAACGAGAAGATCGGTGCGAAAATCAGGGACGCGCAGCTACGGAAGATCCCCTACATGCTGGTGGCCGGGGATCGCGAGGCGCAGGCGAAGTCGGTCTCGGTACGGAGTCGCCGCGAGGGCGACCTCGGCCCCATGGCCATCGAGGCCATCCGGGATCAGATGATGAAGATGCAGGCGGATAGGGTTCTCGGACCTTGACGGGAGGAGGAACCATCGAGAAGAAACTGAGGATCAACGAAAAGATCCGGGCGCGCGAGGTCCGGGTGATTGCCGCGGACGGCGACCAGCTGGGGATCATGCCGCCCGAGCATGCGCTACGGCTCGCCGTGGAGAGCGGTCTCGATCTCGTGGAGGTTTCGCCCGAGTCGACACCACCGGTCTGCCGGATCCTGGACTACGGGAAGTACCGTTACGCAATGAACAAGAAGGCCCAGGAGGCGCGCAAGAAGCAGAGGGTGATCCAGGTCAAGGAGGTGAAGTTCCGCCCCAAGACCGACGAGCACGACTACGAGTTCAAGAAAAACAACATCATCCGCTTCCTGTCGCGCGGCAAGAAGGTCAAGGCCACCGTGATCTTCCGCGGCCGCGAGAACATGCACCGGGACATCGGCTACAAGATCCTCGCGCGCATCCGCCAGGAAGTCGGCGAGTACGGCCAGGTCGAGTCCGAGCCCCGCCAGGAGGGGCCGTTCCTCGACATGATCCTGTCGCCGAAAAAATGGAGCGGCCCGGGGGCCGCCCCGCCGCTCCCGTCGGCCGCACCGAAACGTTAGGGGGGTTTGTCATGCCGAAGCAGAAGACCAAGAGGGGCGCCGCCAAGCGCTTTCGCCTGTCGTCCACCGGCAAGGTGAAGCGCAGCCGCGCCTTCAAGCGCCACATCCTCACATCCAAGACCACCAAGCGCAAGCGCCACCTCGACATGGAGGCGCTCGTCAGTCCGGCCGACGCCCGGCGCGTGCGGTCGATGCTCCCCTACGGCCGCCCCTAGGAGGCTCCAGTGCCCAGAGTCAAAAGAGGAACGAAACGGCGCCAGCGCCGCAAGAAGACACTGAAGCTCGCGAAGGGCTTCTACCTCGGCAAGAGCAAGCTGTACCGCATCGCCCAGCAGGCGGTCGAAAAGTCGCTCGGATACGCCTATCGCGACCGGCGCGACCGCAAGCGCCAGTTCCGCGCCCTGTGGACGATCCGGATCAACGCCGCCGCCAGGCAGAACGAGCTTTCCTACAGCCGGTTCATGGCCGGGCTGAAGAAGGCGGGGGTTGGCATCGACCGCAAGATCCTCGCTGACCTGGCGGTGAGCGACCCGGCCGGTTTCACGACGCTCGCGCAGGCGGCGCGCACCGCTCTCGCCAGCGCCTGATCCGCAACGGGGTGGCGCGCGGCGCGCCCAGCGGGGCGCCCGCCGCCGGGAGGCCGCCGTGCAGGCGCGTGTGCGCGACATCCGCGAGCAGTTCGACGCCGACCTCGCCGCCGCCGGCGACGCCGCGGCGATGGCGGCCGTGCGCGTGCGTTACCTCGGCCGGCGCGAAGGTCTGCTGACGCTCCTGTTGCGCGACCTGCGCGACCTGTCCCCCGAGGAGCGCGCCACGGCCGGCCGCGCGGTCAACGAGCTCAAGCTCCATGTCGAGCAGGGACTCGAGACGGCGGCCGGCCGGATCGAAGCGACCGCAGCCGCCGGCCCCGGCCTCTCGCCGCTCGAGCTTTCCCTCCCCGGCAGGGTACGCCGTCCCGGCGTTCCCCACCCCCTGACCCAGGCGCGCGAGACCATCGAGGAGATCTTCCTCGAGATGGGGTTTGCCCTGGAATCGGGTCCGGAGGTTGAGAGCGACCGCTACAACTTCGAGGCGCTGAACATCCCGGCGCACCACCCGGCGCGCGACTCCCAGGACACCTTCTACGTCGATGGCGGGCTGCTGCTGCGCACCCACACCTCCCCCGTGCAGATCCGCACGATGGAGAGCCGGAGGCCCCCGATCAAGATGGTCGCCATCGGCAAGGTGTTCCGGCGCGACCCGTTCGACGCCACCCACTCCCCGGTCTTCCACCAGGTCGAAGGGCTGGTCGTCGCCCCCGGCATCACTTTCGCGCACCTCAAGGGCACCCTCGAGCATTTCTGCCGCCGCGTGTTCGGCCGGCCGCTGAGCCTGCGCCTGCGCCCGTCGTATTTTCCGTTCGTCGAGCCGGGCGCGGAGTACGACATCTCCTGCATCTTCTGCGGCGGCGACGGCTGCGGGCGCTGCAAGGGCAGCGGCTGGATCGAGATCGGCGGCGCCGGCATGGTCCACCCCGCCGTGTTCGAGCAGGTCGGTTACGACCCCGCGGCGGTCACCGGCTTCGCCTTCGGTCTCGGCATCGAGAGGATCGCGATGCTCAAGCACGGCATCGACGACATCCGCCTGTTCTACGAGAACGACCACCGCTTCCTGTCGCAGTTCCCGGCATGACCCGGGTCCTGCGCGCCACGGGGCGCTCATGAAATTCAGCCACGCCTGGCTCGGCGAGTATGTCGCGCTCGCCGACAGTCCCGAGGAGATCGGCCGCCGCCTGACCGCCGCCGGTGTGCCGCTCGAGGCGATCACCCGCCCCGACCCGGGCGACCCCGCCGACGCGGTCTACGACTTCGATGTCTTCACCAACCGGCCCGACTGCATGAACCACCTCGGCATCGCCCGCGAGCTCGCGGCGATCTACGGCGCCCGCCTGACCCTGCCGCCGCACGCGGTGCCGCGCGGCGGCCCGGCCACAACCGCAAGCGCCCGGGTCGCCATCGAGGCGCCGGCGCTGTGCGCCCGGTACTGCGCCCGCGCCGTCCTCGGCGTCCGGGTGGCGCCTTCGCCCGAGTGGCTCCGCCGGCGCCTCGAGCTCATCGGCCAGCGGTCGATCAACAACGTCGTCGATGCGACCAACTTCGTCCTCTGGGAGATGGGGCACCCCCTGCACCCGTTCGACCTGGCGCGCCTCGCCGACCACAGCATCATCGTGCGCGAGGCGCGGGCCGGCGAGACCCTTCTGACCCTCGACGGCGTCGAGCGGAGACTCGCCCCCGGGATGCTGCTGATCGCCGACCCCCGGGGCCCGATCGCACTCGCCGGGATCATGGGCGGGCAGTCGTCGGAGATCGGTCCCGCGACCCGCGACGTGCTCCTCGAAAGCGCCTGGTTCGACCCCATCGCGGTGCGTCGAACCGCCCGCGCCCTCGGCCTGCGCACCGACGCGTCGCACCGCTTCGAGCGCGGCGCCGATCCCGAAGCGGCCAAGGCCGCGCTCGATCGGGCGGCCACGATCATCGCCGACGTCGCCGGCGGGACCGTCACCGACCCCGCGATCGATGCCGGCCCCGGGCCCGGGCCGGCGCGAATCGTCGCTCTGCGCCCGGCGCGCCTCGCGGCCATCCTCGGCTACGATCCGGGCGCGGCCGAGGCGCGGCGCATCCTCGAGGCGCTGGCGTTCACGGTCGACACGGCGAACGCCGCCGCCTGGCAGGTACGGGTCCCCTCGTTCCGCCGCGACGTCGAGCGCGAGGAGGACCTGGTCGAGGAGATCGCGCGTCTTGCCGGCTACGACGCCATCCCCGCCATACTGCCGGTCCTGCATGCCGACGGCGCCGGGCGCGGCCCCGAGGATCGCCTGGTGCGCGACGCCCGCCGGGCCCTGCTGGCGTCCGGCCTCTCGGAGGCGGTCAACTTCGCGATGGCCGACGCCCTTGAATGCCTGTCCTTCATGCCGACACCGGCCGCCATCGCGCTCACCAACCCCCTCCAGTCGGGGGCCGCGGCGCTGCGGACGACGCTCCTGCCGGGACTGCTCCACAACGCCGCGCACAACCTGAACCGCGGGGTCGCCGGATGCCACCTGTTCGAGATCGGCCGCGCGTTCCAGCCGGGGGCCGAAAGGCCCCTCGAGGTGCTGCGGGCCGCAGGTGTCATCGCCGGCCGGGCACCGGGGAGCCACTGGAGCCTCGGCTGGCGCGAGGCCGACCTGTTCGACGCCAGGGGCGCGGTCGAGCTGCTCGCCTCGGCGCTCGGTGTCTTAACCATCCGCCTCGCTTCGGATAGAATCGCCGACGGCACGGCTGTTCGCGGGCTTCGGGTCGAGATCGGCGGCGCGGAAGCGGGGATCGTCGGCGAGGTGGCGCCCGCGGTGCTCCGGCGCTTCGGGGTGGATCGGCCGGTGTTCGCGTTCGAGGTCGACCTCGCGAGGCTGGGGGCCGGACGCTCGGGCGAGCCGGTCTACCGGGCGTTGCCGCGCTTCCCCGCCGTGCGCCGCGACCTGGCGCTCGTCGTGCCGGAAGGAGTCACGGTCGACGCGATCGAAGCGGTTGTGAGGGACTCGAGCCCGCTGCCGATCGCCGAGATCCAGGTGTTCGACCGCTTCCGGGGCAAGGGCCTGCCACCGGGAACGGCGAGTGTCGCGATCCAGGTGCTGTTCCAGCACCCGGAGCGGACGCTCTCCACCGACGAGGTTCAGGCTGCGCAGGACGCCGTCGTGGCGACCCTCGCCGGCCGTCTGGGGGTCGGTTTGCGGGGCCCCGGTGCCGCCTGAGGCGGCCGACAACGACAGAGTTGACGGACGGGCGCTGGCCCGCGCGGGAGGTGGTGATGGAGGGCAAGAAGGTGGTGGTCGACCTGGAACAGATCGATCAGCTGGAAAAACGCATCCAGAGGGCGACCGATCTGATCCGCTCGCTGCGCGAGGAGCGCGACAGCGCCCGGGCCGGCCTTCTCGAGGCGCGCGCCGACGCCGACCGCCTGCAGGCCGCGCACAGGCTTCTTGAGGAGGATCGGAAGGGCGCGCGCGCGGCAACCGAGGAGCTCGACATCCTGCGCGAAGAGCGCCAGGCGATTCGCGGGCGGGTCACCCGGATGCTCGAGATGATGGCGTCACTCGACGAGGGCGTGGTGCCGGGTCGAAGCGATCACTGATCGCGCCATACCCGGCGGAGGAGGGTCCATGGATCGCCAGAGCAGCCATCTCGTGCAGGTGGAGATCTACGGCCAGTCTTACAATCTACGCGGCGAGGGGGACACCGCCTACCTCCAGGAACTGGCCGTCTATGTCGATCGGCGGATGCGGGAGGTGGCCGAGGCGACGGCGACGGTCGACTCCCTTAAAGTCGCAATCCTGGCGGCGCTCAACATCGCCGACGAGAGCCGGCGCGACCGCAAGGCGCCGCCCGCCGCGAAGGGCGGCACGGACCGTGTCGCCCGGCTCATCGGCGACCTGGACCGCTCGCTCGCGGAGGCCGGCCGGCAGGGGGTTTGACGGGGCTTGACGGCGGCGCCGGGGCGTCCTACGATGCGGCTGGATCAACGGTCCCCTGCGTGGTGCGTGATGGGCGGGATTATTTGAGCCAACACTATTTGAACAGGGAGCCGGTGTCCGATCGTGGTGTGCGCCCCTCTCGCAGGGGAGCCTGAAACGAAGGCCCGGCACCCCTCTTTTAGGTAACCGGTTCAAATAGACTCCCTCCACACGGCCGCGCGGGGGTTTTTGTTGATCCCGCGTCCGCGGCGGCGCGTCCGCCGCGATCCCACCCGCCGGACCCCGTCGCCGGAGTTCCGATCCCACGGAGGACGGATGCAGTTGAGCGTCATCGTCATCCTGCTCCTCGCCGCCGCCGCGGCAGTCGGCGCCGTCCTCGCCGCGCGATCGGCCGCGCGCCGGACCGTCGCGCAGGCCCGGGCCCGCGCCGACGCGATCGAGCAGGAGGCCGAGGGCCGCGCCCAGATCCGTTCCAAGGAAATCGAGATCGAGATCGAGGAGCGCCGCGCCGCAGCCGAGGCCCAGTTCGAGCAGCAGACCCTGAAGAAACGCCAGGATCTGCGCATCCTCGATGAACGGCTGCGGGAACAGGAGCGCAATCTGCAGCGCCGCCTGCAGCTCCTCGGCCAGAAGGAGCGCGACCAGGACGCCCTCGAGACCCGTCTCAAGGAGCGCGAGGCCGGCGTCGCCGAGCGCGAGCGCGAGGCGCAGGCCGCCCTCGCCCGCCACCGCCAGACGCTCGAGCGAATCGCCGGCCTGACCGCGATCCAGGCGCGCCAGGAGCTCATCCAGCAGATCGAGGCCGAGGCGCGGCAGGAGGCGCTGCAGGCCGTCCGCCGCGCCGAGGAGGAGGCGCGCGAGACGGCGGCGACGGCGGCGCGCCGGGTCGCCGCCGAGGCTCTGCAGCGCCTGCCGACCGGCGAGATCGTCGACAACGTCGTCTCGGTGGTGAAGCTGCCGAACGAGGAGATGAAGGGCCGGATCATCGGGCGCGAAGGCCGCAACATCCGCGCCCTGGAGATGGCGACCGGCGTCGACCTCATCGTCGACGAGACCCCGCAGGCGATCGTCCTGTCGTGCTTCGACCCGTTCCGCCGCGCCGTCGCGCAGACGGCGCTCGAGCGCCTGATCGAGGATGGCCGCATCCACCCGGCGCGCATCGAGGAGGTCGTCGCGCGGGTGCGCACCGATCTCGAAGAGGGGCTCGAGGCGGTCGGCGAGGCGGCGGCGTTCGAGATCGGCCTCACCGGATTGCCCCCGCGCCTGACGAAACTCCTCGGCCGGCTGCGCTACCGGACCGTGCTCGGGTACAACCTCCTGCAGCACTCGGTCGCCGTGGCCCGCCTGGCGCAGCAGATGGCGGTGCTCCTCGGCTGCCGCGCCGAAGTGGCGGTGCGCGCCGGACTGCTGCACGAGATCGGCCAGGTGGAGGATGGCGAGGACGGTGGCGCGCACCCGCTCATCGTCAGCGCCGATCTGGCGGCCAAGTTCGGCGAGGATGCCCGCGTCGTGCAGGCGATCCGCGCCCTGCACCACCCGGGCGCCGAGCCGTCGGTCGAGGCGGTGCTGCTGAAGGTCGCCGAGCGGGTCATCGTCGGCCGTCCGGGAGAGCGCGACGACAACCTCGACGTCTTCCTCGAGCGCCTGCGGCACATCGAGACGATCGCCGCGTCCTTCAGCGGGGTGGGACGGGTGTTCGCCATGCGCGCCGGCAAGGAGCTCCGGGTGATCGTCGAGCCGGCCGCGGCCACCGACGCCGACGTGGTCTGGCTCTCCAAGGACATCAGCCGGCGGATCTCGCAGGAGGTGCAGTACCCCGGGACCATCCGGGTCAGCGTCATCCGCGAGACCCGCGCCGTGGACTACGCGACCTGATGCGCATTCTCGTGATCGGGGACGTCAACGGGCGCGCCGGCCGGCGCATGGTCGAGACCCACCTGCCGCGCCTCATCCTCGAGCACCGGGTCGACCTGGCGATCGCCAACGTCGAGAACGCCGCCGACGGATTCGGGATCACGCCCGACCTCGCCGAGCAGATGCTCGCCCAGGGGCTCCACTGCATGACCTCGGGGAACCACATCTGGGACAAGCCCGAGATCAACGCGTATCTCGACAGCCACCGGCGCCTCCTGCGACCGGACAACTACCCGCGCGGCGCGCCGGGGACCGGCGTCTTCACCGGCGAGACGGCCGGCGGCATCCCGGTGGCGGTCATCAACCTGATGGGCCGGGTCTTCATGCCGCCATGCGACGACCCGTTCCCGGCCGCCGATCGGATCCTCGCCGACCTCGCCGGCAAGACGCGTGTCATCCTGGTCGACATGCATGCCGAGGCCTCCTCCGAGAAGCAGGCCATGGCGGCGCATCTCGACGGGCGGGTCGCCGCGGTGGTCGGCACGCACACGCACGTGCCCACCGCCGACGAGCGCCTGCTCCCGGGCGGCACCGCCTTCATCACCGATCTCGGCATGACCGGGCCGTACGACTCGGTCATCGGCATCGAGAAGGAGCTGGCGCTGCGCCGTTTCCTGACCGGCATGCCGGTGCGCTTCTCGGTCGCCAAGCGTGACGCGCGGCTGTGCGGCGCGATCATCGACGTCGACGAGGCGGGGGGGACGGCCCGCTCGATCCAGCGGATCCAGATCCGGGCCGACGCCGGCCCCGCCGGGGGCGGCGATGCCGACGCTCTTTGACGCCGCCGGCGGCGCCCCGGGCCCGCGGCGGCAGGTCCTCACGGTCAGCGAGCTCAACGGCGTGGTGCGCGCCCTCCTCGAGGAGGGGCTGCCGGCGGTCTGGGTCGAGGGGGAGGTCAGCAACCTGCGCCGCTACCCGAGCGGCCACACCTACTTCACCCTCAAGGACGAGACGGCGCAGGTGTCCGCGGTCCTGTTCCGCGGCCATGCCGCGACGCTGAGGTTCCGACCGGAGGATGGCATCAAGGTATTGGTCCACGGCCGGGTCGGGCTGTACGAGGCGCGCGGCGCGTACCAGATCGTCGTCGAGCGGATGGAGCCGGCCGGTCTCGGCGCGCTGCAGCTGGCGCTCGAGCAGCTCAAGACGCGGCTGCAGGCCGAGGGGCTCCTCGACCCGCGGCGCAAACGCCCCCTTCCCCTGCTGCCGCGGCGGATCGGCATCGTCACCTCGCCCTCGGGCGCCGCCCTGCGCGACGTCCTGCGCGTCCTCGAGCGGCGCTTCGCCCAGGTCGGGGTGGTGCTGGCACCGGCACGCGTCCAGGGCGCGGGAGCGGCGGCGGAGATCGCCGACGGGGTGCGCGCCCTCAACCGGCTGGGCGGGCTCGACGTGATCATCGTCACCCGCGGCGGCGGATCGATCGAGGACCTGTGGGCGTTCAACGAGGAGATCGTGGCGCGGGCGATCGCGGCGTCGGCGATCCCGGTGATCTCCGCGGTCGGACACGAGGTCGACGTGACCCTGGCGGACCTCGTCGCCGACCTGCGCGCGCCGACCCCGTCGGCGGCGGCCGAGATGGTCATCGTCTCGCGCGGCGAGATCGCCGATCGACTGACCGGTCTGCGGCGCCGCCTGCGCTCGGCCGGTCGGCTGGCGCTGGCGGGGTCGCGCCGCCGGCTCGAAATGTCGGGCGGCGCCGCCGCCTTCGCCGCGGTCGCGGCGCGGCTGTGCGCCGCCATTCAAGACGTCGACGACCTCGGCGGCCGCCTGCATGCGGGCCTCGACGGGCGCCTCACGGCCGCGCGCCACCACCTCGCCCTGCTCGCGCAGCGCATGACCCCGACGCGGCTGGCGGAGCGGGTCGCCGGACGGCGCGCCGGTCTCGAAAACCTCGAGGCGCGTGTCCGGACCGCGGCGACGGCGCGGCTGCGCGCCCGGCGCGACCGCGCCGGCGCCCTCGCCGGTCGTCTCCATGCCCTGTCGCCGCTCGCGGTCCTCGGCCGCGGCTATGCCATCTGTTGCGACGCCGCCGGCGGCGCTATCCTGAAGGACGCGACCGCGGTCGCGCCGGGCGCGGCGGTGCGGGTGCGGCTCCATCGCGGGCGGCTCGCCTGCGAGGTCAAGGAGGTCGAGGATGTCACGCGGGACGAAGCGCTCTAAGGAACCGGGATTCGAGGCGTCGCTGCGGCGCCTCGAGGAGATCGTCGCCGCTCTCGAGGAGGGCGACCGTCCGCTCGAGGAGTCGCTGCGGCTGTTCGAGGAAGGGGTGGGCTTGACGCGCCAGTGCGCCGCCCGGCTCGACGAAGCGGAGCGTCGCATCGAGATCCTCGGCCGCGGCGCCGACGGTTCGGCGGAGCTGGCGCCTTTCGACCCCGCGGCCCCGGAGGACGACGCCGGATCGGCGGAGCCCGACGGCGGCTCCGGTTCGCCGGGCCCGGCCGGGGATCGCTGATGGCCGTTCCCGCCTGGATGGAATCGGATCGGCGGTTGGTCGAAAGGGCCCTGCGACGCCACCTGCCACGCGCCGGGACCGTCCCGGCCACCGTGCGCCGGGCGATGGCCTACTCCCTCTTCCCCGGCGGCAAGAGGCTGCGCCCGGTCCTGGCGATCGAGGCCTGCCGCGTCGTCGGCGGGCGGGTGGCCGATGTCCTGCCGGCCGCCGCCGGGATCGAGATGATCCACACCTACTCGCTGATCCACGACGACCTGCCGGCCCTCGACAACGACGACCTGCGCCGCGGCCGCGCCGCCAGCCACCGGATGTTCGGCGAGGCGATGGCGATCCTCGCCGGCGACGCCCTGCTGACGCATGCCTTCGAGGTGATGGCCTTCCACCCGCCGGCACCCCGCACCGACTGCCGTCGTCTGGCTTCGATCGCCGCGGTGGCGCGGGCCGCCGGGGTGCGCGGCATGATCGCCGGGCAGGTGTTGGATCTCGAGGCGGAGGGGCGGCCGTTCGCCTATCGACACCTGTTGCGCATCCATCGCGGCAAGACCGGCGCGCTCATCCGCGCCTCGCTCGAGGTGGGGGCGCTTCTCGGCGGCGGCCGCCCGGCGGATGTGCGCGCCCTGGGGAACTACGGCGAGGGGGTCGGCCTCGCGTTCCAGATCATCGACGACATCCTCGACCAGGTGGGCAGCGCCGAGGGGCTCGGCAAATCGGTCGGCAAGGACCGGCGCGACCGCAAGGCGACCTTCCCGGCGCTGCTTGGCGTGCCGGCGTCGCGCCGCCGGGCGGCGCGCGCGGCCGACGGCGCCATCCGGGCGCTGGCCAGGTTCGGACGGCGGGCGGCGCGGCTCACCGACCTGGCCCGCTTCATCGTCGAGCGGGCCCACTGACGTGACCGGGCCGGCACGCGCGCGGGCGGGCGGGCGGGAGCGGCTCGATCGCCTGCTCGTCGACCGCGGCCACGCCCGGAGCCGCGAGCGCGCCCAGGCGCTCGTCCTGGCCGGCCGGGTGCGCGTCGACGGCAAACCGGCGGGGAAACCCGGCGTCCCGGTGCCGAAGACCGCGTCGATCGAGATCATCGAACCCGATCACCCCTTCGTCGGCCGCGGCGGTGTCAAGCTCGACGGGGCGCTGAGTCGCCTGGGGATCGATCCCCGCGGTTGCGTGGCCCTCGACATCGGCGCCTCCACCGGCGGTTTCACCGACTGCCTCCTGCGCCGCGGCGCCGGCCGGGTCTTCGCCCTTGACGTCGGCTCGGGGCTCCTCGACTGGACGCTGCGCAACGACCCGCGGGTCGTGGTGCTCGAGGGGCGCAACGCCCGGCATCTCGCGCCGGCCGACCTGCCCGGGCAAGTGGATCTCGTTGTGATCGACGTCAGCTTCATCTCGCTGCGGCTCATCCTGCCGGTCGTGCAGGCCCTCCTCGCCCCGGGTGGCGCCATCGTCGCCCTGGTCAAGCCGCAGTTCGAGGTGGGACGGAAGGACGTCGGCCGGGGCGGCATCGTCCGCGACCCGCGCCTGCACGGCAAAGCGCTCGAGAGCGTCGCCGCGGCGGCACAGGCGCTGGGTCTCGCGGTCCTGGGCGGATGTCCCTCGCCGATCACCGGCGCCGAGGGGAACCGCGAGTTCTTCCTGCACCTCATGCCGGGAGCGGCGACGGCCGCCCCGGCCCTGACGGAACTCCTGGGAGGCATCGTCGATGACGGACACGCTGAAGCCCCGGCGGATTAAGAGGATCCTGATCGTGGGCAAGCGCGGCAGCGCCGCGGCGCGGCCGGCGATCCGGCGCGTGGCGCGGCTGGTGGAGTCGCGCGGCCTCGAGGTCTTCTTCGATCCCGAGACCGCCCGCGCCCTCGGGCACGGGGCGCGGCGGGGCAATCCGGCGCGCGCCGATCTCGTGGTGGTCGTCGGCGGCGACGGCACCCTGCTGTCGGCGGCGCGCTGGCTGGCGGGCCACCCGCGCCCGATCCTCGGCATCAACCTGGGCGGTCTCGGCTTCATGACCGAGACCGGTCCCGAGGAGGCCCTACCGGTCCTCCTGGAGGTGCTCGCGGGGCGCTACAGCGTCGACCGGCGGATGACCCTTGATGCGACTCTCCTGCGCGGCCGCCGGGCGATCGCCCGCCAGGTCGTCCTCAACGACGCGGTGATCGCCAAGAGCGCCCTGGCGCGGATGATCGACCTCGAGGTCAGCATCGACGGCGACGAGGTGACCACCTACCGCGCCGACGGGTTGATCGTCTCGACACCGACCGGATCGACCGCCTACTCCCTGTCGGCCGGGGGGCCGATCATCCATCCAGAGATGGCAGCGCTCCTGATCGCGCCGATCTGCCCGCACACCCTGACGATGCGCCCGCTGGTGGTTCCCGCCGAGTCGCGCGTCGAGGTCACCCTGACCACACGCGACAGCGAGGTCTACCTGACGCTCGACGGCCAGGTGGGGCATCCGCTGCGCGGCGGCGACCGGGTGCGCGTGCGTCGCGGCGCGGCGCCGGTCCTGATGGTCCGATCGCGCCGGCAATCGCACTACGAGGTCCTGCGACGCAAGCTGCGCTGGGGCGAGCGCTAAGAACCGACGCGGGCCCAGGTCAACGGGCGGCGTGCGACGGCTGCGTTTGCGGCGGGGCCGGGTTGCTGAGCAGCGCCGCGGCGCCGAACTTCGCCGTCATCTCGCGATCGGCCTCGTCGGGCGTGCGACCCTGGCGCACGAGATCCTGCAGGAAGGCCTTCATGTCCTCGGAACCGCCGGGGGTGCGGCAGGTGCAGACCCCGAGCGTATCGTTGCAGCCGCAGACGCAGCGGTAGCGCTCGGCGAGGATGGCGGCTTCGGGGCTGAGGATCACGGGCGCCTTGACGGCGATGCTGGCTCCCCCTTCGGGCATCGCCGTGTCGGCGGTGTCCGTCGCGGTCGCCGTATCGACAGTGCCGCCGGCGGCGCCCGCCGGCGTACCGACGGAGCGCCGATAGAGCGCGACGCCGACGAGCCCCACGAGCACCAGCGCTCCGGCGACCGCCGCGATCGGCAGCGATCGCGCGGCGCCCGCCTGCGGTGCGCCTCCCCCACCCGGGACCTGTATCGTGTCGCTCATCGCCTGAATCCCTCCTCGCGCGGCGGCGCATTATAGCAGAGCCCCGCGACCATACTTGCGCCGGTGGCCGGCCTGCCCGTAGGATTCCGCGGCGGCTGCCGCCGGCCGCGGAGACTCCATGCCGAAGAAGGCGTCGAACCGCGAGATCGCGTCCTGGTGCCTGTACGATTTCGGCGACTCCGCCTTCACCACCCTCATCGTCACGGTCTCGTACGCCCTCTACTTCAGGGGCGTCGTCGCCACCAGTCTCGGCGCCAGGGCGTCGTTCTACTGGGGACTGTCGATCGCCACGTCGATGGCGATCGTCGCCCTCCTCGCCCCGGTCCTCGGTGCGGCCGCCGACGCCGCCGGCCGCAAGAAGACCTTCCTCGCCTGCGCCGCCGGCACCGCCATCACCTTCACCGCCCTTCTCGGCCTCGTCGGCCCCGGCGACATCGCCGCCGGGATGATCCTGTTCATCCTCGCCAACGTCGGCTACGAGGGGGCGCATGTCTTCTACAACGGCTTCCTGCCGGAAATCGCCTCCGACGACGAGATGGGACGGATCTCCGGGTATGGGTGGGCCGTCGGGTATATCGGCGGTCTCGCGGCGATCCTGCTCAGCCTGCCGCTGACGCGCCAGGGTTTCGAAGGGGAGGGGGCGGCCCTGTATCGCTGGACCTTCCCGCTGGTCGCCCTTTTCTACCTGGTCTTCTCGTTGCCGGTGCTCCTGGTGCTGCGCGAACGCGCCCCGCGCAAGGCCGAGACACTCGCGGGTCTCGTCCGCGACGGTGTGGCGCGGCTCACTGCTACCCTGCACTCGGTGCGCCGCCAGGGCGACCTGCTGCGCTTCCTCCTGGCGTTCTTCGCCTACAACGACGGCGTCATGACGGTCATCAGCTTCGCGGCCATCTACGCGCAGAATGTCATCGGCTTCACCATGCAACAAGTGACCCTTCTCTTCCTGGTGACCCAGGTCACCGCCTTCATCGGCGCCTTCGCGGCGGGGTGGCTCGTCGATCGGATCGGGGCGCGCGTGACCATCCTCCTGACGCTTGTCCTCTGGTGCGGCGTGGTGACGGCCGCCTTCCTGGCGCGATCGGTGCCGCAGTTCTTCGTCGTCGGGGCGGTCGCCTCGATCGGCATGGGATCGACCCAGACCGCCAGCCGCAGCCTGATGGGGCTGCTCGTGCCGCCCGGCCGCAGCGCCGAGTTCTTCGGTTTCTACGGTCTGACCGGCAAGATCTCGGCGATCTTCGGACCGGTGGTCTACGGCTGGGTGGCCTCGATCTACGGAACCGAGAGACCGGCGGTGCTGTCGGTGGTGCCGTTCTTCCTCCTCGGTCTGGTTCTCCTGATGACGGTCAATGTCGAGCGCGCCCGCCGCGCCGCCGGCCGCGACGTCTCCGCGGCGGTCGGGGCGGCTGTGGCATCATAGGGGGCGACACCGCGCCGCCGTGGAGGGTCCGATGATCGACCGGCTCAAGTCCGACTTGAAGGAGGCGATGCTCAAGGGCGACACCACCTCGGTCTCGACCCTGCGCATGCTGATCTCCCAGTTCCAGTACGCCCGCATCCAGGCGGGGCGCGATCTCACGGACGACGACGCCCTCGGGCTCATGCAGCGCGCCGTCAGGACGCGCCGCGAGTCGATTGAGCAGTTCGAGAAAGGCGGCCGCCCGGAGCTCGCGGCCAAGGAGGCCGCCGAGATCGCCGTGGTCGAGCGCTATCTGCCGCGCGCCATGGACGGCGCGGAGATGGCGGCCGCGGTCGACGCGCTCCTGGCCGAGCTGCAGATCAGCGCGAAGAAGGACCTCGGCCGCGCCATGAAGGAATTCATGGCGAGACACCGCGGGCGCGCCGACGGCAAGGCGGTCAACGCCCTCATCGCCGCGCGCCTGAAGTAGGCGCCGTGGGGCCGGCCGCCGCCCCCCCGTCGTCTCCCGGCCGGGCCGGGCGCGCCGCCGCCCTCGCGGGTCTGGCGGCCCTGGTCATCGCCTCGACCCTGGCGCCGATCACCAACAACGACCTGTTCCTGCACCTGCGCACCGGCTCGATCGTCCTCGCCACCGGGTCGGTGCCGCGGGTCGACGACTACTCGGCCCTGGCCCATGGGCGGCCGTTCGTGGCGCACGAGTGGCTGGCGGGGGTGATCTTCCGGCTCGTCGAGCGGGCCTTCGGGAGCCACGGATTCGAGGCCATAGGCCTGCTCAAAGTCGCGGTGGCCCTCCTGACCGTGGCGCTTCTCCTGCGCACCGCCCGGCACCTGGGCGCCGATCGGATCGTCGCCATCGCGTGCGCAGCGGTCGTGATGCTGCTCGCCGCCGCGCGCTTTCTCGACCGGCCGCACATCTTCAGCTATCTCCTGCTGGCGTCCTTCCTCCTGATCCTGGCGCGCCGCCGCGCCCGGCGGGCCGCCGGGGGCCCCGGCGGCGGCCTGTGGCTCCTGCTTCTCCTGGAGGTCGCCTGGGCCAACCTGCACGGCAGCTTCCTGCTCGGCCCGGCGCTCGTCGGGCTCGCCGCCGTGGCCGAGGCGATCGAGGGGCAGGCCTGCGCCACCGCGGAGAGACAGACCCGGCGCGCCGAGGCGACGCGGCTCGCCCTCGTCGCCGCGGCGCTCATCCCCGCTGCGCTTCTGAATCCGTACGGGGTCGAACTCCTGCGCTTCCCGTTCGCGCTGACCGGCAGCGCCTTCATGGGGCAGATCTACGAATGGCTGCCGCCCTGGTCCGAGCTGTACCGTTCAACCTACATGGCGCGCTACTACGTGATCTGGGCGGCGATCGGCATCGCCGCCCACGGCGCCGTGCTGGCGCGGGCGCGGCGCGCCGGGTTGCCGCCGGCGGGGCTGTTTCCCGCCCTGCTGTTCGCCGCCTTCTTCGTCCTGTCGCTCAGGATGAACCGCAACGTCACCGATTTCGCGCTCGCCACCTGCCCCGGTGTGGCGGCGGCCCTGACCAGCCCGCGCCCGCGGCGCGGCACCGGCGCCACCAGCGGCACCGGCGGTGCCGTCGCCGCGAACCTCGCCGCCGGGGCGCTCGCCGCGCTCCTCGCCGGGAGTGCGACCTGGTTCGCGATCGCCGGCTACCCGCTGAGCCCGTCGAGCCGCCGGCCGTTCGGCCTCGGAATCGGCCCCGGCATCCCGGTCGCCGCCGCCGACTATGTCGAGCGCAACGGCATCCGCGGCAATGCCTTCAACACTTACAGCGCGGGGGCCTACCTGGTGTACCGGTTCCACCCGGCGGTGCGCGTCGGCATGGACTCGCGCAACGACGTCTACGGCGAGGATCTCTGGGACGAGTACACCCGGGCGCTGGTCTCTCCCACCGATCTCGCTCGCATGACCGGGCGCCTCGACGCCACGTTCATGCTCATCGAGTGGCCGCAGCAGGGGATGGTCGCGACGGCGGCGGCGATCCGCGACCTGTCCCCCGCCTGGCGCCCGGTCTATTTCGACGACGACGCCGTCGTCTATCTCGGCGTCGGGGGGCCCTACGCCGCCCTGCTCGGCCGCGACGGCTACGGCATGCTCGACCCGGCCCTCTTCCGCCCGGGCTCGTGGTCCGAAGCCGGCGCCGGCACGGCACTCGGCGAGGCCGATCGGGCGATCGCCGCCAGCGGCGGCGCCTGCATCGCGCGGGTGATGCGCATCGAGGCGCTGCGCGTGCTCGGCCGGCGGAGCGAGGCGGCGACCGAGGAGGCGCGGCTCGTGGCCGAGGACCCGCCGCTGTACCACATCCAGATCCTCCTCGGCCTGACGCACCTGGCGCGCGGCGAGCGCGCTCTTGCGGCGGCGCGGCTGCGGCGGGCGCTCGAGCTCAATCCCGCATCGCAGGCGGCGCGCCAGGCTCTCGATCAGGCGCTGTCAGGAGGCTGAACCGGCGTGGCGGCGGGCCGCTGGCTCAGCGGGCGGCTTCGATCACCCAGGAGGCCGGCTGCACGGTCACCGGGCCTATCGCCGCGAGCGGCTCCTTGAGGGTCTCCGCCGGCCCGACCACGGTGATCGCCACGTCGTCGACCGGCACCCAGCGCGCCGCGGCGGCGCGCGCCTGCTCGAGAGTGACGGCGCGGATGCGCTGCTGGTAGCCGTCAATGTATCCCTTGCCGAGCCCGTAGAACTCGACGTCGAGGAACTCGGATGCGAGAGCGTCCGGGGCCTCGATCCGGAGCGGGTAGAGCCCGGCGACGTAGTTGCGCCCCTTGTCGAGGTCGGCGGCCTGCAGCCCGCCGCCGCGCATGCGGGCCATCAGATCGATGACCAGATTGATCGTCTCGACGACGGTCTCGTTCTTCGAGAAGGTCGCCACGTACAGGCTGCCGGCGAACCGGCGGGCTCCCACCTGGCTGCGTATCGAATAGGTCAGCCCGCGCTTGACGCGGACCTCGTCGACCAGCCACGAAGTGAAGCCGCTGCCGAGAACCGTGTTGGCCACGGTCAGCGGATAGAGGTCCGGGTCGGCGCGCCGCAGCGCGATGTTGCCCAGCAGGATCTGGCTCTGGGTGGCGTCGGGCTTGTCGACGAGCAGGATGCGGCGCCCCTTGATCGGCGCCGGGGAGGCGAAGCTCGCGTCCTTCGGGGCGGCGCCCTTCCAGGAGCCGAAGGCGCTGTCGATCGCCTTGCGGGCCCGCGGCATGCCGACATCGCCCGAAACGATGATCACCGCCCCGCCGGGCACGTACCGGGCGCGGTGGAAGGCCACGACATCGGCCCGCGTCAGCGCCCCGACCGAGGTCGTCGTTCCCCCCGCCGGCCGGCCATAGGGGTGCGCCCCCCAGAGCCAGCGCGCGAACGCCAGCCCGGCAAGCGCCGGCGGCTCGTCCATCGCCGCCTCGATCCCGGCCATGGCGAGTCCGCGCTCGCGGTCGAACTCCTCCCGGCCGAAGGCGGGCTCGCGCACCATCTCGGCCAGAAGACCGAGTCCGACCTCGAAGTCGCGCGCCGCGAACTCGCCCTCGACCGTGCTCCGCTCGAGCGCCGCGCCGGCGTCGAGCGAGCCGCCGAGGAACTCGACCTGCTCGGCGAAGGCGTCGGCGTCGCGGCGGGCGGTGCCGCGCGCCAGCAGTGTCGCCGTGAGGCCCGCCAGCCCCTCCCGGCCGGCCGGGTCGGCGACCGCGCCTGCCGGGATCTGCAGCTGCATCTGCACCAGCGGCAACCCCGGCTTGGAGAGGACCATGACGGTCATCCCGTTCTTCATGACGTAGCGCTGCGGCTCGACGACCCGGAAGGAGCCGGCGGCCGCGGCGCCCCACGGCATCCCGGCCGCGAGCACCCAGGCCGCGACAACCGCCGCCCGCCGGCAGGCCATCGTGAACGCCGTCCGTTCCGGTCGCACGCGGATCATCGCCCACCTCCCCGGCCGCCGCCCGGGTGGGCCGCTTCGTCCTCGGGGATCAGGGTCACGATGGTGCGGTTCCCCGGCCGGAAGACGCGCCGTGCGACCCGGGTGATCGACTCGGCCCCGACGCCCGCGAGCCGCTTCGGTGCGTCGAAGAGCCGCGCCGGCGTGCCGAAGTAGATCTCGTTCAGTCCGGCCTGCTCGGCCTTGCCGCTGCTGGTCTTCAAGGAGCGCAGCATGGTCATGGTCCGCACATTCCTGGCCTTGTCCAGCTCGCGCGTCGCGGGGCCCTCCTGCGCCAGACGATCAACCTCCGCGATCAACGCCGCCTCGAGGTCGCCGATCGCCACCCCCGGCCGCGCCTCGGCCATCAGAAGGAAGAGCGACGGATCGACACGGTAGATGTTCGACACCCCGACCCAGTTGGCCAGCTGCCGCTCGCGCACCAGGACGCGTTGCAGGCGCGACGACTCGCCGCCGCCGAGGAGCGTTTCGATCAGGTCGAGCGCATCGGTGTCGGCGTCACCGGCGGCGGCGCCGGGGACATGCCACGCCACCGCCACCATCGGGAACTGGGCGGCCTTGCGCAGGACGGCGCGGCGCTCGCCCGCCTGCGGCGGCTCGTTGGCGACCACGGGCGCCGGCAGCGTCTGCGCCGGAATGCCGGCGAAGGCCTTGCGGACGAGGCCGAAGGCGCGCTCGGGGGTGACGTCACCGGCGACGATGATGGTGGCGTTGTTGGGGGCGTAGTGGACGCGGAAGTACTCGCGGCAGTCGTCGACGGTGATGGCGTCGAGATCGGCCATCCAGCCCAGGACGGGCCAACCGTAGGGATGCGCCAGGTAGGCGGCGGCGTTCAGCAGCTCGAGAGCGGCCCCCTGGTTGTCGTTGTCCACCCGCAGCCGGCGCTCCTCCTTCACAACGCCGCGCTCCTTGTCGAGGCTGTCGGCGGTGATCCGCAGCGCGGCCATGCGGTCGGCCTCCATGTCGACCACGAGGTCGAGGGCGTCCGAGGGGAAGCTGTCGTAGTACCCGGTGACATCCTCGGCGGTGAACGCGTTGCTGACCCCGCCGCGGCTCTCGAGCTGGCGATCGAACTCGCCCGGGCCGTACTTCTGCGCGCCGTTGAACATCATGTGCTCGAACAGGTGCGAGATGCCGGTGCGACCCGGGCGCTCGTTGCGCGACCCGACACGGAAGAAGGTGAAGTAGGTGATCGCCGGGACCGTGTGATCCTCGATCACCATGACCTCGAGGCCGTTGTCGAGCTTGTCGACGGCGATGTCGAAGCGGAGGTCCTGCGCCAGGCACGGCGCCCCGGCACACGCGAAGGCGAGCAGGACGATGGCCGGAAGGCCGCGGCGGGTCGGTCTCATGAAACCCCCTCGATGGACGCCACGCCGGCGCCCGACAGGCCGTCGGGCGGGTCGCGCGGGCGCGGATGATAGCATGCCCCTCGCGGGCTCCGGGCGGTGCGCGGGGGCGGCCCCGCGCGCCGCCGGTGCCGCCGCATTGTTGCGCCGGGCGCCTGCCGGTATACTCCCCGAGCTGACCCGGAGAACGGTGACACGATGAGACGCAACGACACGGCGCGATGGCTTCTCGCTCCCGTCGCAGCCATGCTGCTGGCGCTCGCGGCCTGCGGCGGCGGCGACGACGAGAACGCCATCCTGCCGACGATGGCGAGCTTCACCGTCACGACGCCTTTGATCGACCCGGTGGTCTACCTGCAGAAGAACGCCGGAGACACGACCGACACAGACAATGTGGTGGTGGTCGACGTGATGCTGCGGCACGGCGCCGGGGTCACGTTCAGCGCGTTCACGCTCGAGATGAGCTTCACACCGGGTGTGGTGCAGGTCGGGCAGATCGACGCCAGCACGACACCGCTTGGCGAATGCGGCGGCTCCGGCCCGTGCCCGCTCATCTGCCACGACAACTTGAGCCCGTCGGACGTCGACCCCGCCAACTCCACGGGTACCCTGCTCATCGGGGTGGGCGCCCAGGGGTGCGGCACGGCGGCGACTGTCACCGGCACCGAACGGCTCCTGACCATCTCCTTCATCGGCGCCAGCGTCGGGGAGAGCTTGCTGGACCTGGTTGATGACCCCGCCCCCGTCATCACCGCACTGGGCGACTGTGAGATACTCGACGCGGCCGGCGACCGATTGCCGATCCCCTGCGTGGACGGCGGGGCGAAAATTACCGTGGCACGCTAGCGCGGCCGCGGCCAGGCGGCGCGACGAAACGCTCGGAGGATCCCGGATGGAAGAAAAAGTGGTGGCGCACTACCGTGACGGCCGGACGCTGCGCGGATCGACGCAGGACTTCCGGCCCGAATCCGACACCTTTCACCTGCTCCCCAGCGAGGGCGGCGGCATCCCGACCACCATCCGCCTCGTCGAGCTGAAAGCGCTGTTCTACGTGCGTGACTTCGGATTCCAGCGGCGCCAGGTCGAGCGGGCGCGCCGCTTCGGCGAGCAGGTCGTCGGCCTCAAGACGATCGTCGAATTCCGCGACGGCGAGAAGATCTGGGGAACCACCGAGCAGTACACCCCCGGCGGCCATGGCTTCTTCTTCACCCCCGCCGATCCGCAGGAGAACAACGTCCGCATCTTCGTCGTCAACAGCTCGGTCAAGCAGGTCACCTTCGAAGACTGACGAGGCCCGCGCCATGCGCATCGCCCCCCGACGCCCGGTTGTCCGCCTCCTCCGCCCCGCCGCCGCGGCGCTGCTGTGCGCCGCGCTGTTCGCTGCCGTGGTGCCGGCCGGCGCCGCCACCAACTCCGGCCGCTACCGCTTCGAGGGGAATATCCGAATGACCCTCGACCTGGCCGTCGAAGACATCCGGGCCGATGAAATCCGCTTCGAATGGCCCGCCACGGTCCTCGGGATCAAGAGCGGCTACAAGGCGGTGGTGAAGATCACCAACGGGTCGACACGCCAGACCTCCATCGGCATCGCCATCGCCGTGTACGATGCCGACTTCAAACTGGTGGGCGCCGGCAGCACCGCCACCAAGGTGGGGACCGTGAACCCCGGTGACACCGCCGAGTTCACCGTCAATTTCGATCACGTCACCGCCCGCCTCGGCGCCGCCAGCCAGTTTCACATCGCCCTCGAAACCCGCTGACGGCGCGGCGTTTCGCGCGGTTGCCGCTCCCCCGTCCGGACCCTATATTGCGACGCAGGTCCGGATCCGCCCGGAATCCATGGGGAGGGGAGCATGAGCCATTCCGTGCACGATGTTCGCGTCGCCCGGTACAGCATCCTGGCCGTCGCCGTCGCTCTGGCGACCATGCTGCTCGCCGGTCCGGCGCGCGCCGCCGATCTGTTCTTCAGCGCCACGCTCGACCTTCCGGTGGGCGAGGACGCGCGTTTCTTCCTGAACCTCACCAACCGGCATTACGCGCCGCCCCAGCCGGTGGCGGTCGACATCGTGAGCCGGTGCGCGCAGCCGGGCGACGACTTTCCGGTCGTCATGCTGCTGGCCGAGGCGTCGGGGCGTGACCCCGGCACCATCCTGGCGATGCGCCTGGGTGGCCGCAGCTGGTCCGCGGTCTTCGTCAAGCTGAACGTGTCGCACGATGTTCTGTTCGCCGGCCTCGATCATGACCCCGGGCCGCCCTACGGCCGCGCCTGGGGTCACTGGAAGAACCATCACGGTCCGAAGAAGAAGTTCGCCCTTCCGGACGACCAGGTCGTCGCGCTCGCCAAGCTGCAGACCGTCTCGGCGTATTACCGCGTCAATCCGTACCGGGTCACCTCCGAGATGAGAAACGGCCTGACCGTCGAGCGCTACGCCGTCGCTCACGGCCGTCCCGCCACCGCCGTGCCGGCGAAGAAGGACCATGGCGCCAAGGCCGCCCGTCCCGAGCGCGGCCAGGGACAGCACAAGAAGCAGGCGCACGGCCAGGCCGCAGCGCACGCCCAGAGCGGCGGACCGAAGAACCACCGCTGACGCCACCACCGGCCGGGGGGGGGGCTTACCCCGACCACACGACACCATCGAGGGGCGGGGAGGAATCCCCGCCCCATTCATTTTGGGCGCGAGTGTGACGTATGATCGCGCCCGCGCCGCGCCCTTCGGGTCGCCGTTGCGCGCGAGGTGACACGATGGGTTTCTCGACCGACGCCATCCATGCCGGTGTCCGACCCGACCCCACGACGGGCGCGGTGATGACGCCGATCTACCAGACCTCGACCTACGCCTACGAGGGGCTCGGCCGCGGCAAGGGGTATGACTACGCCCGCACCATCAACCCGACGCGCTCGGCGCTCGAGGAGAACCTGGCGGTGCTCGAGGGCGGCACGGCGGCCTATGCCTTCGCCTCCGGGATGGCGGCCATCAACACCCTGATGACCCTCCTGAAGTCGGGTGACCACGTGGTCGTCGGCAACAACGTCTACGGCGGCACCTACCGGCTGTTCTCGAAGGTGCTCGAGGATTTCGGACTGCGCTTCAGCTACGTCGACACCTCGCAGATCGCCAACATCGAGGCGGCCCTGCGACCCGAGACCCGGATGGTCTACATCGAGACGCCGACCAATCCGATCATGATCCTGACCGATATCGAGGCGGTCGCGGCGTTGTGCCGGCGGCGCGGGCTGGTGTCGGTCGTCGACAACACATTCCTGACCCCCTTCTTCCAGCGCCCGCTGGCGCTCGGCGCCGACATCGTCGTGCACTCGACGACCAAGTACCTGAACGGCCATTCCGACAGCGTCGGCGGCGCCCTCATCCTCTCCCGCCCGGAGCACGCCGAGCGGATCAAGTTCGTGCAGAACTCGGCCGGCGCCATCCTCTCGCCGTTCGACTCGTGGCTGGTGCTGCGCGGCATCAAGACGCTGGCGCTGCGCATGCGGGCGCACGACACCAGCGGCCGGACGGTGGCCGGCTGGCTGGCGCGGCAGCCCAAGGTCGCGCGCGTCCTCTACCCCGGTCTCCCGACCCACCCGCAGCACGAGCTCGCCACCCGCCAGGCCAGCGGCTACGGCGGCATGATCTCCTTCGTCCTCGCCGACGGCGTCGATGTCACGCGCTTCTTCGATGCGCTCCGGCTGTGCGCCCTGGCGGAGAGCCTCGGCGGCATCGAGACCCTGGTCTGCCAGCCCTCGACGATGACCCACGCCTCGGTCCCCGAGGCGGATCGGGCGCGCCTGGGGATCACCGACACGCTGGCGCGGATCTCCGTCGGCTGCGAGGAGGTCGACGACATCGTCGCCGATCTCGAACAGGCTCTGGCGCGCGCCTGATCGGGTCTTGCCCGCCCCACCCCCGGCCGTTACAATGCCCGGCTGACTCGCACCCACGGCCCGCGCGGCGGCGACCCCGCCCCCGGAGCCGCACCGTGAAGGGAGAACACCCATGAGAAGCATCGGCCCCGCCGCCGCCCGAGCGATCTTTATGGCCGCCCTGTGCCTGATACCCGTGGCCGCGCTCGGACAGGAGGAGCCCGAACTGATCCCGCAGGCGGAGGCGCCCCCTCCGGCGGCGCCGGCGCTCGACACCACGCCGCCGGCGACGGCCATAGGACCCCTGCGTCCGGCGCTCGATTTCCCGCGCTGGCGGGAGATGGCGGCGCGCGAGCGGCAGACCTTCGTGGAGGGAGCGGTGCAGGCGATCGCCACCCTGACCCTGCGGCTGCGGACCGACCTCGGCCTCGACGGCCGGGTGCCGCCGGAGAACCTGGCGGCGGTCGTGCGGTTCGTGCACGAGCGCTACCCGAAATTCCCGCCCGCCGACTACCTGAGGGAGATGGAGAGCATCTACCGGAAGGCCGAGGGCCAGACACTGACGATGCCGGAGTGCTTCGAGCAGGCCTTCAGACGCATCAACGCGCGCTGAGGGGGGACGGCTCAGGGATTGTCGCGGGCCCGCTTCACCGAGGCGGCGATCCAGGCCAGGGCGCTGGCCTCGCCGTCACCGACGCTGACCG